>Ga0335081_10003575_pt1 | contig 24453 bp, 19 predicted proteins | sample Lox_Sample_35_FD_206713 | JGI IMG/M metagenome (GOLD analysis project Ga0335081, IMG submission 206713) | Soil microbial communities from Loxahatchee National Wildlife Refuge, Florida, United States - Lox_Sample_3.5 | ecosystem: Environmental > Terrestrial > Soil > Wetlands | place: USA...
TCTTCGCGGCGGAATCATTTACGCCGAGGGTGGAGAGATCAAGCAAGTGGGGAAGCGTCCCCCCGCGAGGCTCCGCGCCGACCGCACGATTAGCGCTCGATACTCGGTCGCCCTCCCGGGCTTGATCAACACCCACCATCATCTCTATCAGACACTGACCCGTGCGCATGCAGCCGCGGCTGACGTCGAGCTCTTCGAGTGGCTGCGCACTCTCTACCCCTTGTGGGCGCGGCTCGATGAAGAATCCCTGCACATGGCCGCCTTGGTCGGCATGGCCGAGCTGTTGCTCTCCGGCTGCACCACCACCGCCGACCATCATTACGTTTTCCCTCGCGGCCAGCCGAAGCTGATCGATGCCGAGATTGAAGCTGCCCGTAAGATCGGCATCCGTTTCCATCCCACACGGGGCAGCATGAGTGTGGGTCAAAGCCGGGGCGGCCTGCCGCCTGATTCCGTGGTGCAGAGTGAAGATGCGATCTTGCTGGATTCGGAGCGGCTCATCGACGAATATCACGATCCCGCGCCGGGATCCATGCTCCGCGTTGGCCTGGCACCGTGTTCGCCGTTTTCCGTTTCCGAGCAACTGATGCGCGCCACCGCCGAGATCGCCCATCGCCATCAGGTGCGGCTACATACCCATCTTGCGGAGACTCGGGACGAGCAGGACTACTGCCTGAAACACTTCCGCAAGCGCCCCTTGGATCTGCTGGCTGACGTCGGATGGCTCGGTGAGACTACTTGGGTTGCGCACGGGATTCATTTCAACCGTCGGGAAGTCGCCCGCCTTGGCCGTGCCGCCGTGGGGATCGCCCATTGTCCCAGCTCGAACATGCGCTTGGGTTCGGGCATCGCCCCGGCCCTGGCGTTACGCCGCGCCGGCTGTCCGGTAGGGCTTGGCGTGGACGGCAGCGCTTCCAACGACAGTTCGCACATGCTGGCTGAGGCACGTCAGGCCTTGTTGTTGAATCGCTTGGCGCACGGCGCCGCGGCGCTCAATGTGGGAGAAGCCCTACGCCTGGCCACGGTGGAAGGGGCCCGTTGCCTGGGACGCAGCGACGTGGGCAGCCTCGAAGTTGGCAAGCGCGCCGACATCGCGCTGTTCGATCTGCGGGACGTCGGCTACAGCGGAGCCGGGGACGCGGTTACCGCCCTCCTGCTCTGTGCACCCAGTCGCGTCGAAACCTTGATCTTGGAAGGACGCGTGGTGGTGGAGAATCATGAGCTGAAGACCTTGGCGCTCGAACCCGTGCTGGCCCGCCACCGTCGCCTGGCGGCCAGAATGGTCGAAGGGCCCCCGTTACTCTGATGTACGAGGGCGACGGCCAATGCGGCGGAGCGCGACGAGGATCGTGGCCAAACGTCAAGAGTTATCTCGGTGCGCGAGTCGATTCCCCTCGATTCTCGTCGATTCCCATGGGGCGACCTGAGATTAACGCAGTGGGCGGGCCCGGCATCGTTCTCGGGATTGAAGGTAGAAGCGCAGGAAAGAGGAGGCAAAAAGGGTCTTGACACAAGTGAGAGAGGCTCGTATCATAGCTAACAAAATATGATATTTGATACTTACTCAACCAAAAGCACCGTTGCTCGATCCTGGACCATGCTGTTCCGCATTGAAAATACAGGACTTAAACGAAATGCAGAATGGATCTTGTTGATTCCAAATAAGATAAGCGAGTTTTGGGGGAATGAAATATTTAGCGTTAAGCCTTTTGCTGGCAAAGGGATAGATAGTGGTTGGCCGGAAAAACTCGTTCGTTGCATTCCTCTCTATCACGAATTGACGGTGGCCGGTGGGCTCGCCCACCTTGGTGGGGCTATGAAGTGCCGGTGACTGAGGCTCGGGGAGCGGCAAGGGAGCTTGTCAAGGCTAATGTTTGACCACATTGAAGCTTTCTATCGGCCCAGCAACATCCCTGAAGCTTTTCGCCTGCTCGCCAGGGGGGCCGGACGGGCACGAATCGTAGCCGGCGGGACGCACGTCGCGGCGCAGGCGGACCGATCCATTCGTTTCCTGGTGGACATCACGCGTCTCGGCTTGGACTACGTCCAGCAAGGAAGCAAGGCGTGTCTGATCGGCGCTGGGACTACGTTGGCCGGGCTCGAGAACTCGCCGGCGATGCTGGAACTCGCCGACGGCATTCTGGCCAGGGCCGCCTCCACCAGCGGCTCGGTGCAGAGGCGCAACATGGCTACTGTCGGGGGCGATCTTGCGAACGCTTCGCCGGCGTCAGATCTGGCTACCGTGCTGTTGGCCCTCGACGCCCTCGTGGTGGTGGCTGATTCGCGAGGCCGACGCAAGATCCCCCTTTCTGATTTTTTTTCGGGACCCCACCGCACCGCCTTGGGCCGAGCCCTCATCGTCGAAATTGTGGTTCCCGCGCTACCCCGCGGAGGGCACGTCGGATGGTCATTTCAAAAGCTCGGGCGCACGGAGAGTGACATCTCCGTGGTAAGTGTGGCCGCGGGCCTTCAGGTCGACCTCCGGGGTTGCTGCCAGTGGGCTCGGATCGCTCTGGGAGGCGTGGGGCCTACGCCGCTTCGGGCGCAGAGCGCGGAAAACCGGCTCGTGGGACAACAGTGGGAGAGGGACGTGGTGGAACGTGCGTGCGACGCCGTGGCGCGCGAGGTCCGCCCCATCACCGACCTCCGGGCCTCGGCAGAATACCGCCGGGAGATGAGCCTGGTGCTGGCGCGGAGAGCCCTTGCAGAATGCGCCGCACGAGGCGGGTGCCCGCTATGAAGACCATGGAGATCCGCCTCAAAGTGAACGGCGAATCGAAACAGTGGAGCATCGCGCCCGGCGACCTTTTGCTGGATGTGCTGCGCCGCGAAGGCTATTTCGGCGTCAAGCGCGGCTGTGAAAGGGGCGAGTGCGGCGCCTGCACAGTCCTGGTCAACGACAAGGCCATCAATTCCTGCGTGATGTTTGCGGCCCAAGCCGAAGGATGCGAAGTCATCACGATTGAAGGCCTGGCCCGCGGCGACGAACTGGACCCCGTTCAGGAAGCTTTCCTGGATCACGGTGCCGTGCAGTGCGGGTACTGCACGCCGGGAATGATTCTGAATGCCAAGGCCCTGCTGACGCGCTGTCCCCATCCGACGGAGGAACAGGTCCGCGATCTGCTGGCGGGAAATTATTGCCGTTGCACCGGCTACCGCAAACCGGTGGAGGCGGTCCTGGCTGCGGCGCAGGCCGGCGACCGACGTAACAAGGCAAAGAAGTCAACGCGGAGCGCGGGGGCGACAAGACCATGAATTCCGAGCGCTCCATCGTCGGCAAGAACGTCAGGAAGGTGGACGGGATCAAACTCGTCACCGGCCGCCCAGCCTTTACCGACGATATTCACATCCCGGGGATGTTATGCGGCAAGATCCTGCCCAGTCCGCACGCGCACGCTCGAATCAAGCGAATTGATACCAGAAAAGCCAAAGCCCTTCCCGGCGTCCACGCCGTGCTGACCTACAAGGATGTTCCCCGGGTTCCTCACACCACCGCCGGTCAGACCTGGCCGGAACCTTCCCCTTACGACACTTACTTGCTCGACTCCAAGGTGCGCTTCGTGGGTGACCGCGTCGCGGCCGTCGCCGCCGAGAGTCGCGCCATCGCCGAAGAAGCACTGCGGCTGATCGAAGTGGATTATGAAATCCTGCCGGCTGTGCTCGACATGGAGCACGCCATGGATCGGGGCGCTCCGGTGATCCATGACGAGAAGGACTCCAAAGGCATTCACGACGCCTCGCGCAACCTCGCCGCGTACATTCTGAGGGAAATCGGCAGCACGGAAGAGGGCTTCCGCGAGTCGGAACTGGTGATCGAGCGCGAGTTCCGCACCCAGCGCCAGCAGCATTGCCCGCTCGAGCCACACATCACGATCAGTTGGCTCGATTCCGACAACCGACTGGTGATACGGAGCAGCACGCAGGTGCCCTATCATGCTCGGCGCCAGGTGGCCATGATCCTTCAGATTCCCGTGCAGCGGGTGCATGTGATCAAACCCCGCATCGGCGGAGGGTTCGGCGGGAAGCAGGAAATGCTGCTGGAAGACATGTGCGGAGCCCTCACCCTGGCGACGCGCCGGCCGGTGAAAATTGAATACACGCGAGAAGAAGAGTTCTACATGGCGCGCAGCCGTCATCCGCAAATCCTGCGAATCAAGATGGGCGTGAAGCGCGACGGAACCCTGATGGCCAACGAGATGACGGTCCTTGCCACCACCGGTGCTTACGGCAGCCACGCCGACACGGTCCAGGGGAATACGGGCAGCAAGGTCCTTCCGATTTACCGCACTCCGAACATGCGGTTTGAGTGCCACGTCGTTTACACCAACACTCCTGTGGCGGGTGCGTTCCGCGGGTATGGATGCCCGCAAGGTTACTTTGCCCAGGAATCGGTGATGGACGAAATAGCGCACGAGTTGGGGATGGACCCGATTGAGTTGCGCAGGAAAAACATGATCCGCGCCGGGGACCTTGACCAACTTTCCGCCGAACTCGGGGAAGGAAAGAAGGGCTTGCCGCGGCTCATCCGTAGTTGTGGATTGCCGCAGTGTCTCGACCGCGGGGCCGCCGCGATTGACTGGGAGTCCAAGCGTAAGGTAGGGCCGAACGGCGTTCGGCCTTTGGGCGAGCGCGGCTCGCCCCTGCGGCGGGGCGTGGGTATGGCCTGCTCGATGCAGGGCAGTGGGATCGCGGGCATTGACTGGGCGTCAGCCTTGCTCAAGATGAACGAAGATGGCTCGTTTAACCTTCAAGTAGGCGCGTCCGACGTGGGCACCGGAGCCGACACCGTGCTCGCGCAAATCGCCGCTGAAACTCTGGGTGTAGCTACGGACAAGATCATCGTGTGTTCCTCAGACACCGATTTCACTCCCTTCGACGTCGGCGCCTATGCCTCCAGCACCACCATCATTTCGGGCGGAGCCGTCAAGAAAGCAGCGGAAAAAGTGCGCGAGCAAATCCTGAGCGTGGCGTCCAAAATGCTGGACGAGCCTGCCGACAACCTGACCTGTCGCGATAATCAGGTAGTCACGAAGTGTGAGTGCCGCAAATCCGTAACCATCGCCGACGTGGCGCTCCACGCCATGTACAAAGAAAAATTGCAGATCATGGACGGCGCCTCTCACTTTAATACCGACAGCCCACCGCCCTTCTGCGCGCAATTTGCCGAGGTCGAGGTCGATACCGAGACCGGCCGGATTCGGGTCCTCAACCTGGTAACCGCGGTGGACCTGGGCCTGGCCATTAACCCGATGCAGGCGGAGGGACAGGCCGAAGGTGCGGTGGCCCAGAGCCTAGGCTACGCACTTTCCGAAGAGATGATGCTCGACGACTCCGGGCGCATGGTCAACCCCAGTTTCCGCGACTACAAGATATTCACGGCGAAAGATATGCCCAACATTACCACCATCCTCGTTGAAACCGAGGAGCCGTTGGGGCCGTACGGAGCCAAGTCGATCGCGGAGGTGCCCATCAACGCCCCGGCCCCGGCGGTGGCCAATGCCATCTACCACGCGATCGGGGTTCGCTTCCGAAAACTTCCCATCCGGCCGGAAGACGTGTTGCGCGCCCTGCGCGAGAAAGCAGGCCTCCCACACCGATGACCAATGCACCCGAGGCAGTTCTCCTCAATCGTGAGCGCATCGGGGCTCTCGCCCAATCCTACGAGGCGGACATGGTTCGCTTCCTGCGTGACCTGATCGCCATACCCGCCGAAAGTTGTCACGAGGGCCCGGTGATCGAGCGCATCCGCCGGGAGATGATGCAGGTGGGCTTCGATGAAATCCGCGTCGATCCCATGGGCAACCTGCTCGGTCGAATCGGCTCCGGCAAGAAGATCATCATGATGGACTCGCACACCGATACGGTCGGCATGGGCGATCCGAAGGAATGGGCTTGGGATCCTTACCGGGGTAAGGTGGAGGATGAGTACGTCTACGGACGGGGCGCCTGTGACCAACGCGCCGGCATGGCCAGCCTAGTCTACGCGGCCAAAGCTGTCAAGCACCTTGGGCTTTTGGGGGACTACACGCTCTACGTGGTGGGATCGGTGCAGGAGGAAGACTGTGACGGCTTGGCATGGCTCTATATCCTGAAAGAGGATGGCATCCCCGCGGATTGCGTGGTGCTGACCGAGCCCACCAATCTGCAAGTCTATCGGGGCCAGCGCGGACGGATGGAGATGGAGGTGCATGTCCGCGGCCGCTCATGCCATGCCAGTGCGCCAGAACGCGGCGACAACCCGATTTACAAAATGACTCCGTTGGTGCCTGAGATTGAAGCTCTGAACGGGCGCTTGCACGGCGATGCGTTCCTGGGCAAGGGGACGATAGCGGTGACGGACATCCGCTCTAAGTCGCCCTCGTTGTGCGCGGTGCCAGGGGCTTGCTCGATCCACCTGGACCGGCGCCTGACCACGGGCGAGACCAAGGAAAGTGCGGTCGCGGAGGTGAAAGCTCTGCCAAGTGCCCAGGGCGCCGAGGTGGAAATCCTGAACTACGAAGTGCCCAGCTATACCGGTCTCCGCTACCCGATGGAGAAGTACTATCCCACCTGGGTGCTGGACGAAAATCATCAGTTGGTGCAGGCGGGCGTCGCGGCCTATGCGGCCTTACACGGCAAGCCGCCGGTGGTTGATAAGTGGACGTTCAGCACTAATGGGGTCGGCTCTATGGGATTGATGGGCGTGCCCACCATCGGCTTTGGGCCGGGCGAAGAGGATGTGGCGCACAGTGTGATCGAACGCGTGTCCATCCGCCACCTTGTGGAAGCAGCCAAATTTTACGCGGCGTTTCCACTGACTTATTGCCACATAACAGAAGCCGGTTGATCAACGCATTCGCGAGTCCGTTTTAATTTTATTGTGCTAAGTGCTACCTTCGGTATCAGCACCGCGAGGGTGGATATGGGTCAGGTCAACATTCCGATCCCAGAAGGGCGCATTCGCGATTTTTGTCGAAAGTGGAAAGTCGCTGAACTGTCAGTGTTCGGCTCGGTCCTTCGGGAGGACTTCCGCTCCGACAGCGATGTGGACGTTTTGGTCACCTTCGCTATGGATGCCCAAGGGAGCCTTTACGATTGGGTGGACATGATTGCTGAGCTTCGAGAGATATTCGGTCGGGATGTGGATCTCCTCTCAAGCCGATCAATCCGCAATCCCTTCCGCCGGCAAGAAATCCTCAGGACCCGTGAGACACTTTATGCAGCCTGAATCGAAGGACGCCGCGTACTTGTGGGACATGTTGGACGCTGCGCGCGCGATTCAGAAATCTGTCCTGTCGCGCTCCTTTGAGGATTACGGATCCGACAGAATGCTTCGGGGGGCGGTGGAAAGACACCTTGAGATTATCGGCGAAGCTGCGAACCGAGTCTCCCGGGGGTTTCGCGCCGCTCACCCGGAAATCCCCTGGCAGCGAATCATCGCACAGCGGAACGTTCTGACGCACGAATATGGCGAAATCGACGACGCTCGAATCGGAGGGTGGTCACTGCCCGAATCCCCGAGCTGATTGGCCAGCTCGAGAGAATTATGCCACCCCTGCCACCGGAGGGTAAGTGAATTGCCGCATTGACGATTAGCTGCTAGTGGCCTGTGGGTGGTTGCTCGCCACTAACCACTGCCTTTTGGTGATTTGTTGCTAGCCGCTAACCACTAACCACCGCCTTTCTATGGCTGAACTGGTTCCCATTCCGCTCCCTCTGCTCCTGCGCCGCGCCTTTCTTGAGTACGAGCGGGAAGGAAAGATCTTCGACCTGCCGAAGGCCAAGTTTTTCCGCGGCCTTCCCGGCCTCGACACCTCCGTCCGCTTCCATGGCCACGCCGCCTCCACTCCGCTGGGGCCGGCCGCCGGACCACACGATCAATTGGTACAAAATATCGTACTCGCGTGGCTGGGCGGCTCGCGCATCATCGAGTTGAAGACAGTGCAGATCCTCGATGAGCTGAAGATTCCGCGTCCGTGCATTGACATGGCCAACGTCGGCTATAACGTGGAATGGTCGCAGGAACTAAGGCTGGAGCAGTCGCTGCGGGAATACGTTGGCGCGGCGATGTTCATTGAGATTCTGAAAGCCTCCAAGCTGCTCGGCGAGGATTTTTCCGGTGATAGGGGCGACACCATCTTCGACATGAGCGTCGGCTACAGCCTGGAAGGGATTCGCTCGCCGCGCGTGCGCGCTTGGATCGAATCGATGAAAGACGCCACGCCCATCGTGAACGAATTGCGTGCCGCGCTTACCGGTTCGTGGGCGCGATATCAAGACCTGCCTTTTCTAGCTCGGATCAGCGATACGATTACGCTCTCCACGTTTCACGGTTGCCCCGCCAGCGAAATCGAAGGCATCGTCAGCTTCCTGCTCACGGAAATGGACGTCCACGTTTGCATCAAGTTGAATCCGACGCTGCTGGGGAAAGCGGAAGTCGAGCACCTGCTGCACGATGTGCTCGGGTATCACGATATCCTGGTGAGCCAGGAGGCCTTTGACAAGGACCTGCAATGGGCGGAAGCGTTGGACATGATTCCGCGCCTGGATCGGCTGGCGCGCTCGCGCGGCAAGCGCCTCTCGGTGAAGTTCAGCAACACGCTGGTGGTGAAGAATCATCGCACCTTTTTCACGGATGAAGTCATGTACATGTCTGGCGCCCCGCTGCACGTTCTTACGCTGAATCTGGTGCAGAAGTTTCGCCAGCACATGGGTGCGGCGATTCCCATTTCTTTCTCGGCCGGTCTCGATGCCAACAACATGGCGAACTGCGCGGCCATGAATTTCATTCCCGTGACCACTTGCACGGACTTGCTCCGGCCCGGCGGCTACGCGCGGCTGATTCGCTACCTGGAAAAGCTGGGAGAGAAAATGCAGGTGGTAGGGGCGACTCGTTTGCCGGACTTTGTCGTTCGCCATGCGGGACAAGGTCTGGCGGCGGTTGAGCGAGTGACGCAAGAATCGAAGGATTCACTGCGCGCGCACTTCGCCGGGGGTGATCCGGCGCAGATCGGCAGCGTCCAATCGTGGTGGGACACAGAAGTCGCGTCACCTCTGAAGGCGTGGCTCGCGACCACCGCCACTCCGCTCAATTCGGTATGCCAGCAGCTAGCCGGCAGGTTCGCAGAAGACGCCTCGGCTTTTCCCCCCGTCGAAGCGGACGCGTTCCGCGAGACCATTGGCGGACTCGAACAAACTCTTGTGGACGCGGCCGGTGTGCTCAATACGCCCGTCCTCGTTAAAGAGGCAACCGAGAACCCGCGCTACGCATGGGAGCGCAACAAGGGCGTGCCTCGCAAGATCGGGTCCAAGCTCTGGCTCTACGACTGCATCAACTGCGACAAGTGCGTTCCGGTCTGTCCGAACGACGCCAACTTCGTATACGAGACTTCTGCAGCGGAAATACCTTACGACAACTTCGAACTCACGCCGGAAGGACCGGCGCAGCGCATTCCGGGGGGCGTTCTCAAGGTGGCGAAAGCGCATCAACTGGCCAACTACGCCGACGCCTGCAACGATTGTGGAAACTGCGACGTGTTTTGCCCCGAAGACGGCGGCCCCTATATCGAGAAGCCCCGCTTCTTCAGCAGCCTCGAAACCTACAGAAGATATGCGGGCCGCAACGGGTTTTACATCGATTTCGAAGGCGACCAGACCACCATTTACGGCACGATTGCGGGCGTGCCTCATCAGTTGATCCTGAATCCGTTCTGCGAACGCGCCTGGTTTTCCAACGGGAGCGCCGAGGTTGAAATTCAATCGAGCCGTGACATGGTGGTGAGCTGGAAGTTGAAGCCGAAAACTTCTGCAACCCGCTACAGGCTCGACATGCTTCCGTATTTGCAGCTCAAGTTGCTCGCGGAATCGGTCCGGGACTCCCGGCACGTGAATTTTGCCAACGTCGGGGGAATAGCGGGTGATCGGGTGATGAGAGAAAAGCGAAACTGAATCATTGAATCACCCGATCCCGACTACGAGGACAAGGAGTTGACCTTTGACAACCAAGCAAGCGCTCTTCAAAGGCAAGGACTACATCACCACGCAGGAGTGGGCAGACTCCGAGATTGAAACTCTTCTGGAAGTTGCCGCCGATCTCAAGCGGAAGTTCAAGAAACACATTCCTCACCGCTACCTGCCGGACAAAACGATTTTCCTAGTTTTTTTCGATAAGTCCACGCGCACGCGTAATTCCTTCGAAGCGGGTATTACACAACTCGGAGGTCACGCGCATTTTCTCACCGCCGACGTCATGCAGGTATCGCACGGAGAGAGTCCGAAGGACACCGGCATCATCCTCTCACGCTACGGGCACGGTATTGCCATCCGCCATGACCTGGTCCCAGGGGAAGGTAACGCCTATATCCGCGAAGTGGCGCGGTGGGCGGACGCGCCCGTGATCAACATGCAGTGCGATGTGGACCATCCCTGCCAGACCCTGGCGGACCTGATGACCATTCGCGAAAAGCTTGGCAAGAGTCTACGCGGGCGCAAGCTGGCGGTGAGCTGGGCGTACGCGCCGAGTTACGCCAAGCCCCTCTCCGTGCCGCAGGGACTGATTATGCTGATGCCGCGATTTGGAATGGACGTGACCCTGGCCCACCCGCCCGAGTACTTCCTCATGTCCAAAACAATGGAGGCGGCAGGCGAGAATGCTCGCCAGGCCGGAGTGAAGTTTGAAGTGGTCGACAGCATGGACGAGGCTTTTGCCAACGCCGATGTCGTGATTCCCAAGAGCTGGGGTTGCCTGGAGACAATGGGCACCCGTCCGGAGGAATCGCTGCGCATCGCCAAGCAATATCGCCACTGGATCTGCGATGCCGAGAAAATGAAGTTGCCGCTGTCCAATGCGGTCTATATGCACCCCCTTCCCGCCGACAGAGGCAACGAGGTGACCGACGAGGTCATTGACGGCCCGCAGTCGGTCGTCTTCGACGAGGCGGAAAATCGCCTCCATACCGCCAAGGCCATCATGGCCCTGACAATGGCCGACCAGCCCATTGCTTACGAGGCTGCGGAGTACGGTCAGCCCGTATCTCACCGTACTTGTGAGAAGGAGTGCGTAGGAAATCTGGAGCCGGAGACCTTGTGATCATTCACAACGCTCGCGTCCTGACGTTCGACTCCGGCAATCACGTTCTGGATTCCGGCGCTGTGGAGATCCGCCGCGACGGCACCATCGGCTGGGTAAGAGACGCGGATGAGGTAACTCCAGCCTCCCTCCGCGGATCCTTTCACGCCGGCGTCGAGGAAGTTGTGGACGCGCAAGGCAAGCTCCTCATGCCCGCCTTGATCAACTGCCATACACACCTCTACAGCACCCTGGCTCGAGGGATATCGCTTGGGGGGCGCCTACCGAAGACCTTTTTCGAGATTCTCAAAAAGCTGTGGTGGCGCCTCGACTGTGCCTTGAACGAGGACGATATCTATTACAGCGCGCTGGTGGGCCTGATCGACTCGGCGAAGTGCGGAGTGGGCATGCTGGTGGATCACCACTCCAGCCCCAACGCGTGCGTGGGAAGCCTGGATCGCGTCGAACAAGCGTTCCGGGAAGTCGGCCTGCGCGGCGCATTGTGTTACGAGACTTCCGATCGGAATGGCCGGGCTCGCGCCCTGGAGGGCCTCCGCGAGAATGCTCGCTTCATTGAACGTGTCCGGAGTCGCCCGGCGGATGACCTGATCGCCGCCAGCTTCGGACTGCACGCTTCCTTCACCCTCAGTGACCGGACCCTTCGCCGCGCGGTGGAGGCCAACGAGTCACTGCGCGCCGGGTTTCACGTCCACGTCGCGGAGGACCGCTGCGACCTCGAGGACGCGCGCCGCCGCTACCGGAAGTCCCCCGTGAAACGTTTCCTCGACCTCGGGATTCTCGACGAGCGCTCGCTGGCCGCCCATTGCATCCACGTCAACGCCACCGACATCTCCGCTCTGGCCGGGCACCTCGTCAACGTAGTTCACAACCCGCAGTCGAATTGCAACAACGCGGTGGGCGTCGCCAGACTGCTGAAGATGGTTGAGCGGGGCGTGCTGGTGGGATTGGGGTCCGACGGATATTCGCCCCGGATGTGGGAAGAGTTCAAGACCGCGTTCCACGTCCAGAAGTTACGCGCTGGGGACCCGCGCGTGGCCTACGCGGAGGCTTATGCCGCCGCGCTTCTCAATAATCGCACCATCGTCAAGAAGGTCTGGAAAATGGATATCGGCCGCATCGAAACCGGGGCAAAGGCCGACCTCGTTCTGGCGGACTACTTCCCTCCCACGCCCCTCCATCGCGACAATTTGTTTGGTCACATCCTATTCGGCATTTCCAATGCGCCGATCGATTCGCTGCTCGTCAACGGGCGATACGTGCTGCACAACAAGGAGTGTGTTACCGTGAACGAGCGAGAAGTAGCAGAGAAGGCCTCGATCCGCGCCCGCGCCCTGTGGGAGAGGTTCTAACCAATGGTGACTTGGCGATTGCGTGATGGTGATTTTGAAATCGTCCGATGACCAAATCACTCGATCACCAAAGCTCTGCCAGGAGTAGCATGTCGACATTCATCCCCGGTCCCACTTACGCAGAAATGCTTCAACCCGCGACGTTGCCGGCAGCTCTGAGGGCTAGGGCTGTCGCTGCGGCTCAAGTCGATGAGCTTGATCCTGCGAATCTTTTCAACATTGCCTGGCGCGGGCCGGATAATCGCATTCGCCACGTGGTCCTCCCCAAAGAACTGACGGGCGTCCAGGCGAACATTCTGGTTCTGGTCGGACGCTTTTTCCCCTCCGGGAGCCACAAAGTCGGACCTGCCTACGCCACGCTTATGGAAGGTGAATTGGCCGGGGAAATTGAGCCGGGCACGGGCACGATGATTGGCCCCTCCACCGGGAACTTCGGCATTGGTGTAGCGTATGTTTCGCGACTCAAGGGTTACCCCGCCATCGTGATCATGCCGGAAGGGATGAGCACGGAGCGCTATGGGCGCATTCGCCATTATGGCGGCCAGCTTGACCTGACGCCCGGTTCGGAGAGTGACGTCATTTTGGTACTGGAGCGCACTCAGGAATATCGCAAGGACCCTCGCAACAAAGTGCTGGCGCAATTTGAGCTGCTGCCGAATTATCGTTTTCACCGCTATGTTACGGGCCGCAGCGCACTCGAGGCAGCAAGACCTTATGGCAATGGCCGCATCGCTTTGTTTGCGGCGGCGCCGGGATCCGCCGGGACCCTGGCGGCAGGCGACGAAATCAAGTCTACCTTCCCGGAATGCCTGGTCGCCGCGCTCGAACCTCGGGAGTGCTCCACGCTCTTCAACAATGGCCGCGGGAGCCATCGTATTGAAGGAATTGGCGACAAGATGGTGACGCTCATCCACAACGTCTTGACCACCGACTATGTGGCAATGATCCACGATGAAGACTGCGTGATGGGACTGGAGTTTCTCGAACGCCGGCAACGCGGCATCGAACCACTCCTGGGCCTGCCGGCGGGATCCCTGGAATACCTCCATGGATTGTTCGGTGTTTCGACTGTCTGCAACATCCTCGGCTCGATTCGCATGGCGCGATTTCTGAATTTCGGCCCGGATGACAACGTGGTGACAATTGCCACTGACGGGTTTGACCGCTATCCCTCCGTGCTCGCAGATCTCGAAACGCGCCGGGGCATGCTCACCGATCGCGAGCTCGGCCATTGCTTTGAACAGGTTTTTCGTGGCGGAGATGTGCGGGAAATCCTGGACGTGCGCCCGCGGGAACAGAAAGAGCGGCTTTTCGGCTACAAGGAAGAAGTTTGGACCAACTTCGGCTATTCGCGGTCCTATCTGGAAGGCATGAAATCACAGTCCTTCTGGGATAACGAGTTTAGCAAAGTCACAGGGGTTGATGCGACCCTGGCTAGCGCACGCCGGCTTTAGCGACAGGTTGTTGAGAGGGCAAGGGTTAATCTGAGGGTTGACGTATTGTGGACTCGCCCGAGGAAGAATACTATTCCGCACCGTATTCAATTTCCATGCGGCGCAGGCGCCGGCTCGAAAGTGCCAACACCGCGACGGACAAAATCAGAAGGCCCAAAATGGCGGTTACGGCCGAAGCGGGGTCGACGTTCACGGCGATCAAGGCCAAGGGATTCCCCTTATCCAGGGCGACGCTGGCAGGCACACTGACAGGACACAAGGATTTCAGATAGAAAATCACGCTGCATTTCTGCAAAAGCGGCGGAAGGAATCCGCTGATGGTTTCCCACACCAGCACGATGAGAGTCGGAACGAGAGGATTGCGAAAGACCACTCCGGCTGCCAGAAAGATGCTGCCATAGCCTATGCAAGCCAGGAGCGTGACGCCCACGTAGGCAGCCGCGTGACCCAGACCGTTGCCGTGAGACAGGTAGTCTCGAATCACGTTGGAGTCGAAGTACCAGTAACTCGCGACGAGCTGAATCAGTGTACTGGAACAGAAAATCACAGCCGCCGCCAGCAGGCCCGACAGGTACTTGCCCACCAGCAAAACCTCCCTGCGGATGGGCGCCAGGAAGTAGTAGTGCAGACTCTTGTCGACCACCTCTCCGCGGAACAGATTCATGAAAACACCCACGCACCCGAAGAAGATGGCGAGCCGCAGGTAAAAGAACTGGAAGACAGCGGCGAAAATGTGAGTGTCCTCGCCGAAGTTGCCGCGCCGCCCGGTTCTGATCATGGAGAATGAGTGGGCGGCATACAGGAGCACGGGGGCGAAGGCCAGAAAGTAAATCCAGAGCCCGCGCCGGGCAAACAGGGTCTTCTTCAGTTCGAGCCGCACCACCGCCACAGTCTGTCGACGCCAGAGCGCCCAAGGAAGTCCGTGGAAGCTCATTTGGTGGGCTCCTCCGTGCCGATCAGGTATTCGTAGACCGAGAGCACATCGTCGTCGGCCGGCGCGACGGACTCGATATCGATTCCGTTCTGGGCAATGCGATTCAGGAGCAGATAGAACCGGTCGGCGTCGCGGGTTTTCACCAGCAGGCCCATGCCGTCGTGGTGAACGCGCGCCTCCACCACGTAGTCCTGGAGGAACACCTGAGAGGCCAATACGCCCGGCTTGTTGCAGCGGATGAGAATCTGCATGGGGTGTTCCTGGATCTCATCCCGCACGCCGCGAATCTCGCCCTCCGCCACTACGTAGCCGTTGCTGAGCAGCACCACCTGGTCGGAAATCACGTCCACTTCGTGCAGCACGTGGCTGGAGATGATCAGGTGCAGGCCCTGCTCGGCCAGGGCACGGAACAAGGCAATGGTCTCGGCGCGGATAAGCGGGTCGAGACCGTTGAGCGGCTCGTCCAGCACCAGAATCGTGGGATTGTGGCAGATGGCCTGGGCCAGCTTGATGCGCTGGCGCATGCCCTTGCTATAGCTCGCGATCGGGCGGTCAGCGGCCTCACCCAGGCTGACGCGGTCGATCGCCTGTATAGCTAGCCCTCTTGCTTGAGCGGGGCCGTAGCCGAACAGGCGCAGGTAGGAATAAACAAACTCGTATCCTGTCAGGCCGCGGGGGAACGAGTCGTACTGCGTACAGTAGCCGACATGGCGAAAGAGCTGTTCGGGTTGGCGCGGAGAGAGTCCCAGCACCCTGATGTGCCCGCGGGTAGGCTCCACCAACCCGGTCATCAGGTTCATCAACGTCGTCTTGCCCGAACCGTTCGGGCCCACCAAACTGGTGATGCCGGGCGGAATCGAGAGGTTGACGCGGTTCACCCCCAGAACCTCTCCGTAGAACTTGGAGACGTCCTCGAACACAATGCGCTTGTCGGGTGTGATGTCGTTCATCCTCGCACCACCTCATAGGCGCGAACTTTGCGCGCCAGAAGCCAGAGGCAAAAGCCGCTGACTGCCAACAGCGCCATCCAGGCGCTCTCGCCGGAGATTGAACTTCGCCAAGGTTGTCGCAACAAGTGCGCCTCCACCGTGGCGATGAGACGGCCGAGGTTGAGAAGGATTCCCTTGTTGGTTCCCAGCACATTATTCGCGGCCTCCGCGAAACCGGCGCCGAAGAAGAAGACCGCCAGCAGCGCCGCTCCTGCTGCAAGCTTTCGCTTGATCCATGCCGAGAGTGCCAGCGCCAACATGGAGTACACCAGAATCTCAATCGCCGAGCCAAGAAAGATACTGCCCGTCATCCAGCGATGCGCCCACATCCAACTCCCTCCGGCGAGGCTGGATTGAATGAGAAACAGCAAAAGGGCGGGAACCCAAGAGACCAGAGAGAGCAATGAAACCAGCACCAGCATTTTCCCCGCTACGTATTCCGCCCGTGACAATGGCCGGCAAAAGTAGAGCGGCAAGGCGCTGTTGGCGAGGTCAGGAGAAACGAGGCCCGGCCCTACCACCGCCGTCAGGATGAAAGCCATCGATCCCTGCACTCTCAGGAAATTGAAAAAGAAGCCGCCATCCACGTCGAAGAGCGCGCGGACGCCGAAAATCGCCAACAACCGCGCGTTGTGGTTGGCGTAAATGCCCACCGCACAGATCAGGGGGTAAAAGAAGCAGATGACAAAAAACGCCGTCAAGAGCTTTGACTGGAACACGTTCTTGAAAGCATACCGCGTGATGATCAAAAAGCGTGACCACAGCGGCGTAAGTTGCCCGGCGTAGCCGCGGTAGCTGCGCTTATAAACGGCCATTGTTGTTCTCCATGGCTTTCAAGAAAATGTCCTCCAGGCTGTCGCGGCGGTAGTTCATGCGCCGGATCTGGACGTTCCGTTCCTCCGCCAGCCGGTACAGGTCGCGGATGACGAAGCTCTCCGGCAACACCATCTTCATTCGCTTGCCGGAGGTCACGGCGCACTCGCAGCCCAGGTTCTCCACCGCTTCCGCAAAGCCACCATCGTCTCCCGCCGTCTCCAGCTCCAGAAAGCGCTTGTTGGCCCGGCGCTCCTCTTCCAGATTCGCGTAGTGAACCTGCCGGCCGGCCTTGAGGATCAGCACCTCGTCGCAGGTCTCTTCCACGTCGCGCAGCAGGTGCGAACAAAGCAGGATTTGCAGCTCGCGGCTGTCGCGCATTTCGTGGATCAGGCGGATCATGCGCTGGCGCGCCGGTGGATCAAGACCGTTGGTCGGCTCATCCAGAATCAGGAGTTTTGGCCCGTGGACGATGGCTTGAGCCAGCTTGGCGAGCTGCTTCATGCCCAGAGAGTAGGTGCCCAGCTTGCGATAGCGGGCCTCGCCTAATCCCACATAGAACAACGCCTCGTGGGCGCGCTCGAGGGCCGCGCCGGGAGGCAGGCCGGAGAGTTCCGCCATCATGCGAACGAAGCTCACCGCCGTCATGTGGGCGATGAAGCAATCGGTCTCGGGCATGTATCCGGTGAGACTGCGAATCTGCCTGGTTTGGGTGCGAATGTCGTAGCCGAAGACGCGGGCCGTGCCCGCCGCCACCGGGTAAAATCCTAGCAGCGTATTGATGAGGGTTGACTTGCCGGCACCATTCGGCCCGAGCAATCCGATGGCCCGGCCCGAAAGCGTGCAGCGCAGGTCTTCCAGAATATTCCGCTGCCAGAAGCGAACGCCCAATCCTTCGAGTTCGATGACGGGAGCCATAGGGGGGACACTAGGCTGTAGGCAGTCGGCAGTGGGCAGTAGGCAGAAAGCAGCAAGGAGCAGAGAATCGCCAACTCGCCTTCCACGTGAAGAAAGACCACTGTCTTCTTGCTTTCCGCCTACCTGCCTTCCGCCTTCTGCTTTCTGCCTTCTGCCTTCTGCTTTGTGCCTACTGCCTACTGCCTACTGCTTTCTGCCTACTGCCTACTTCTTCTGTGCTGCCTTCTCAATCACCGGCAAGAGTTCGAGCGGCCCGTCGTGGCCAATGCCGAGCAGCGAATCGAAGCCCAGGCCGAAGAAGCTGCCCGTACCGGCCACCACGATCTGCTGCGGCTCGCCATAGGCACAAATCAGGCTGGGAACACTGTTCTGGCTCAACGCGTCAATCGACTGGCGCTGAGCTGGCGTGAGCACCGTGGTCGACTTCAACAGGTCGGTGACTGGTCCCAGCATCGCCCCCATGTTCTGATAAACGACGGCTGAGTAGTTGGTGTTCCCGTCGCGCGGCAGGCGGCCCATGAAATCGGTGGAGTGAGCGAGTGAATATCCCGTCTCGCGGTTCTGAAGCGAACTCACGAGCAGGCCGCGATTGGGCGCAGCCACAAGATAGCCATCCGCGAAGACGTAATCGATCTCGTTCAGGGCGCCCAGTGTGCCCGGTTTGCCCGGTGTGGACGATGCTGGCGGGACTCGATTCAATGTGTAATAGATGCGGCCACCGGAGTCCTCCTTGGTCAGGTTGAACTGGTCGGCTTTGTTGTCTGCTCGCTCTCTCATACCCGCCACCAGCTTCTCGATGGTGTCTTCCAAGCGCGCCGGATCGTTCACTTCAAGCGCCAGCTTCCAGCTCGGAGTGGGCAGGACCGGACCGTCCAGGGCAAATGTAGCCTCACCGCCCAGCGTGCCACCCAGGTCATCCGACAAGTTCACGCCGGTCTTCGATTCGAACTCCTCCAGATCCTCGCCGGAATTGCGGCCGGAATTGGAATTATCACTCTGAGCGAAGCTGATCATCTCCTGCACGATGTCGCGCGGGTTCTTCACGACGAACGAGACTACGAAACTCGCGGCGGGCGACACAAAGTCCAGGGTACCCATCGGGCTAGGTGGCGCCAGCCAAGCTGCTACGCCCCGGCGGTCCTGAGAAAAGGAGAGCGTGGCCCGGTTCTCCGTCTTTCCGCTCACGTTCTTGCTCTCCATGATCAGGTATCTCATGTCAGCGAGGCCGGTCTTCGGGTCCCTCAAGAAATCCGGACCTTTCTCCGACCCTTCCCTTTTACCTACGGATTGGGAGAGAATTTGTTCCATGTCGGCGCAAATTAGCCAGCCGGCGCCGGACTGATACGCCCTCTCGATTGCCGTGTAGAACGGAGTCGAGACAAAGTTGCTGGAAGCAAAGTGCTCGATGAGGGTGGCAGTTTGCTGCAACTGGCCGGTATCGCCAGTCATCACGAGAATGTTGTTCTTCACGAAGACCAACGGCCGGTCCTTGCCGGCGGGGGGAAGCGTCGCCGAAAACGGATCGTCGATCAACGTGGCCTTGGATTCACTTCCCGCGTTGAGCTCGCTGATCTGCTGCTGGAGAAATTCGCGGAAACCCGGCCGCTTCACCTCTGCCAGGATCAGTGGCGCATGGTGGTCTGGCGGCAGGGCGATGACCACCTCATCTCCCAGGTACTCGCCGAAGGTGTGGATCCTATTGATCATCTCCTCCAGTTTCTGAGCCTTGCCGGAGGCCTGCTGCTGGCCCCACCACTGCTGCAGCACCTCGCTCCCGCCGATGCGCTCCTGAAACAGTTGGTCCGCCTGGCTCAGAGTGGTGCCGATGTTGGGGATGGCGACGTAGAACCTGGTGTCGACTGGCACCATTTTCAGCAAGGTCGAGTCGTAACGCGGAGTGGGGCCGGGGATTGCTTCCAACTGCTTGTGCAGGCCGGCGAACTCGCTGAGCAGCGCCAGGTATTCGCCGGAATTCCGGCTCCAGGAGATGTCGCGGGTAAGCGAGACCGGCGTGAGAGTGGCTTGAGTTGATATCTGATCGCCTGGATGCAGCAATTGCGCATTCGAGCCCTGCTCGACCTCAACTTCTCCCTGGATCACTGACACCCGCGAGCCCTTCATGCCCTCGTCCACGGCGAAGATCGTACCCTTCACCGAAACCAGGCAATCGCGCGTGGCAACGTAGAGGAGCCCGTGGCGCTGCTGGGCAGCCCGAACAATGATCTTCCCACGCTCGAGGTGGATGGTGGTGCCGCGCCACCCACGAGAAACCCAAAGGTCAGTCCGCTGGCTCATTTCGACCGAAGAATCGTCCACCAGGCGAATCACCGCCGATGAGCCATTGGCGGTGCGGATTTCCTGGCTATCCAGGATCGGGCGGCCGGCCGCCAGCGCGGCACTGACGCGATCGGAAACATGGTAGAGAGCGCCATCCACGGCCTGCACCGTGGCCCGCGTGCCGCTTCCGAGGATGAGACGGCCAACGCCCATCACGCCCAAGCCGACTCCCAGCACCAGCACCGCGGCCATCGCCCACGCCAGTCGCCAACCCGGGCGAAGCGGCGTTGCCGGTTGCTCCCAAGCCAGGGCCGGCTCCGGCCGCGCACCGGAGCGCGCCGCGTCGAGCGCGTGCCGGCAAGTGACGCACTCGTGAACATGGTCTTCGAGCAGCAAGGCACGCGATTCGGAGAGGGTCTTGGCCAGGTATGCCGGGATGAGCGCCTGGAAATCGGCGCAACCCCGGATTCTCTCGATATGCGCCGGCGCTGTGGCCGCTGTCGAGGGAGAGAGTTGGGCCACCTGGCCCAACCGGGCCCAAACGCGCCGCGCCGCTCGCTCCACAACTTGCTCATCTACGCTCTGGGCGCGGACTTCGGCGATGATTCCATCCAACCCACGCTCGCCCTTCTTTTCGCTCTTCATGGCTTTCCTCCATGGCCTCCACGGCCTCCAAGACCTCCAAGATACGAACTGATCTCTTTTTGCAGCCGCCGGCGGGCACGGTGCACGGTGACCGCGACCCTGACTTGCGACATGCCCAGCATCCGCGCAATCTCACGGTTGCTGTGACCCTCGAAAAAGCGCAGCGCGAACACCTCGGCCGCCTCCGGACTCAGCCGGGCAAGCGAGCGCCGCAGGAAGTCCCGCAGGTCGCTACGCTCAGGCGAGCCGGGATCGGGCTGGGAATCGTCGAGCGGCACGCTGTCCGCGGCCCGGCGCGCTCGCAGCACATCCAACGCGGCGTTGATGGCCGCCCGGCGAAGATAGCTTTCAGGATTCTCCAGCCGCGGCGCCGCCCCGCACCGCCCTGCCAGACGCAGGAAGACGGTTTGCAGCACGTCCTCCGCGTCAGCGGCGTTGCCGGTAATCCGGTAGGCGGTGCCGAACACCGAGCGATGGTGCGCTTGAAAGAGACCTTCCAGTTCGTCAAGGAGATCGGGAATCGCTTCCTCCACTGTCGCCGGTGCCAAGGTCGCCTCCTGATGACTACCTTCACCCATAAAGACGACAGACTGCCCCGATTATTACAGCGGGAAGAACTCTTTTGCGAGGAAAGTTTGGGGGGCCAATACCGTTGAAGGCGCGACTTCTGCGTCAACCCATCCATTGCGGATTGTGGGCGGTGCCGTCAAACCACGGGGTGGTCTTGAAAGGCTCGTACTTTCCGGTCATGGCAGCGTCGCGAGTCTTTGCCAGCAGTGCGGCAACCTGATCGGGGGTCATCGGCTTGAACGTGCTCACCGCCTCGATCGCCTGGTCCAGGATCTGGAGGCTTTCGCAGCCCGTGATCACCACCGTGGTCGGCAGGTTCAGCGCGTAGTGGAGGCATTCGATGGGTGTCACCACCCCGCTCTTCAGCACGTTGCCATCACCCATGGGCTTCATGCCCAGCGCGGCGATCCCCTGCTCCACGAGCTTCGGCAGAACCTGGTGGCCGAAGCTCCGGAAATGCGCGTCCATCACGTTCAGCGGCATTTGGCAGGAGTCGAAATGGAAGTTGTGGGCCGCGGCGATTTCGAGCATCCGCAGGTGGACGTACGGATCTTTGTGGCCGGTGAAGCCGATATAACGAATCTTTCCCGCCTTCTTGGCCTCTTCCAGCGCCTCCAGCGCACCGCCCTCGGCAAAGAAGCGGTCGGGATCTTCAAGCCGGATGTTCTCATGGAACTGCATCAGGTCGATATGATCCGTCTGCAAGCGGCGCAAGGAATCGTCAATCTGCTGGGCCGTAGCCGCCTTGGCACGTCCGTCAAACTTGGTCATCAGGAACGCCTTCTCACGATACCCGTCGCGTAGAGCCAGGCCCATCCGCCGCTCGCTCTCTCCGTCATGATAGTCCCAGCAGTTGTCCATGAAGTTGATGCCGCGGTCGATCGCGCTGCGAATGATGCGAATGCCGTCGTTGGGGTCCTTCGGTCTGCCAATATGGTGACCTCCCAAGCCAATCGCCGAAACCTTGATGCCGGTCTTGCCGAACTCGTGATAGATCATCCCGCCTCGCTCGGTCTCGCCCTTCACCGTTGCCGCAACGCCCACGCCGGCCAAAACACCCAGCGCCTCTCTACGGTTCATAAGGCATCCTCCTATCGCATTTTCGGCCAACATACGGATTCTAACTCCGATGAGTGCCCGCGCGCCAAGAGAGTTCTTTGCCCGGGCCGATCGGGCCAGGCCAAGCAATGGTCAAAGAAAGGTCACTATGAGCCTGGGGCCAGGAGAAAACAGAAAGGGCGGTTCCTGCGCCAGCGATACAACTGAAAATCTCCGTCCAGGGTAAGAATGTCTCCGGTGTTCAGCTCCTCAGCGAGGTGAATCAAGCACGCAACCGCAAAGTCGGCAGGCAGATCGCGGTACTTACGCATAATGCTTCGCACTGGCGCCGCGGAGCGGGAAAGCTGGAAGGGAATCTGAATTATAGGCTTCGTGGGCGCCATAAGCCCTACTGGCCGAACCCTCGCAGGTGCTTCTTGTTCGAACCAAGATCGGGAAGGCCTGAGGCCTGCTGTAGGGCGCCAAACCACCTTTCACCAAAAGTCGCCTATCGTCTTAAGGGTGGGGTTCATGGCGAGGCTGCAGGTGAATCCCAATCGACGTCGCCCTCGGCATCGGTGCGGCGTCCGACCAGCATGGTTGCGCCCCGGCGGAGCACCCCGGGATCGCGCGACTCGAGCCACCGCATGTAGCCAAAGCCGGAGATGAGCCCCGCGACGAACAAGTACGGCGTGATGTTGTAGGGCCAGGCGGGTAAGGGGTAGACGGTCACGAACAGGACGGGCAGCAGTGCCAGAGTCCCGATCCAAGGGATCACCGCGTGACGCCAGAAGCTGAAGTCGTCCGGGTGCTCCCGGCGGATGTAGGACGTCAGGGCCAGGTTCGCCATGGAATAGAGGATGATGACGGCGAGCGTGGCAATGGTGCCCAGAAAACCGAGGATGTCGGCGGGCCGCAACAGCACGCCCACTAGCAGGACCGACACGATGCCGGCCAGTTGGAGAAAGGCGATAGCGAAGGTAGGTGTCTGGTGAACGGGATGAATCTTGCCGAAACGGGCCGGGAGGGTGCCCGCCTGGCCCATCGTGTACATCACGCGGGACGCGGCATTGGTGCAGGCCATGCCGGTCCCGACGGCGCTGTTGATGAAGGCAAGGACTACGAGCCACCAGCCGGCCCCCCACAGCGTGTGGCCGAGGGCGTAATAGGGGTTCGGGCTGGAGGCGAAGGCCGCCATGTTGCCGGTGCCCCAGCCAATCGCGCTGGCATAAGATGTGAAGACGTAGAAGATCCCCGTAGCCAGCAGCGAGAGGTTGACCGCCAGCCCGATGAACCTGCCCGGCCGGCGGCTTTCCTGGGCGAGCGGCGCCGGAGCCTCGAAGCCGCTCAACGCCAGTATCGAGAAGACCATCCCGGCCAGGATGCCACCAAAGTGGTGCGGCGACATCGAGGGCCGCAGTGGCGCGGTATAGCTGGACCCAGGCCCCGGATGCGCCAGGAAGGTGATCGCGAGGGCCAGCATGATGAGCATCTCCAGGCCGCCGAAAATCGCGGTGGTGTGCATCGAAAGCCGGATCCCGTAGTGAGTGAGGGCCCAAATGAGGGCAAAGGCCGCCACCGCGACCAGCCACCACGGGATGCTCACGCCGAGCTCGGTCCCGAGGATGTCGGAGATCATGTAGCCCAGAAACCCGGTGGATCCGGCCGGCCCCAGGAGGTCGTAGATCAGGTAGTTCCAGGTGGCCATGAAGCCGTTGTGGCTCCCCAGGCCACGGGTGGCGTACGAATAGTAACCGCCGCTCGACGGCATGTACCGGGAGAACTGCGCCACCGTATTCCCGATAAAGAAGCAAACGATGGTCGTCAGCAGGAACGAGATCGGCATGTCCGGTCCCGCCTGGCGCGCGATAATCGGAAACACGAACACGACGTTGCCCGCCGGGGCGATGTGCGTGATTCCCTGGAACACCAGTTCCGCCAGACCCAGCGAATTGCGGCGCAGCTGAGGAGCCCCAGTGGGATTAATGGGACCAGTGGGATCATTGAGATTACTGGGATTAGTTTTCGCAGCAGTCACCGTTGGATCTCCCTCCGTCGACGACGACAAAGGCCCCTGTTTTGCCAGGCAAACTCCTCGAAGTTCCCGATTTTCAACGGGTCGATTCTCATCGCAGCTTCTGAATCTAACCGAAACGGCCAGCCTCTGCACATTGATTTCCTGCGCCGACGGCGGCACGAAGTACAAAAATGAGGCGGATTCGGCAGGAAAACCTTGGCAACCCGCCTACCCGCCCGCTGTTTCACCGGAGGAGTTGACGCCGTTGCGCGAGTGCCCCGCTGGATTCGACGCTGAGGTGAGAGGCCGGCGCTATCTGGAAAGCTGGGCCAGTGCTGGCGGATTTCGCGGCCTTCATGGTACGCTCTGAGGCGGAGAGAA
>Ga0335081_10003577_pt1 | contig 24451 bp, 21 predicted proteins | sample Lox_Sample_35_FD_206713 | JGI IMG/M metagenome (GOLD analysis project Ga0335081, IMG submission 206713) | Soil microbial communities from Loxahatchee National Wildlife Refuge, Florida, United States - Lox_Sample_3.5 | ecosystem: Environmental > Terrestrial > Soil > Wetlands | place: USA...
CTGGAGATCGAAGGGGTCCTCTACGAACACCCGGCCGTCGCCGAAGCCGCGGTCATCGGCATCCCGGATGAGCATCTCGGCGAGGAAATCGGCGCCGCCGTGGCGCTCAAGCCGGCCGCCACCGCCAGCACCGACGAACTGCGCGCCTTCGTCAAGGACCGGGTAGCGCCTTACAAGTATCCGCGCTACGTCTGGATCATGCCCGACCTGCCCAAAGGCCCGACTGGCAAGATCCTGCGCCGCGAAGTAAGCCCGCCGCAAGACCTCAGGCACGGGTGAAAGCGTGCCCAGACCACCGCTGTGGCGCCAGATGTATGACCGGGTTGAGCGCGCGGTCGCTCCCCGGCTCGAGGCGGGCGTGCGGACCGGCATGTTCGCGAGCACGCTGGCCACGGCAGCCAGGGCCCGGGCTGAACTGGACCGGCGCGGAGCCCAGCTCGCCGACCGCCTGGACGCGGTGAGCACCCGCGGCCTGCACATGGTCAACCTGCCCGCAGCCGGCGATGTGGCCCGGTTGCGGGCGGAGATCCGCGACCTGGACCGGCGCATGCGGGACCTCACCCGGCAGCTGGACCAGGCCGAGCGGGAGGAGCAAGCCGATGGCCGTGATGGCAAGTCCGGCGCAGGCGCTGGCGTGGGCCCGGACTGACCTGGGGCGCCAGGCCATTCGCGCCCGCAATGGGGTCAAGTACATCGCGGGAATCGGTCGCCCGCAGGTGGGGCAGACACCCAAGGACGTCGTATGGCGGCGGGACCGGGCCGAACTGTGGCGCTACCGCAGCGACCGGCGCCGGTGGCGGCCTCCGGTGCTCATCATCCACAGCTTGATCAGCCACAGCTACGTGTTGGACCTCTCCCCGGGCAACACGTTCGTGGGACGGCTGCTCGAGGCCGGGCTGGACGTGTTCCTCATCGACTGGGGGGTGCCCGACCAGCGGGACGCCGGTAACAGCCTGGAGACCTACGTCGACTACTACCTTCCGCAAGCGGTCAGGTCGCTGCTGGCTGAGACCGGATCAGATGGCCTAACGATCCTGGGTTACTGCCTCGGGGGTGACCTGGCGCTCCTCCTGGCCGCGCACCACCCCGAACTGCCGGTCCGCAATCTCATCACCGTGGCCGCCCCGGTGGACTTCGCCGGAATGGGCCTGTTCAGCAGGCTGTTCAGCGACGGCAGGTTGGATGCCGACGCGCTGATCGACGCCACCGGCAACGTGCCGCCCAAGATCGTGCACAACGCCTTCAGGGTCCTCAAGCCGACCGGCGACCTGAACTCCTACGTGATGTTGTGGCAGAACCTGAGCAGCGACGAGCAGATGGTGGCCCACCAGGCCATGGGGCAGTGGACCAGGGACCACGTGCCATTGCCCGGCGCCGCGTTCCGCCAGCTGGTCCAGATGATGCGGGACAATGCCATCGTCAACGACACGATGCTGCTCGGCGGGAAGCCGGTGCACCTGACGGATATCCGCTGCCCGTTCCTGTCGGTCCTGGCCGAGCGCGACCACATATCCCCCGTGACGTCGGTGGGACCGGTCGTGCACCTGGTCGGCTCGTCCGACGTCGAGGAGATCCGGCTGCCGGCCGGCCACGTAGGCCTGATGGCAAGCCGCACCGCATCAAAGCAGACCATCCCCCGCATCATCGACTGGACTCACCGGCACAGTCAGAAGCTTCCGTGACGCTCATTCCAGCCGACGAAGCATCCTCATGATCAGTAACCGTCCATGAATGCCGCCAGGGATGCTCGCACAGCCGGAGGCAGATCGGCGAACTCCTGCTGAGCCGTCCGCCTCGGATCACCAGCGTTTGACCGTCTGCACCAGCGGTGTCACGTCACCCTGCTCGCGGGCTTGTTCCAACGCCGCATCCAGATCCTCGGTGGCATAAGGCCGCTGGTGAGCGTAGGCGGCATAAGGGCGTGATCACGCTCGTCGCGGCGGCGCTGGGGATTTCACCGGAATCAGGCAACACCCCGGTGCGGTCGCAGCAGCATGACACCTCTCGGGCCCGCGGGCATGCCAGGATGAATAGCAAAGCCCGGAAACCCCGTACAGGAGGCAGCACGATGACCGCCCAGCCAGCCGACGAGATCCCGGCGTACGGCCCGGACACCGGGCCGTACGAGGTGATCCACCTCGGCGGCCAAGCCGCGGTGGTGGTGCCTGTGTCTGACTTCCTGCGCCTGCGGGCCCTGGAACAGGCCGCCAGCGCGCAGCAGCTAGAGGACGCCGAAGACCAGGCAGCGCTGGCGGACTGGCGTGCCCGGGAGGCCTCCTGGCAGCTACCCGGACCGGACTTCCACCGGCAGGCGACGACGAACTTACGAACACGAAGAAACACCATGGCACTACGTCACGGTGTCACCTCCCGTTCTGCCGGGCGCACGAAAACGGCTCAGTAATAGTCTGGTCCGGTGTTATTAGTCGCGCCTCCTCCCCAATTCACGTTCCCATTCTCTTACCTTCTCTTCGGCTGCACGTGAACCAGGCCTATAATGTTCATGCTTCTCTGACTCAGATTGGCCTGGCCTTACCTCCGCTCCTACATCCCCCTCCTTGTGACCCTTCTTTAGCCATTCCATGAAGTTCCTACGGTCTTCCGGACCGGGCAACCTGCCCTTCAGCCAGGCCGAGTCCTCAAGTTCGGACTTCTCGCCGGTACTAATTTTGGCGGATTCGGAGACCGACGCTCGCGGGCCCTCATCATAGTCCTCCAAGTGGACCCTTTCGCCCTTTACTATCCTCTCGCTCGCGTCCCTGAATTCATCCCGCGCCCGTTCGAGCCTGGCTGGATCATCGGAACGAAGCCACTTTTCCATGCCAGAGACGTCACCTGTGATTTTGCCCTTCTTATCCCACTCTCTTAGTTGCTTGATTCGGTCCAAGTCTTCCGTCGCAACCCGTGGCTTAACTCCGGGCCCTTTCGGCCCAGCAGAGCTTTCCGGTGCCGCAATCTTAGGATTGCCGCCACCTGGCGATTTACCGGCCATCGCCGTTGCGGGCTCGAACTGAGCCCGCAACCAAGCCTGGTAAGAGGCGATATCGGGGAAGCTGTTGCTCGCCCTTCCGTTCCGGGCGAAGGGCTCCGGGTAGTTGACTGTCCAGCGCCCGGTCGACGGATCACGGAATACGTAGGTGCGGTCGGGTCCCCACGGCATCTCCACGTCGATGGCATACCACGTGGCGCCCTGGGTGGCCCGCGCCTCCTGCTCGAACACGCCCATGTCGCCGGCCTGCCCGCTCGCGAAACGGTTGGCCCGGCTGGTATCGGGACCGGGGCCGATGGGATGAGAATGACGGGCGGTAACGACGTCTGCCCGGTTCCAGCGGAGTTGGGCTGTCGCACGGTTGACCCCCACGGTCTTGGCGTCGCCGGCGACCACCGCCCACTCGTCGGTCTTCCGGTTGTATATGAGCCCGAACTCCTGCTCCGGATGGGCCGACTTCATCGCCGAGTAGTAGCGCCAGGGGTTCATGACGTCGCCGCTGGGAAACGTCTTGATGGATCCAGCCGGGGGCCCGGTGATTTTCTGACCGGGCGCTGAAGGACTCTGCGCGCTCGGTTCCGTAGCGTCCTCAACCGGGCCGGCACCGGAGGGTGCCACCTTCGTCGGCTCGGCTTCGGAGGACGGGCCGGCACTGGTAGGCGCGACCTCTGAATGGGGTGCGGGACCAACCGGTTCGAGTCCGGACGGGGGGCTATCGCCCGCTGGAACCGTCGGTGTCCCTGGGCGGTTGACCGCCAAGTCAAGGTGCGAGTAACCGGACGATGCAGCCCCCGCTAGCCCGCCCACCACAAGGTCCGCATCTGTCGCCGCCGCGGATGCGACCCCGCCCGCACTGCCCACGACCACGTGGCCCGCGCCCTGTGCCCAAGCGTTGTCTCCAGCCAAAGCCTCGACTACGGTGCCACCGAGCCCGCTCACCGTACCCCCCACCACCCCCCCGACAACCGCGTCCTTCTTCGACGTGCCGGCGAGAGTGGCAGCGGTCAGGTTCACCGCAGTGCCCGAAGTAACACTCGCACCGACGGAACGGACTGCCTTGCTCGTAAAGCCCGCAGCCCGGCCAACGCCGAATACCTCGTTCGCGAACGATCCGGCGCCACCGCTCAGGCCGATCGAAGCCCCTGCCCCCCCGCCCGTTCGTGCGTCCGACCAGATCTTGGAGAGGTCGGTCTCGCCAATGGCCAGGTCACCCGCGATCGCTCCCCCTGCTCCGGCCGCTGTGGTCGCCGCTCCGACCCTCGCGGTGGCGCCTATCAGGCTGCCCCCTTCGGCCACTCCCTTGGCGACCAACCTGGACGCGCCGCCGGTCGCCAGGATGGTGAGCCCTTCCTTCAGGACCGTCAGGGCGAGGACCCACCGGCCGGCGCCGAAGTCGAGGTCCGATTCCCACTTGTCGACCTGCTTGGCCTCGTAACGCACGAAATTCTCCAACATGCCCAGGCGCTTGTAACCCTCGCTGAAGTTCCCCCGGCGCATCAGGTCTGCCGCCTGGTTCCGCAACCAGATGGCTGTGGTGAGCCGCTCGCTCATGTCGCCCGGATCGCTCGCATCCGACACCCAGGACGAGAGTGCGTGCACGATCTTGTGCTTGCGGGCCCTCTCCTTCCGGTCGTCATAGCTGTCCCTCACCCCGACCATCACGTGAACCAGTTCCTGGCCGATCCCGTTGAGCTGATCGAAGGCCTGGGCGCGTATCGATTGCAGCTCGGCCTCGCCCATTTCGACGTTCATGCCGCCGGCGTTGAGCACCCACACCCCCGGGCGGGAACTATCGGCGCGGATGGAGTCGATCTTGCCGAGCACCTCCTCCAACTCGGAGTCTTGGCGGCGCTCTGCCATCTTCTCGGCGACCGCCGGGATGGTTTTGGCCACCAGCTGTTCGGCCTCCTTCTCGCCGGGCTTCTCACTGGGCCCTAGGGCCGCCTGCACATCGCGCTCGCGGATCGCCTCGTCAAGCTCGGTCTGGTGCTGGCCTTTGGTCTCCTCCAGCTCGAGGCGGGCCCGGGCGAGCTTCTTGTGCTCGGCGGCTGAGGCGTTGCCGGACGCCAAGTAGGCCTGGATCGAATCCAGCTCGGCGTTGATCTCCTTTGAGGACATGGACGGCGCCCACAAGCTCTCGGAAAGCGAACGGGGTTTCGGGACATTGACATGGGGTTGGTGCTTCTTCTTGTGTGGTTCGGTAGCCTTTTCCAGTCCGCGCTTGCGGGCGTAGAGCGCTTCGAGGCGTTCGTCGCGCTGGCGGTTGGACTTCATCTCCTTGGCCGCTTGGCGCTCCAGCTTGTGGATCTGGTCTTTGACCTCCTCAATGCCCATCCTCTCGACGGGGGTCTGGTCGACCGCCCGGTTCCCGAAGTCGGACTGGGTGGTCAGAAGCTCCATTCCGGTAAGTTCCCGCTGCACCGCGATAATTCCGCTTGGCCTGAGCCATCCGTGCGGGCGCAAGCCCGAATTCTGCGGTGCACCTGCGATCGCGCGCGCCTGTTCTTCCGTTGCAGTCCCCGGGGACTCGATGGTCAGATGCCCGCCGCTTACTGGCCCTCCCGTCCTGCCCTGCTGAAGAGTGTGGACGAGTTCGTGTGCGAGTAGGTTGCGCCCCTCCTCATGGTGGGGGGCGTAGCGGCCCTCGCCGAATACTATGGAATTGCCAACCGTATACGCGGCCGCATCGACGGCACGTGCCGATGCGGCCGCTCGTTCGTCGGTGTGGACGCGGACATGACTGAGATCAGTACCGAGGCGCTGCTCCATCACAGCCCGTGTGTCTGCATCGAGCGGCGCACTTGGCCCTCGCAGCGTGTCATGAACGATCGGTGGCGCTTCAGTAGCTGCCCCAACACTGACCACAGAGACTACGGACGCCCGGAGCCCCGTGAGACTTTGAGACTCGGCCTGCACGTCGTGCGGGCCCGTGTCATTTTCCTTCAGCGCCTTCCTGAGAGCTTGGTTCCCGGCCTTTTGGCGCTGGCCGTCGATGGCGGCGGTCAGCTCACCCTCGGCCAGCGCAGCTCGGGCCCGCTGCCGGGGGCTACGGCTTGGCGCCGGGGAGGCGCCACTGACGGTACGCGCGACCCGTGCCTGCGCGCTGCGCGCGGCCGGCTCACCCGGCCGGGCCAGCACGCGCTGGGGGACCGCATCTTGCGGGGGTGCTTGACGCGGCGCCGGGGCCCGAAGGACGGTCGTGGACGCCCCCTTGGTGGCCAGCTGCGCTCCCTCAGCCATCGCGTCTTCACCCCCGGCAACAGCCGTACCTGCGCTCGGTGTCCGCTAGCAGCCATCGAGGCAGCGTGTGTGATGCCTGCAGGCTAACCCCGGCCAGCCCAGAGGACAACCAGGCAATCCGGGCTCTGCTGGATCGACGGCGCCAATAGCAGCCGGTTTCTTCCTGGCTTACTGTATGTCACCTTTACCTAACGACAAGATTCGCCTGCGAACGCAGTTACCAGCATGAAATACGGCCACTTACGGGACGCCCCTTCACGGTCGCCACAATCAGCTCTGACTTGTCTATTGACAGACCGGCTAGTGATAAAATTTTCGAGTACTGCTTGTGCTCAGTCCGGTTCCGGTGTTGCGACTGGTACCTGGGCACCTCACCGTCACTTCCTTCGCGGCCCTCGTGCCCCTTAAACATCTGTACACAGCCACGATCCGCGCGATAACGTGAGATTGCCTGCTAGTACAGCAGCCGGGGGGTGGGTAGTGACGGCAACGGCCATTCCGGAAGCGCCCTTTCTGACCGAATGCGCAGCGCTTCACGTCGAACTTCTCCAGCATTTCCAGGTCACCTCCGACGGGCTGTCGCTCGTGCTGGGGCGCTCCGGCGAGCGCCTGGTGGCCTACCTGGCCCTGGAGGACCGCTCACTGGCCCGTGACCACATCGCCGGAGCGCTGTGGCCCGACGCGAGCCAGGCGCGAGCCGCGGCCAGCCTGCGGCGGGCCCTATCCCTGGTGCGGCGGCACGCGCCGGGTTTAATGCACAGCAGCGCGCACCGCTTGTCGTTGGCCAGCGGGGTCAGCGTGGATGTGCGCGCACAGCGGCACCTGATCGAGGCCATCACGAGCGGCGAGCGGGTCACGGCGAACGTGGACGAGTTGCGGCTGCTCCGCGGTGACCTGCTGCCGGACTGGGATGAGCCCTGGCTCGTGGCCAGCAAGCAGGAGCTGCGCCAGCTGCGCCTGATCAGCTTGGAGGCGGTGGCCGCCGCCCACCTGAGGGAGGACCGCCCGGCCTCGGCGCTGGCCGTGGCGCTGCGCGTGGCGTGCGAAGAACCGCTGCGCGAGAGCGCGCACCGCCTCGTGGTCGAGGCGCATCTCGCCCAGGGCAACTGGGCCGAGGCGACACACCACTACATGAACTACCGGGCCCTGCTATGGACCGAGCTGGGCTTGCGTCCCGGCAGCGGGATGGAAACGCTCATGATGCCGGTGCTCAACGACTCCTTCCTCACCACCTGACCCGCTGCCCTCTTCGGGCGCGGGCCAGTTCCGCATATGCGATCCGGCGACGTCGCGCGTACGTACGGATCACGTACAGATCACATCGGCGGGACAATAACGCGACCACTAATCGCGATGATGATGAGAGTTGCGTTACCTGACGGTGGAGGCCTCGCCATGCCGGTACAGACAACCTACCCAGGTGTATACATCGTCGAGCAGACGACGAGTTCGACCACCATCACCGGCGTGTCGACGTCTGTCACGGCCTTCGTGGGAGCGGCGCGCATGGGGCCGTCCGACACTGCCACCGCGCTCGGCAGCTACGCCGACTTCGTCCGCCAGTTCGGGGCCCCGGTCGACGCCCTGGACCACCCGATGGGCTACGCGGTAGAGCACTTCTTCGTCAACGGAGGCAGCCAGGCGATCGTCGTGCGCGCGCTCGCGGCCAACGCCGTCCCCGCTGCGCTGGCCCTGCCCGCGGTCAACGGCGTAACCGTCAAGCTGACCACACTCAGCCGCGGCGCCTGGGCCAACGGCACCGGAACCGGCGCGTCGCAGAGCGGCATCTTCGTCCAGGTGGCCGCGGCCACGGCCAACCCGAACGACCGTTTCGCCCTCGTGGTCACGCAGTGGGCGCCGGGCCAAGGGGCCGCTTCGGTGGTGGCCACCGAGACGTGGCCAGAGCTGTCGATGTCACCGATCAACCCCCGCTACGTGGCCACCGTCCTGGCTGGCAGCCAACTGGTCAACGCCGAGGTCACCGGGACCGAGACCGATTCCGCCGCAGGCACGTCTGAAGGTGCGGCCAACCTGAGCACCGCGATCTCCGGGCTCGCCGGGCGCACGCTGCGCGTCTCCGTCGACCAGGGCGCGCCCGCCGATCACGTGCTCTGGCCGGACGGCGCCCCGTCGGACCTGCACAACATCGACGACATCGTGACCTTCATCAACACCGCGGCCAACGGGTTCACCGGGGTGCAGGCGTCCTCGGACAGCGGCAAGCTGGTCCTGACCAGCCAGACGACCGGTCCGAACAGCGCGGTGGTGGTCGGCCTGAGCGGCGCGGGTGACGCGAGCACGCTGCTCGGGATGGGGGTCGCGGCCGGGGGGACGGAAAAGTCGGGCAGCGCGGGCGACCGTCCCGCCGCCGCCTCCCCGGCCCCGCTCACCTCGGGCACCGACGGGTCCGATGTGGACGCGGACAGCATCGTCAGCCCAGAGGAGGGCCAGGGCATGCTCGCCCTGGACGTTCTGGACTTCCCGCGGTTCAACCTGCTCTGCCTGCCCGGGGTCACCACGTCCGACGTGGACGCGGTGACCACCGCGCTGGCCTACTGCCAGACCCAGAACGCCTTCCTGCTCGTCGACCCCGACCCGAGCGTGACGGCGGCCACGGCGGTGGCGCAGGCCGCGCAGTTCGCGGCCGAAGGCGCGCACGGCGGGCTGTACTGGCCCCGGCTGGTCACGCCAGATTCGACCCCGGCCGGCCTGCCGCCGTGCGGGGCCATGGCCGGCGTCATGGCCCGGACCGACAGCGGGCGCGGGATTTGGAAGGCCCCCGCGGGCCTGGCGGCGGGCGTGGCGGGCGCGACCGGCGGGGCGTACCCGACCAGCGACGCGGTCTCCGGAGCGCTGAACCCGTTCGGGATCAACGTCCTGCGCAGCTTCCCCGGCGCCGGCCTGGTGGTGTGGGGCGCGCGCACGCTGGCCGGGTCGGACATCCGCGCCGACCAATTCAAGTACATCTCGGTCCGCAGGCTCACCGACTATATCGAGGCCAGCCTGTACCTGGGCACTCAGTTCGCGGTGTTCGAGCCCAACGACCCGGTGCTCTGGGGCCAGCTGAGGCTGGCCGTCACCGGGTTCATGCGCGGGCTGTTCCGCCAGGGCGCCTTCCAGCAGTCCGCCTCGCTGGCCGAGTCGGACAGCTTCTTCGTCACCTGCGACGACAGCGTCAACCCGCAGAGCGAGATCGACGCCGGCCGGGTGAACGTCGTCGTGGGCTTCGCCCCGCTCAAACCCGCCGAGTTCGTCGTCATCACCATCACCCAGATCACAGACTCCGGAGCCTGACATGGCCGAGTTCACCGTCAACCCGAACCGCTTCGACCCGTACAAGACCATGAACTTCAAGGTGAGTTTCGACGGCAACGGTTACGTCGCGGGACTATCGAAGATGGGCCCGCTGACGAGGACCACGGCGCCGGTGTCGCACCGGGTGGGCGGCGACCCGACGCACGCCCGGCTCAGTCCCGGCCTGACCACTTACACCGCGGTCACGCTGGAGCGCGGGGTCACGCACGACACTGCCTTCGAGGAATGGGCGAACAAGGTGTCGAACTACGCCGCGCCGGGAATCTCGCTGCTGGATTTCCGCAAGGACATCACCGTCGACGTGTTCAACGAGGCGGGCCAGCGGGTGATCAGCTACCACCTTTACCGCTGCTGGGTGTCGGAGTACACCGCCCTGCCCGCGCTCGACGCGGCCACCGCGGCCACCGCGATCCAGACGATCAAGCTCGAGATGGAGGGCTGGGAGCGGGACGTCGGCGTCACCGAGCCCAAAGAGCTGAGCGTCTGAGCACATGGACGAGCTGGTGCCCTGGCCGGACGTGCGGGCCGCGCCGTCCCGGCTCGGCCTGCTGCGCGCCCTGGAAGAGGCGGGCAGCGAGTTCGCGGAGGCCATCGCGCTGCTGCGGGCCTGCGGGGTCGCCGACGGCCTGTCCTACCCGGTCGGCGTGATCGACCGGCTGCTGCTGCAGGCGCACCGGGCCATACTGCACCGCGACCTCGAGGTCGTGGCGGCCTGCACCGCCTGCGGAGTACTCAACGCCCTGCCGCTCGGGTTCGACGACGTGCCCGAATACGAGCCGCGCTCGGCCTGGTGCGGTCCCGGCTCCGGGCTGCGCGAGCCCACCGGCGCCGACCTGACCGGCCTGCCCGAGGACGACGAGGCGGCGGTAGCCGAACTCGAGCGGCGGTGCCGGATCGGGCCGGCCGCCGCGCCCCGGGACCCGGCGGCCCTGGACCGCGCGGAGCAATCGCTGTCAGGCACCGTGCACGCGGCCTGTACCGAATGCGGCGCCCCGGTCGACCAGCTAGTCGACGTCCAGCGGCTGGTGACGGCGGCGGTGGCCGAGGCCGTGGCCGAGGTGGACGTCGAGGTGCACCTGATCGCCTCGCGCTACGGCTGGGAGCTGGCCACGATCGAATCCCTGGGTGACGGCCGCCGCGCCCGGCTGGCCGCGCTCGCGGGCAGCGAACCATGACGGCCCCGGCCAGGGCGGCAGCGGCGCTGGTCGCGCGCAGTCGGCGTCCGGCTCGGGCAGGCCTCTCGCCGATCACGCTGGCCGCACTGACCACATCGATCACACCAGCCACACCGGCGGCGCCAACCGCACCCGACGCTCCGGTTGCGCCGGCCGTGGCGGCTCCCCCGACCGAAGCCCTTCCGCTGGAACGCGCCCCGGCGGTGAGGGCCACTCCGCCGTCGGCCCGTTCGGCATCGGTCGCCACGCCTCTGGCGGCACCTCCGCCGTCCCGACCAGGGGCGGGTCGGCCCGTGACACCCCCGCTGCCTGCCCCGGCGGCGCAAGCGGCCCCCGCGGGCAGTCCGCCTCGACACGACGATGTACGGATCGCGTCTGCGCCCGCTGGGGCGCCTCCCGGGGTGTCGGCGGCATCGTTCCGGGCGCCGGTACCCGGTGCAGCGTCCCCCCAGGCCGTCGTGGGCCCTCTGCTGGAGCGGACCCGCCGGTCCGTTCGGCCATCAATCGATCCGAGAGCGGTCTCCACCGTGGTCACGGCGGTGGCCACCCCGCCGCCGCCCGCGGCGGCACTGGCCGCCGAGCCGCGCGTCCAGCAAGCGCGCCAGCCCAGGGCCGAACCCGCGCATCCCCCGGTCAGCATCGGCGAGATCCACGTGCATGTGACCGAATCCGGGCCCGCCGCAGCCGACCCCCTCGCCTTGCTTACGCCGTACGGACAGGGCCTGACGGCCCGCCGGGGAGGCACCCGGTGAGCGTGCTGGCGGCGCCCGCCCCGGTACTGACCGGCGTCGACACGGTGCTCACCTCGATGACCCGGGACGCGGTCGGCCCCGACGTCACTGTGACCACAGGCCCGTTGGACCGCCCGGTCGGCGCGGTACGGCTGAACTGGTTCCTGTACCGCATCACGCCGAACGTGGCGCTGATGAACATGGAGCCGCCGCAGACCGGCTGGACTACGCGGCGCGGGCGCCCGCCGCTCGCGCTGACCCTGCACTACCTGCTCTCCGCCGACCCCGGCGAGCTGAGCGCCAACGGCAACGAGATGCCCGCGGCGCACGACGCCCTGACCGCGGTGATGATGCTGCTGCACGAGCACGCGATACTCGGCCCGGATACGGTCATCATGTCCTCACCCGACCGGTCCGTCTCCCAGGTCACCAGCGCGCTGGACGGCCTGGTGGAGCCGCTGCGCATCACCCTGGATCCGGTGCCGCTCGAGACCATCACCGCGGTCTGGGCCAGCGGGCTGAAATCAGTACGGCTGTCGATCGCCTACCAGGTCAGCCTGGTGACGGTGCCCTCACCGGTGCCGTTCGAGCCGGGGCCGCCGGTGCAGGAGCCGGTCGTCTCGGTCAGCCCGTCGGCCGGCCCGCTGATAACGACAGTGGCGCCGCAGCTCATCTCGTTCGGCCGGCCGGTCACGATATCGCTCACCGGGGCGACGGAAACGATCGCGGTCACGCTGTCACGCTCCGACGGCGACCCGGACGGAACCGGGCCGTGGCCGCTGACCACCACCTCGGTCCCGGGTGGCCTGCGCGCCAGCCTGCCCAGCCCTCAGCTCGTCCCCGGTCCGCGCGTGCTCACCGTGACCGATCTGGCGGGCGCCTGGCCAGCGGGTTCGGACACCGCGAGGGTGTCGGTCGCCCCGGTCATCACCGCGGCCGCCACCCTGCAAGCGGGGGCGGCCGTCACGCTGCAGACGGCGCACGTCCTGGCCGATGGCCTGGTGGCCTTCCTCGGCCTGACCGCGGACTACACGCTCGCCTCCCCCACCTCGGTGATCGTTACCGTCCCGTCGGGCGTCGCCGCCTACGCCGGCACGAGCATCCCGGTGAACATTCAGTCCGGCACGGTAACCGGGCCGCCGACCGATCTGGCGGTGGCGTCGTGACCAAGCCGACACTCTATTTCGTGGCCAGCCCGCCGCGGCCCGACCCGCTGGCCGCCTACCTGACCATGCTGCGCGACTCGCTCGAGCGCCTGCTGCGGGCCTACCAGCAGGGACCGGAGGCACTGGAGGCCCAGGCTGTCGCCTGCATCGGGCTGCACCTCGATCCGGTCCCGCACACTCCGCCGCCCGGGACTGGCCCGCCCGGCACCGGCACCCTGCTGGACCGCCTCGGCCTGACCGGTGAGGCCGAGGCGATCATGGCGGCGGCCTGGTGGTCGGCGGCCGACCCGCAGCTGGCCATCGCCTTCGGCTGGGTGCACGACGACATCGCGCGGCGTTACCCCAGCCTGGCGGCGCTGCGGCTGTTGCTCGAGCCCTACGGCCTGGACATCCCGCTGGCCCTGCCCGCCGACACCGGACCGGTCGCCGACGGGGTAGTGTGCCCGGTGACCGACGCCGACGCGCCGGTGCGCCTCACCCCGACGGCGGCCCTGTTGCTGGACGGCTGGCGTCCGCCCGCCGAGCCAGACCGCCCCCTGCCGGGCCGGCTGGACGAGCCGGCCGAGCGCGCCGCCGCGCTGCTGCGCGAGGGTCACCGGGTCGTCCTGCGCTGTGCCGAGGCGGAGGACGCCACCGCGCTGGCCCGGGCCGTCGCGGGCCGCCTGGACCGCGCGCTCGACACCGACACCGAACGGCCGGTCGCGGAGACGGCGCTCCTGGCCCGGCTCGGCCTGGTACTGCCGGCCGGCGAGACCGAGGCGGCCCCGACGCGGCTACGGCTGGCCGCGTCCGGGGCACCGGCCAGACCAGGCTGGCAGGTGCTCGACGTGCCCGCGATCGACGCGGACGGGGTGGATCGCGCGTGGCGGCACGCGCTGTCGGCGGCCGGGCTGGACACCGGGCACGCCGCCGGGCTGGTCGCCCGGATGCGGCTGCCGGAGGCGACCATCGATGAGCTGGTCCGCGACGCCCGGGACGCCGCGGCCGCCGCCGGGCGGGATGTCGGCGTGGCCGACCTGCACACCGCCGTACGCCGGCATCCGCACCACCGCCTCGACGGTATGGCCCGGTTGCTCCCGCCCTCGCTTACCCTGGACGACCTGGTGCTATCCGAGAGCACCCGGGCCGGGCTGAACGACCTGCTCGCGCACGCCCGGCACAGCAGCGCGGTCACCTCGCGCTGGCCCGGCGTCCGCGGCCGGGCGGTCGTGGCCCTGCTGCACGGCCCGAGTGGCACCGGCAAGACGGCGGCCACCGAGGCGATCGCGGCCGAGCTCGACCGTGACCTGTGGATCGTCGACCTGGCCCAGGTGGTGAGCAAGTGGCTCGGCGAGACCTCGCGCAACCTCGACCGCCTGCTCACCGAGGCGGCGCGCGGCGGCGCGGTGCTGCTCTTCGACGAGGCCGAGGGCCTGTTCGGGCGGCGCGGTGAGATCAGCGACGCCCGGGACCGCTACGCCAACCTCGAGATCGATCACCTGCTGCAGCGCATCGAGCTGCACGAAGGGCTGATCGTCCTGACCAGTAACCGGCCGGCCTCGCTGGACGAGGGGTTCCAGCGACGGCTGCGGCTGTCGATCCGGTTCGAGCTGCCCGACCACGCGGCCCGGCGGCAGATCTGGGCGGCGCTGCTGCCCGCCGCGCAGCTCCCCCCGGGCACCGGCCTGGACGATATCGCCGCCGCCGAGCTGTCCGGGGCCGGCGTGCGCGCCGCGGCACTGTCCGCGCTGGTCTTCGCGGCCGCGGACGGCACGCTCGTCCGCACCGATCACCTCAACCGCGCCGTCCAGCGCGAACTGGCCAAGAGCGGCCACACCTGGACACCGCGGCCAACCCGCGGGGACCGGCCATGACCGACATCGACCGGATCGACGTGCACGTCGACTCCCCGCCGCACCCGGGCCTGATCCGCTCGCGCATCGAGGCCGCGCTGACCGGCCGGGCCACCGAGTCCGGGCCCGAGCGCGCCATAGGCGACGCGGTAGCCGCCGCGGTGAAGGAGCGTGCTCAGACGAGCCACGCGACAGGAGGACCGAGCTGATGCTGATGCGCGGGATGCTGATCTCCTTCTCCGACCCGAACATCGGGCTGGTGCCCACGCTCGTGCCGTTCCAGTACAATCCGGCCGAGGTCACCCGGACGATCAAGGTCAACAGGGAGTCCGCCCTCCGCAGCCCGGGCCTGCGTGTGGACGACTATCCGACCGAGTCGTACACGCTCAAGCTGGAACTGGACGGCGTGGACGCGGTAGACAAGCCGATCACCGGGGTGATGGGCGTCCAGCCGCTGCTGGCGGCGGTCGAGGCGATGCTCGAGCCGGTCACCGGGTGGGGCGTGCTCGGATCGCTCGGCTCGGCCCTGAGCGGCGCGGTCGCGTCGCTGACGGGCGGTTCGGGCCCCATGCCGGCCCCGTCGCTGCCGCTGGTCGTCCTGGCCTGGAGCGCTATGCGCATCGTCCCGGTGCGCATCGACAGCTACACCGCGCAGGAGACGGCCTTCAACGCCGCACTGCTCCCGGTGCAGGCCACCGTCGACCTGTCCCTGACCGTGCTGCGGACCACCGATCTGACCTGTCACATGAAGATGGCCAACTTCGTCGCCAACGCCTATCAGGCCAGCCGCAGCGCGATGGCCATCACCGGGGTGGCCCAGGGCGTGGAGCTGATGCTATGACCGCCTCACGGTACGCCGGCCAGGCCACGATCACTGTGCCGCAGGACGACGGGACGACCCGCCCGCTCGGCGCACCGCGGGTGGCCCTGCCACTGCCCGCAGCCATCACCTACCAGGCGCGCGAGGGCGACCGCCTGGACCTGCTGGCCGTGGCGGCGCTCAACGACAGCACCGGCTGGTGGCAGATCGCGGACACCAACCCGTACGCGGACGCCCTGGCCGACACCGAGCCGGGCACGACCATCGGGATCCCCGGTGGGTGACACCGCCGTGGCCATCACGGTCGGCGGACAGCCGCTCAGCGGCAGCGACCCGCAGCTGATCCGCCGGGTCGACGTGTCCGAAGCCATGTACGCCCAGACCCAGGTGGCGATCGTTGTGGCGTGCGACGTGGACAACACGAGCAACTGGTCCACCCCGCTGGACTCGCTGGTGACGCCGTTCGCGCCGTTCCAAGTCTCGCTCACCCGGGGCACCGATTCCCTGGTCGTCCCGGCCCGCGCGACCAGCGCGTCCTGGTCGCTGCAGGCGGGCCAGGAGTCCACGCTGACGATCGCCGGGCTGGACGCCAGCGCCGACCTCGACCAGGAGGAGCACGATCAGTCCTGGGGCGGGGCCAGCGACGCCGATATCGCGAGCGCGCTGCTCAAGTCGGTCGCCACCCCGCAGGTGGGGACGACCCCGACGCCGGACGGCACCGACTCGTTCACCCGGCACCAGCGCGGCACCGACTGGTCGTTCCTGACCGCCCTCGCCCTCCGCAATGACTTCGATGTCTTCCTGACCAGCCAGGACGGCACGCTCGTGGGCGTCTTCGACCGCATCGACCCCACCGCGGCGGCCCAGACGACCCTCGATCTCGGGTACGGCTCGCTCGGCGGGTCGGCCGACGTCCAGGTGCAGCTGGTCAGCGGGCAGCGGGTCAGGCTCACCTACGGCATCCCCGGTCAGGGCGACCAGCAGGTCGCGGAGAACGACGGCACCGGCAGCGCGATGGGCACGCAGTCGCTCGGCGGTGCGACCACGGTGCTCCGGGACGCGAACGACTTGCCGGGAACCCAGGATCCGGACGTGGCCGCCCGCGTGCTGGCCGAGCGCAGCGCGTTCGGCGCCACGTTGTCGGTGACCCTCACCGCGGCGAGCATGCCGCTGCTGCACGCCCGGCGCACGGTCACGGTACGCGGCCTAGGCTCCCTGGTGTCGGGCCTGTGGCTGGTCAAATCGGTGCGGCACACCGTCACCGACGGCGGCCACACCCAGGCCGTCACGCTGACCCGCAACGCGCTGGGCGACAGCAGCTCAGCCGGCGCCGCGGGGGCGGCGGCCTCGGCCCTGGCAGGTGCGCTGTGAGCGATCGCTACCTGGGTAAGTTCGCCGGGGTCGTCGTCGACAACAATGACCCGGACGGGCTGTGCCGTATCGACGCCAACGTCCCGGACGTGCTCGCCGAGTCGACCGGCTGGTGCCTGCCCGCGCTGCCGTACGCCGGCGACGCCGCGGGCCTGGCGGTCGTCCCGCCGGTCGGGGCGAGCGTGTGGATCGAGTGGCCGGACGGGGACCTGGGCAAGCCGCCCATCTGGTCAGGGGCATCGTTTACCTCGGGCAACGGCGTGCCCGGGGCCGGGCCGAACACGATCCTGCTCGTCACCCCGGGCGGGCACAAGATCGAGATCTCAGACGACAGCAACGCGATCACGTTGACCGCCTCGGGCGGCGCGTCGATCACCATCGGCCCCGACGGCATCACGCTCGACAACGGACAGGGCGCCAAAATCGAGCTGTCCGGCGCCACGGTGTCCATCAACGACGAGTCGCTGCAGGTGAGCTGATATGGGCGACCCGGTACTGACGGTCAGCGCGACCGTGACGTGTCCGCACGGCGGCCAGGGCACGATCACGCCGGCGCAGGCCGCGGTCGTGGCCGGCGACACCGCATGCACCGAGGCCGACCTGGTGACGATCGAGCGCTGCCCGTTTACCGTCGGCCCCAACCCGAGCCCGTGCGTGACGGTGCAGTGGCAGAGCGCGTCGACCACGACAGCGGCGAGCGGCGTGGCCATCCTGACGGCCGGCAGCCAGGGGCTGTGCCTCAACCCGGCCGGGGTGCCCCAGGGCCCGGTCGTCCTGATACCCGCCCAGGCCGCTGCGGTGGCCACGTGACGGCCCGGCAGCCGTGGCAGCTCGGCAGCGGGCGCCGGCTGGCCACCACCGACTACCTGGCCCACCTGGACGACCTGGTCCGCATCGTGCTGCAGACGGGCCCGAGCGAGCGGCTGCACCAGCCCGGCTTCGGCGCCGGGCTGAGCGCGTCCGCGCTGTTCGAGCCGTTGTCGGACGCCCTCGGGGCGACGGTGACGGCGCGGGTGCACGGCAGCCTGACCGATGCGCTCGGCGACCGGATCCAGGTGCTCGACGTTACGGTGACCGTGGCCGACGGCACGCTCGCGGCCCAGGTCAGCTACAGTCCGCTGCCGGCCGGCGCAATCCACACGGTGAGCCTGCGACTGCCGGGGGCCGCGCTGTGACCAGCCCGGACCAGTACACCTTGCCGGAGGAGCCAGTCGCCACGCCGACCGAACGGCCGAAGGCGCTGTTCGCCGGCGTCAACGGCGTGATCGGCCTGCGCGCCGCGTCGGCCCGGCTGGCCGGGACGGACCGGCTGCTCGACGTGTGGCTGTACGGCGATCCCCCAGCGGAACTGGTCGACCCGGCCACGTGGACGCTGGTGCCCGCGCCGGGTCAGCCGCGTCCCTCGGTTACCGCCGTCACCTCGGTCGCGGCGGAGGTGGCCGCGGATGGCACCCCAGTGCCCAGCCACCTCACCCTCACCCTGGACCAGGTACTGCCCGGACGCGGCCTGTACCAGCTGCGACTCAGCCCGGCCAGCCTGGCCGTCGATCCGCTCCGGGTGTTCCTGCCGGTGCGGCTGCGACCGGAGTGCGGCTACGCGGGCGACTGCGTCGACGCCGCGGCACCGCCCGTCGCGCTCACCCCGCCGGATTACGACACCCTGGCCCGGGACTACACCGCGCTGCGGGCCATGCTCATGGACCGCCTGCAGTACACGGATCCCACCGCCGACACCTCAATCGCCGACCTGACCGTGACGCTGGTCGAACTGTTCGCCCACCTCGGAGACCTGCTGCACTACCGGCTCGACCGGGTGGCCACCGAGGTCTGGCTGTCGACCGCGCGGCGCCGTGCCAACGTGGTCAGGCACGCCCGTGCGGTCGACTTCGCTGTCCAGCCGGCCATCAGCGCGGCCACGGTGGTCCAGGTGGTGGTGGCCGCGGCGGCCGGGGGCGACGCGCAGGCGACGGTGCGGCCAGGCGACACGGCGACTGACGGCATCACCGTCGACTCCACCGCGTCCTGCTTCACCCTGGAGGCCACCGGGCCCCAGATCGTCCGGGCCAGCCACGCCGAGGTGGCCCTGTACGACTGGACCGAGGGCGACGCGGTGCTCGAGGCCGGGGCGACCAGCGCTATCCTGACCCGTCCGGCCGCCGCGGCCGGAGTCGCCGTCACGGACTGGCTGCCGGCCGGCTCACTGCTGGCCTTCGAGGTGGTCGGCGTCGATGACGTCGCCCGGCAGCGGGCCTGGGTCGCCGGGACAGCGGCCGAGCCCGCCGACGTCATGCCGCGCCCGCCGCTGACCAGCCGCCCGGCCCAGGTGGTGACGGTGACCTCGGTCGTCGAGTTCACCGACCCGCTGCAGCCCGGCGTCGACTTGCTGCGCGTCTTCTGGGACGCCGGCGACGCGCTGCAGGCGCCGGTGCCGTGCAGCGTGGACCAGTCTGCGGGGGCCGCGGTCGGAGTGGCCCGCCTGGGCCTGCTACCGGCCCACCACGGGCTGCTCGTGGACGGCTCCGGCACCCTGGCGCCGGTCGACCCGCTGACCGGCCTGGCCGCCGACCCGCAGACCACCGAGGTCAGCGACTACCTGCTGGTCGCGGCCGGCCCGGAGGCGGCACCCGGGCTCGCCCACGCCCCGGGCGGGCGGCCGTGGCAGATCGAGGTGACGGTGACACTGCCCAACCGCACGCAAGTCCCCGCCGGGCGGGTGACCAGCATGCTACGCGCGCCCGCCGCCGGGTTCAGCGTAGTGATCGACGCCGACGACGAACTGCCCGCCCGGATGCGCTTCCGCACCGGAGCGCTCGGGCTGGTCCCGCCCGCGGGCAGTGCCGTCGGCGCGCGTTACCAGGTCGGGGCGGGTCCGGCCGGCAACGTCGCGGCGAACACCACCACCCGGCTGGTGCGCTGCATCAGCGCGCCCGGCATGCCGTGCGACTGGCACGACGTCACCGACGGCAACCACGTCGCCGTGGCGGCCAGGAACATCACGCCCGGCGCCGGGGGCGCGGCCGCGATGTCCCTGGACGATGCCCGGCGCGACGCGCCGCAGGCGTACTCGGCCGTGCCCCGGCGGGCCGTGCTGATCAGCGACCTGCCCCCGTTCGCGGCCGAGGTGCCGGGCGTACTGCGCACCTCCGCTAGCCGGTCCTGGTCAGGGTCCTGGCCGGTGGGCGTCGTGGTCTACGAGCCGACCCCGGGCGGTCAGATCCCGGGGACGCAGGTGCAGGCGACGCTCGACGCCGTCCGGATGGCCGGGACCGAGGTGACGAGCGTCCTGGCCACTCCGGTCGGGATCCTGATCGCGCTCACTGTATGCCTGTATCCGGGCTCGGACCCGGTCGCCGCCCGCGCCGCCATCCTGGCCAGCCTGCGGCCGGGCACCCCGGCCGCCCCCGGGCTGTTCGCGCCCGGTGCGTTCCCGATGGGGACGAGTGTGTACCTGAGCACGGTGGTGGCTACCGTGGCCGCGCTGCCGTACGTCGACGCGGTAGCGGTGACCGAGGCGCGGCGGCTCTCCGACCCGGCAGGCACCCTGGACGCCGTGCTGGCCATGGGCCCGGCGGAGGTAGCCGTCTGCGATGACGACCCCAGCGCGCCCGACCGCGGCCAGATCGTGCTCACCGTGGAGGGCGGACGATGACCGAGCCCCGCGAGTTGACGCCGCTCCCGGACCCGCTGCCCGGCCAGTCCCGGCTGCGCCGCCGACTGGCCGACCGCTCGGCCCTCCGCGACGACCTGCTCTACCGGCTGGCCGCCACCCCCGATCCGGCCCGGCCGGGCCAGACGCTCGGCGACAGCCTCGACGTCGCGGGCGACCCGAGCGTGCTCACGGTGGCCGAGCTGTGGGCGCGGGTCGCCGACGGGGTATGCGCCTACAGCGAGCTGACCGCCGGCGAGGTCTACCTCGGCACCGCCCAGGACTGGACCGACCTGCGGCGCATCGTCGACCTCACCGGATACCGTCCGGCGCAGCGGACGGCGGCGCATGGCTGGATCCGCGCCGACACCGCGCCAGGCGCGCCGCTGGTCCCGGCCCGGACCCAGGTGCAGGCACCGGGCACGACCAGCCACCCCGCGCAGACGTACGAGGTCGCGGCCGACACCCAGCTGCGCGCCGACTGGGCCGGTCTGACCGTCACCGGGGTACCGGTGCCCGCCGCGCCCGACGGGAACCAGCTGCGCTTCCTCAACGACCCCGGGTTCGGCGCGTCGGACCGGGTGGTGTTCGTCTCCGAGCAGGGCGCGCCGCCTCTCCCACCTGCGTGGGAGGAGTTCCTGCCCTGGCTCCACGAGCTGATCCACGGCACCACCATCACCCCAACGGGTCAGACGGTGATCGGCGTCGCGCGCGTCACCAAGCTCAGCGACGACCTCGGCACCACCCTGCTGGAGTTCGACCGGTCGCTGGTCCCGCTGCTGCCCCAGGTCCCGGGCACAACTTACGCCGCTTACCGGCTGCGAGCCGAGCTCACCGTGCCTAGCAGGCTCGACGCGCTTTCCTACGTAGACAGCAACAGGAAGGCCCAGGTCGTACCGGTGAGCTACGACCCGTTGTCCGATCCGGCCCCCTACAGCTCCAACTCGGTGCTCGTCACCGACGGCAGCGCGGTGAGCACAGGGCAGCAGCTGATCTTCTACGGCGGCGACGGGAACACCTGCCAGGTGACGACCGTCACCGGAGTGACGCCGCTGGACTGGCATGTCGCCCCGGGGACGGTCAAGCGGGTCGCCGAAATCGGTTTCAAGCCGTCGCTGTCGTGGAAGCCGATACCCAACCTGGCCGTGCTGCTGACCGACCCACGCCAGGCCGCCCAGCACTACTGCCTGCCCGACCTGCCCGGGAACGTCCCCGCCGCCCGGCTGCACACGCGGCCCGCGGTGCGGCCCGCCCAGCTGGCCATCCAGACGGTGGCGGCCGACGGAAGCCTGCAGTGGGAGCTGACCGGCTGCGACGTGAACGCCGGGGACTCGCCGGACGACGTGGGCGGGATGCTCGTCACCCTCACCGACACGCGCCAAGGCACGATCAGCCGCGGCGCCGCCACCGGCAACGTCGTCCCCATCCAGCATGGCTCGAGCAGCCAGGGGCCGATCACGCTCAGCAGCGGCACGGCCGTGCTGGCCGGACCGGTCACCGGGGACGTCGCCGCCGACGGAACCGTCACCGACAGCCTGGTGCTCACCGTCGGCGGCGTACGCTGGGACGAGGTCCCGAGCCTGTACGGGCACGCCGCCGGGGACCTGGTCTACGCCACGCGGCTGGCCGCGGACGGGCGGCTGGTGCTGACCTTCGGCGACGGGGTGACGGGCGCGCGGCCGCTCGGCGCCGTCACCGCGAGCTGGCGGGTGGGCGGCGGGCTGGCCGGGGAACTGCCGACCGCCGAGATCACCACGCTGAGCGGCGTAGTCAACGGGGTGCGCAGGATCGCCGGGGTCGGCGCGATGTCCGGCGCCGCCGACCAGGAAAACCCGCTGCGCATGCGGCGGGCCGCGGCCGCCCGGATCCGGGCCCTGGACCGCGCCGTGGCCCTGCCCGACCTGGCCGACCTGGCGCTGACCGTGCCCGGCACCAGCCACAGCGCGTCGTGGCGGGGCACGGGTCCGCCCGGCTGCGCCTGTGGCGGGTCCGGGATCCACGTGGCCGTGCTCCGGCTGGCCGCCTCCGGCGTGCGCGCGCCCAGTAACGCTGAACTGATTGCGCTCAGCGGATACCTCGACGCCCGCCGCGATACCACCGTGCCGGTCTGCGCCTGCGCGGCCATACCCAGCCCGATCGCGGTCGCCGCCTCGGTCGCGGTCGACCCGCGCCGGGACCAGGGCACCGCGCTGGCCGCGATGCAGACGGCCCTGCTCGACCCGGCGGGCCCGCTCGCGGCGGTGCCGCGCGACCTGGGCGAGCCGCTCGACGGCAGCGACGTCATCCAGATCGCCCAGCCGGTGCCGGGAGTGACCGGGATCACCGGCCTAACGCTCACCGGCGGGCTAAGTCCGGTCACGGCCGGCGACCTGTCGCTCGGCCGGCTGCCTGCGCAACGGTACGAGCTGCTCTACGTGGCCAGCACCAACCTAGGGGGGCTCGCCAGTGGCTGACCCGTCGCGCCGCTTCCTGGCCATGCTGCCGGCCGCCCTGCTGGCCGCCCAGCCGCCGGACGACATCCCGGCCGTGCTCGCACTGCTCGGCGCGATCGAGGAGCAGTGGCTGCTGCTGGCCGCGGACGTGGACCGGGTCCTGGACGACGCCTTCCCGGACAGCGCCGCCGACTGGGCGCTGCCCTACCTGGGCCAGCTGCTCGGCCTGCCGCCAGGCACGGGGCGGGCCGAGATCGGCTCGGCCACGGCCCTGCGCCGTCGGCGGGGCACCCCATCCGCGCTGGAAGATTTCGCCTCCGTGGTGACGGGCTGGCCCGCCCGGGCCACCGAGGGCTGGCAGAGCACGGTGTGGTGCCAGCAGCTGAGCCACCCGGTGCTGCGCACCGCGAGCCTGTCTTTGCGCGCGGGCGAGCACCTGCTGATCGGGACCCAGCTGGACCCGGCCCGGCGCAGCGTCACGCCCGGCGGCCCGGACCACCCGGCCGCGGCCACCGCCACCGTCTTCCCGTGGCAGGTCTACCGCTACGACGCCACCCAGGCGTGCCCGCTGCCCGACCCCGGGAGGTTCGCGCTTCACCCGCTGGGCCTGCCCGCGCCGCTGTACCTGCAACCTCAGCCGCTGGTGATCGCCAGCGACGCCGAGGATGAGCTCCCGCCAGGCGCGCCACCGGTCCTGCGTCCCCCCCGCACGCCCGGCGACCTGCCGCTGCGTGCCACCTGGCGGCTGATTGAGGCACTCGGCCCGGTCAGCTACGGCCCGGTCTGGCTGCTCGGCCCCAGCCACCCCCTCACCGCCGGCGGGCCGGCCCTGCTGGCGCTGACCGCCGATAACACGTCGGTGCCGTGGACGGCCATCGGGCTGACCAGCCTGCCGTCCGGCGGCGGCCCCGCGCCAGCGGTCGACCAGGTCCTCGTCGATCCTTCGCGCGGCGTGATCGCGGTCGGAGCGTCGGTCACCGGGACCATCCGGGCCACGTTCTACCGCCCGGCCGCCGGCCGCATCGGCGCGCTGGCGAGCACGGCGGAGCCCGACGACAGCGCGGGTGCGGTGATCATCGTCGACCCGGCGGGCGGCCCGCACGCGCCGGGGCAGGTCGTGGTCGCGGATCTGGACGCCGCGGTGACGGCCGCGCTGGCCCTGCCAGGCCCGGACGCCGGTCCCGGACCCGACGTCGAGATCCGGCTCGAGACCAACGACCGGCTCGCCGCGCCCGCCCCGATGACCGCCGCCCCGCCAGTGAGCCGGTGGCGGATCGTCGCGCCGACCGGGCTCACGCCCGTGATCGAGGGTGACCTGACGATCGGCCTGCCGGGCGCCAGCGTGGAGGTCGCTGGCTGCTACCTGGACGGGAACCTGACCGCCGGCGCCAGCCTGGCCGCGCTGACGCTGACCGGGATCACCATGAACCCGGCCGCAGGACGCACCCTGTCGGTCGAGCCGGGTGCGTGGACGCTGCGGCTGTCCGCGTCCCTGTGCCACCTAGGCCCCATCCGGGCCGACCTCAGCGCCTACCCGGTCACCCTGGCCGACTGCATCGTCGACGGGGCCGGCGTGGCGCTCAGCCCGTGCGGTGCCGCGCCCGCCCCGCCGCCACCGGTGCCCGCCGTGACCGCGGCCGACCGGTTCCCGCCCGGGCTTGCGGCCACCGGCGTGACGTTCGCCGGACCGGTGGCGGTGGACACCATCCAGGCGTCGGACTGCCTGTTCGGCGG
>Ga0335081_10003578_pt1 | contig 24450 bp, 25 predicted proteins | sample Lox_Sample_35_FD_206713 | JGI IMG/M metagenome (GOLD analysis project Ga0335081, IMG submission 206713) | Soil microbial communities from Loxahatchee National Wildlife Refuge, Florida, United States - Lox_Sample_3.5 | ecosystem: Environmental > Terrestrial > Soil > Wetlands | place: USA...
GACCACGAGCTGAAAGCCGCGATCGCCGCGCCACCCCGCAGAAACGGCACGCATGCGGTTCTCCTCCTCGATCTGAACGGCTTCAAGCGCGTGAACGATCTTTACGGCCACGCCATCGGCGACGAAGTCCTTATCAATGTCGCCATGCGTCTGCGGCGAGCCGCCCGCGAGGAGGACTTGGTCGTGCGGTTCGGCGGCGACGAATTCGCCATTCTCGCGCGGCAGCTGGCAGGCTCGGAGGATGCCACCAGCATCGCCTTGCGCACCATCGGGGAATTCGACCACCCCGTCTCGACCGGCTCGATCCAACACCAGATCGGCGTCGGCATCGGCATCGCCCTCGTCCCACAGGATGGGCGCGACGAAACCGAAATTCTGCGCAAGGCCGACATCGCGCTTTATCGCGCGAAGGCCGAGCCGCGATCGGCTTCGCGCTTTTTCGACGCGGAGTTGGACGCACGCACCCGCGAACGCGATCTGATCGAGCGCGATCTTGCCGCGGCGATCGCGAGCGGAGCCGTGCAGCCCTACTACCAGCCCGTGGTCAGTCTGGCGACCAAGCAGGTCGTCGGCTTCGAGGCGCTGGCGCGGTGGACTCATCCGACGCTCGGCACCGTGACGCCCGATCGTTTTATCCCGGTTGCGGAAAGTTGCGGCCTCATCAACGCGCTGAGCGATCACCTGCTGCGGCAAGCGGCCAGCGCGGCCTGCCGGTGGCCGAGCCACATGATGCTCTCGTTCAATATATCGCCGGTGCAACTCAAAGACCGTACCTTGGGCCTCCGCATCGTTTCCATTCTTGCAGAATCGGGCCTCTCGCCACATCGCCTCGAGATCGAGCTCACCGAGGCGGCCCTCGTGCAAGACCTCGACGGCGCGCAATGCATTCTTGGCGCGTTGCGCGCTGCCGGCGCGCGCATCGCGCTCGACGATTTTGGCACCGGCTATTCGAGCCTTTACCACTTGCGCAATCTCAAGTTCGACAAGATCAAGATCGAACGCACTTTCGTCGACAACATGGAGCGCGATCCGGAGGCTTTCGCACTGGTTCGCGCGCTCCTCGGATTTGGCCACGGCCTCGGGCTGGCAGTCACGGCCGAAGGTGTCGAACAACCGCTCCAGGCCGACATCTTGCAAAAGCACGGCTGCGAGCTGGCACAGGGCTACCTTTACAGTCCACCTATGTCGGCAGCCGAAACCATCATTTTCATCGCTCGACATGCGGCAGAAACAGCCGGCTCGCTGGTCGGGAACGCTTAAGATCTGAGCGGAACACGGCGCCGCGCCGCCCGGCCGCAGCACGCCGCCATTTGATCGTAATCAATGCATCTTTAGCCCGATTGCCGCGTTATGCCGCGGTGGGTCGGGTCTGGAGTGTCCGTCTATGCGTATCGACCGCCTGATCGCGCCACTGACCGCCGTCGCAGTCATCATGATCGGCCAAGCCGCCCGCGCCGAGCTTCTCGTCAAAGTCGACAAATCCACCCAGCGCATGACCGTCTCGCTCGACGGCAAGCAGCTCTACGTCTGGCCGGTATCGACGGGCGGAGCCGGCTACGACACGCCGAGCGGCACCTTCAAGCCGTTTCGCAAGGAGATCGACCACCACAGCGAGGAATGGGACAATGCGCCTATGCCCTACTCGATCTTCTTCACCAAGACCGGCGACGCCGTGCACGGCACCTACGAGCAGCGCAGCCTGGGTCGCGCGGTATCCCATGGCTGCGTCCGGCTGTCGGTGAAGAACGCCGCCACGCTGTGGAAGCTGGTCGAGCAGCAGAAGATGGCCAACACGACCGTGGTTTTGAGCGGCACGATCCCCGCCGGCGGCGGGCGGCCGGTGGTGGCGCGCGCTCGCCCCGTGCCGCTGAACGCGGACGATCCGCGCTACGGCGCGCCACCGCCGCAATACCAGCAGGGTTATTATTACGCCCAACCGCGCTACCGAGATCAGCCGGGTTATTATGCGCAACCGGGCTACGGCGACAGGCAGGGTTACTACCCGCAACGGGGCTACGGTGATCAGCAGGATTACTATGCGCAGCAGGGCTACGGCGATCGGGCCGACGACCAGCAGCCGGCGTACGGCGATCGGCCGGTCTATGACCAACAGCCGCGCTCCGGCGGGACGCCTTTCCCGTTCTCTCTGTTCGGGCGTTAGCGGCCCGAAGATTCAGCGCACCGCCAGCCGGCGCCCGTTCTTGGCGCGTGCCTGAGCAGGCGGCGGCAGCCGGCGCGGCGCGACGCGGTCGTCGGGGCCGAACAGTTTGGTCAACAACGGGTCGAGCGAGAACTCGCTATGCGAGGGCCGCGGCTGCGGGTGCTGCACGGCTTGCTGCGGCATTTGCTGAACGAGGCGCTGCCGCACCGGCAACTGCCGCGGCTGCAGAACCCGCTGCCGCACCGCCGCGGTTTTTTGCGCGCGCGCCTGCTCGGCCTCGATCGCCGCGATCAGCTCGGTGATCGGAGAATCGATGCCCTTGTCGGACGCGGGCGCTGAAAAGCTGCGGGCGGCAAGCTGCGTCGTCACCGGGCGGCGCTCGGTCGGCATGACATAGGCGATCACGCGCGAGCGCGGGTAGATGCCTTCGCCGACGCGGTTGTTGTGGTTGCCGGAGATGATGATGGGATTGCCTTGACCGTCGACGCCAGTGACCACGCCGACATGACCGCCGCGCCGACCGCGCCTGAGCACCGCGATGGCGCCGATGCGCGGCTTGGAAACGCGCCGTCCGTAATAAGCGAACGACTTGGCCGCGTCGGAATGAGTGCCGTCATAGCCGACCCTGGCAAGTACGAAATTCATGAAGGTCGCGCACCACAGCCGTTTGCGGTCGGTGGGGTTGGTGCCCATGTATTTGCGCGCCTCAACCACCAGCGCGGGCCAGCCGGCGGCCGGCTTCTCGGCGGCGGCGATGCGCTCGGCGCTCGGCGCGCGTTGCGGCGCCGGCAAGCTCAATGCGGGCGCGCTCGCGGCGAACAGGCCGAGGCAGCCGGCGGCGAACATGATGCGGGCGCGGTGGCGCATGAGGCGGGTCCCCGTTTCCCCAGTGTTCTTGTGCACGCCGGCTCTTCGGCCAGCGGCCTTCGGGAACTAGCACGGCAATTTTTCGCGAAACGAATCGTTTGAATTAACGGTGAAATGGTTTACGCGCGGGTCTGGCGCACGTCGCGTAACCTTAACGGCGCGGACTCCGTCGCAAAAAAAGCGCCCCGCTTTGGCAAGCGGGGCGCGCGATTTCAAACAGCGAAGCCGCAGTTGTTACGGCACCACATAGGCCGCGATGCGGCCGCGCGGATAGACCGACTCGGCCACCGTGTGGTTGTGGTTGCCGGAGATGATGATCGGGTTGCCGTTGGCGTCGACGCCGCTGACCACGCCGACATGGCCGCCGCCACGGCGGCCCATTACCGCGATGGCGCCTACCTGCGGGCCGGACACGCGCGTGCCGTAGTTCAAATAGCCGAGCGCGAGATTGCCGCCGCCTTTATGGCCGGTCTGTTTCAGCACCATGTCCATGAAGGCGCCGCACCACAGACTTTTGCGCCCGGTGGGGTTGCTGCCGATGTACTGGCGCGCACTCGCCACCAGCGAATTTGCGAAGAAGCCGCCGACGGCTTCCGTCTGTGCACGCGCGGCGTGGCGGTGGTGGTGGTGGTGGGCGGGCCTTGCGACCGCGATATTGCCGGCAAGCGCCAGCGCCACCGCAGACGGTAACAACACCCATCTTTTCCCGACTTTCATGAGGTTTGGGTCCCCTTGTGGTTGATTCAAAGCAACGCCCCCGATTCGGAAAGAATCAGAGGCAACACGAAGGGCCCAAGCGCAGGGTTAGCGTGGCAACAATGTGGTGGCTGGGCTATCAATTGAGGTAATGCATAGCGGGTATACGCCAGCTATACGCCAACAGAAGAAATAATTCAAAAAACATACATGGCTATACTGATAAATACATATAAACAAAGTCATCGCCTTCCATAATTCTTGTGTGCGAAGTATCGCGCTTTTCTAACAAGGTTAAAGGCGCAGCGGCGCAGGCCACACTCAAGGCCTAAGCTTTCCGGCTGAGCAGGAACACGGCCTGTTCGCCGAACAGGTTCCAGAACCACCACGGCGCGTTAAGCCGGAGCGGACTGCCCCAGGCGTCGAGCGCAACCGCCTTTTCCATCTTGGCGCCGATCTCGCTGCAGAGCTGGACGAAGTCCTTGATGGTGCAGTGATGGATGTTGGGCGTGTCATACCAGCTGAAGGGCAGAATATCGGTGCGCGGCATGTGGCCGGCGAGCAGCAATTGCAGCCGGACCTGCCAATGGCCGAAATTGGGAAACGACACGATAGCGCGCCGGCCGATGCGCAGCATGTGCTCGAGCACGACGCGCGGCTGGCGGGTGGCCTGCAAGGTCTGCGACAGGATCACGTAGTCGAAGGCGTCGTCAGGGTAGTCCGCGAGGTCGGTATCGGCGTCGCCCTGGATCACGGCGAGACCCTTGGCCACGCATTCGTTGACGCCCTCGCGCGACAATTCGATGCCGCGTCCGTCGACGCCGCGCGTCTCCGCCAATAGCCGCAGCAATTCGCCGTCGCCGCAGCCGACATCGAGAGCCTTGGCGCCGCGCTCGACCATCTCGGAGACCAGCACGAGGTCGACACGCGCGCCGCCCGGCGTGCGTGCGATGTTGGCCACCGTCAGGTTTTGATTGGCGCGCGGTTTCATCGTCAGATCTTGAGGCCGCGCGCGGCGCAGGCGCCGTCCAGGAAGCCGCGCACGATGGCGAACAGCTCGGGCTCGTCCAGCAGAAAGGCGTCGTGGCCCTTGTCGGTGACGATCTCGGCGAACGACACCCGCGCGCCGGCGGCATTGAGCGCGTGCACGATGGCGCGCGATTCAACGGTCGGGAACAGCCAGTCGGAGGTGAACGAGATCACGCAGAAGCGCGTCGGCGTATCTTTGAAGGCGTTGGCGACCATGCCGCCGCAATCGGCGGCCAGATCGAAATAATCCATCGCACGCGTCAGATAGAGATAGGAATTGGCGTCGAAGCGTTCGACGAAGGAAATGCCCTGGTGGCGCAGATACGACTCGACCTCGAAATCGGCGTCGAACGAGAAGGTCGGATTTGCGCGATCCTGGAATTTGCGGCCGAACTTGCGATGCAGCGCGGCGTCGGACAGATACGTGATGTGCGCACCCATGCGCGCGACGGCGAGCCCACGGCGCGGATTGGTGCCTTCCAGCAGATAGCGGCCGCCGCGCCATTCCGGATCGGCCATGATGGCTTGCCGGCCGACCTCGTGAAACGCGATGTTCTGCGCCGAATGGCGGGTGGCGCAGGCGATCGGCAGGGCCGAGAAAACGCGCTGCGGATAGGATGCCGCCCATTGCAACACTTGCATGCCGCCCATCGAGCCGCCGGCCACCGAGAACAGCGTCTCGATACCGAGATGATCGAGCAGCATGGCCTGCGCGCGCACCATGTCGCGAATGGTGATGACGGGAAATTCCAGGCCCCACGGCTTGCCTGTCGCCGGATTGGTCGACGACGGCCCGCTGGTGCCCATGCAGGCACCGACCACGTTCGGACAGATCACGAAGTAGCGCTCGGTATCGATCGGCTTGCCGGGGCCGATCATGGTTTCCCACCAGCCCGGCTTCTTGGTGACCGGATGCAGGCTCGCCACGTGCTGGTCGCCGGTGAGCGCGTGGCAAACCAGCACCGCGTTGGTGCGATCGGCATTGAGCGTGCCGTAGGTTTTGTAGGCGATTTGGAACGGCGCCAGCTCGACGCCGGCGTCAAGCTTGAGCGGCTTGGCGGGCCCGAACTCGACGATCTCGGAATCGCGCGGATTGTCCGCCTCGCGCCCGCGGCCGCCGCTTTGCGTATCGTCTTTCAGCGTCTGGACGTCGACCATCGCAATCCCGCGCCCCAAAGAATTCCTCTCCGCCAACACCGGGATCGGGCCAATAAAAAACCGGCCTGAACTGGTGTTCGGCCGGGATCGGAGCGGTCCCCGGCCTGTTTAGCGAGTTGTTTAACGTGGCTGCAAGCCGGCCGGCTCAAATGACCACGGATATGAAAACACTTAGTCTGGGGGCGCCTCGGCGTCAAGGAGCGGGGCAAGACGGCTCGAGTCCGCCGCTGGACGGGCGAAAACGCCGTATTTGATTTGCACTTCCCACCCTCCTATCAATGCCGCCATGGCAAAAGCACCTGAAAAGCCCAGGCTCGAGGATCTGCGGCAGGAGATCGACCGCATCGACGAGGCGATGCACAAGCTGCTGATCGAGCGCAGCGAGATCATCGACCGGCTGATCGCGGCCAAGCGCAGCCAGGAGTCCGGTTCGGCCTTCCGCCCGGCGCGCGAGGCGGAGATGATGCGCCGGCTGGTCAGGCGGCACAAAGGCATCCTGCCGCTCGACACGGTCGAGAGCATCTGGCGCGTCATCATCTCGACCTTCACTTATGTGCAGGCGCCTTTTTCGGTGCACGCCGATCTGTCGGCAGGCGACGCGCTGATGCGCGATTCCGCCCGCTTCCATTTCGGCTTCACCGTGCCGTTCGTGCCGCACATGGGCGCCGCCGCGGTGGTGGCCGCAGTGTCGGACTCGAAGGGCGATCTCGGCCTGGTGCCCGCGCTCGCCGTGCCGGGCGCCGGCGCCTGGTGGAGCGCGCTCGAATTCGACGCCGCGCCCAAGATCATCGCCCGCCTGCCCTTCGTCGAGCGCTCCGACCACCCGGCCGCCATGCCGGTCTTCGTGCTGTCGCGCGTCGCCGCCGACGCCATGGCGCTGGAAGCGGCGGTCTGGAGCATTCGCGTTTCCGGCTGGGGCGGGACAGCGGCCGAAGCCGTGTCGATGTTGGCGGATTTCATCGCCGTGCCCGACCGCGCCTTCGACGGCGCCGCCCTTTTGGTGACGCTGCCGGAAGGCGTCAGCCTCGACGGCATCACCAAGGCGCTCGTTAAGGCTGGCGCCAGTGTGCGTTCGGCGGCCCTCGTCGGCAGCCACGCAACCCGCTATACGGTGGCCGCCGACAAGGGCTCCCCATAACCCTCGGCGTCATCGCCCGCCAACGGGTCCGCGCGAATGCGCGGCCCGATGATAAACTCCGGCGGGCGATCCAGTAACCCAGAGCCTTCCATGGTTACTGGATGCCCCGCCTGCGCGGGGCATGACAGCAGCAAGGATGTGAAATGACCGCGACCCGACCGCAACCGCGACCCGGCGTGCTCGATATCGCCCCTTACGTTCCGGGCAAGAGCACGGCGCCCGGCGTCGCCCGCGTGATCAAGCTCTCCTCCAACGAAAGCCCGTTGGGGCCGAGCCCGCGCGCGGTCGAGGCCTACAAGGCGGCCGCCGCACGGCTGGAGGACTATCCCGACGGCGCGGTGACCGAACTGCGCGCCACCATCGGCCGCGCCTTCGGCCTCGACCCGGCGCGCATCTTGTGCGGCGCCGGCTCCGACGACCTGCTCAATCTCCTGGCGCACGCCTACCTGCAGGACGGCGACGAAGTCATCTACTCGGCGCACGGTTTCCTGATGTACCCGATCTACGCGCTCGGGCACGGCGCCAAGCCGATCGCGACGCCGGAGAAGAACTACACCGCCGACGTCGACGCCATCCTGGCGGCGGTGAGCAAGCGCACGCGCCTCGTGTTCATCGCCAACCCGAACAACCCGACCGGCACCTATGTGCCGTTCGATGAGATCAAGCGTCTGCAACAGAAGCTGCCCGGCAACGTCATCCTGGTGCTCGACGCGGCTTACGCCGAATACGTGCAGCGCAACGACTACGAAGCCGGCATCGAGCTGGTCGCAACCTGCGAGAACGTGGTGATGACGCGCACCTTCTCGAAGGTCCACGGGCTTGCCGCCGTGCGGCTCGGCTGGATGTACGGGCCGGCGCACATCATCGATGCGCTCGACCGCGTGCGCAATCCGTTCAACGTCAACACGCCGGCGATGAAGGCCGGCATTGCCGCGATCGAGGACTCAGCGCACGTGCAGAAGTCGGTCGCGCACAATGCGCGCTGGCTCGGCTGGCTCAGCGAGGAGATCGGCAAGCTCGGCCTCGAGGTGACGCCGAGCGTGGCGAATTTCGTGCTCATCCATTTCCCGGAAACCAAGGGCCGCAGCGCCGCCGACGCCGACGCTTTCCTCATGCAGCGCGGGTTGATCCTGCGCCGGGTGGCGGGCTACGGATTGCCCAACGCATTGCGCATGACGGTCGGAACGGAGGAGGCGAACCGGCTGGTGGTGGACGCGCTCGCCGACTTCCTGGGGAAGGCGGCGTGATGCTGAATGCGAGCGCGGCAGCAAGCACAGGCGCATCGGCTCTAGCGTTCCCTCCCCCCTTGCGGGGGAGGGACAGGGAAGGGGGTATGCCGCAAGCGCTGTGCACGCAATGTAACCCCCTCCCCAACCCTCCCCCAGCAAAAGGGCGTTCACGCCCGTCTTCGATGGGCTATGGGGGGAGGGAGCAGGCAGTGCAGCGGGCGAGGCTTGTGTGACCCAACAGCCGAAGACGCTCTACAACCGCCTCGCCCTCATCGGCGTCGGGCTGATCGGCTCCTCGATCGCGCGTGCCGCGCGTGCACAGGGTGCGGTCGGCTCGATCGTCGCCACAGCCCGCTCGGCCGCCACGCGGCGGCGCGTCGCCGAACTGGGCCTCGCCGATCAGGTGGTGGAGACGAACGCCGCCGCCGTCGAAGGCGCCGACCTCGTCATCCTCTGCATTCCGGTCGGCGCCTGCGGCGCCGTGGCGAAAGAAATCGCGCCGCATTTGGCGGCGGGCGCTACCGTCTCCGACGTCGGCTCGGTCAAGGGCGCGGTCGTCCGCGACATGAGCCCGCATCTGCCGAGCAACGTGCAATTCGTGCCGGCGCATCCGGTGGCGGGTACCGAATATTCCGGGCCGGACGCGGGCTTCGCCGAACTGTTCGTCAACCGCTGGTGCATTCTCACACCGCCGCCGCGCACCGATGCCGCGGCGGTCGAAAAGCTCGCCGAATTCTGGCGGCTGCTCGGCGCCAACGTGGAGACCATGGCGCCAGATCATCACGATCTGGTGCTCGCCATCACCAGCCATCTGCCGCATCTGATCGCTTACACCATCGTGCACACCGCCGATGAGTTGCAGACGGTGACGCGCTCGGAAGTGCTGAAATTCTCCGCCGGCGGCTTCCGCGACTTCACCCGCATCGCGGCCTCCGATCCGACCATGTGGCGCGACGTGTTCCTGGCCAACAAAGAAGCGGTGTTGGAAATGCTCGGCCGCTTCAACGAGGACGTCGCGGCCCTCACCAAGGCGATCCGGCGCGGCGACGGCGAGGCGCTGTTCGAGCACTTCGCGCGCACGCGCGCGATCCGCAAGGGCATCGTCGATATCGGACAGGATTCAGCCGTACCCGATTTCGGCCGCCCGCATCCGGGCCTGCCGCACGCCCCGCTGCCGAAGCCTTACGCGGCGGAAGAGGATTGATGTTTGCGTGTCCCGGGCGCAGCGCAGCGTGAAACGGTGCGGTGCAGACCCGGGACCGCCAGAGACACCGAATTTGGAAACCGCCCCGGATCAGCGGTGCACCACTCCGCCATAGCGCGTCGAAGACGCGCGTAAACGCGCTTATGGCTCCGTGCTGCGCCGCATCTGGGGCACGTCGCTCAGAACAACGCCGGCGTACTCCCGAGCGGGATGGGGCCGAGATAGGCGGTGCCGTCCTTGAACAGCAGCGGCAGCGTGACCGCCTGGCGGCCGTCGAGCGTGGCGGGCTGGCCCAGCATGGAAATGCCGACGCCCAGATTGGCGCCCGCCTGCTGGCGCGCGACGTCGCCCAAGCCGGGGGACAGCCGGTCGAGCATGCCGGCAACCTTGTCCATGCCGGGCGATTTCTGGATCGTCTTCCCGGCGCCGATGGCATTGAGGAACGGCTCGAGCCCGGCGACGGTGACGTGCAGTTGGCCGGCGAGTTGACCCTTGCCGTCGAGCGAAAGGCTGCCCTTGCCGAGCGCCAGCGTGTCGCCTTGGCGCAGGCGCACCTTGACGATGTCGATGCGGCCGCCCGCCGCCTGCAATTCGCGGAAACGCACGGCCCAGGGCTTGGGCGAGTAATCGGCAAGCCCGCGCAACTCGAGTTTGAGATCGACGTCGAACGGCGGCTCGGCGGCCGAATGGAGCCCCGGCGCCGAGGCGCGCTTGGCGTGCAGGCTCACCGCGATCACCGGGTGGTCGGCGGCGGAGCCGGCCGCGATACGGCCGCTGAGCCTGATGTGCTTGGCACTGAACAGGTTCTCGCTCTTGCCGTTGCGCAATTGGTCGACGGTCGGGCGCTCGAAGAGCAGCGTGGCGCTCTCGGGCGCGCGCGGCGTGCCGGTCACGATCGACTGACCGGACGTCCAATTGGCCGTGATGGTCGGCGCCTGCCCGGGCGGCGCGATGGTGAGCGGCCCGACGAATTCGCTCACCAGCCGGTTCGGCCGGTACATCTGCGCCTCGACCACGACGTCCGGCGCCTTGATCTCCAGCGGCGCCTGCTCGCCGCGCAACTGCGCGGAGGCGCGCTCGCATTTCACCTCGATGCGGAACGGAAAGCCGCCGACGGTCTGCGCGCCGCAGCTGTAGACGCGGCCCGCCCTGGCCTCGCGCGCGCGCCAGCCCTCGACCGCGGCCTCCGCCTGGCCGGCAGCGTATTTCCAGGCTGCGATCCAGCCGGCAAGCAGCACGAACACGACGAAAAGCACGACCGTGTAACGGCGGCCGGTGCGGCGGCGGGACTGCAGGCTGTGCGGATCGCGGACCATCGGACCCCAGGAACTTGCCGATTGCGGCGTTTATGCGCCGGCGGCCGAGGCGCCTTGCGCGGGCACCGGACGCCTGATAGGCGAACTTAAACCGCCGGGTCTGTCAACAAACTGTCGGCCGTTATCCCATCGCAATGACTGCGGAAACCGATCAGACCGGCGGCGAGCTGTGGGTTTTCGCCTATGGCTCGCTGATGTGGCGGCCTGGATTCGAGTTCCTCGAGCGCCGCCCTGCCCGGCTGGTCGGCGCCCACCGCGCGCTTTGCGTCTATTCGTTCGTGCACCGCGGCACCCCGGAGAAACCGGGGCTGGTGCTCGGCCTCGACCGCGGCGGCAATTGCCGCGGCATCGCCTACCGGGTGGCGGCGGACAAGCGCACCGACACCGTCACCTATTTGCGCGGGCGCGAGCAGGTCACCATGGTCTACCGCGAGGCCTGGCGCCCGGTCTGGCTCGACGACGACCCGCAGCAGAGCGTGCACGCGCTTTGCTACATGGTCGACCGCGGCCACGCGCAATATGCCGGACGGCTCTCGCTCGAGCGGCAATTGCACTTCGTGCGGCAGGGCCACGGCCGCTCCGGCAACAACCGCGACTACGTGCTGGACGCGGTCAAGGAGATCGAGCGGCAGGGCTATCGCGACGAGGGCCTGGAGCTGCTCGCTGCGCGGCTTAAAGGCACCCATGAGAGCGCCTAACATTTATTGCCTTCTTCGAGCAGCCGCGCCGTCGCGCTCTCGATCGCATCCTTCAACCGCTCGAAGAACGCATCCCGGTCGAGCCCCGGCGGGATCGGATCGAGCACCTCGGCGACCGCCTTGCCGGGCCGCAGCTTGAGCGAGCGGCGCGGCCAGAACAATCCGGTATTGAGCGCGATCGGAACGCAGGGCACGCCGGCGGACGCGTAGAGGTGCACGATGCCGCGCGTATAGCGCGACTCGGCGCCGGGCGAGCGCCTGGTGCCCTCCGGAAAGATGATGAGCTGACGCCCGCGCGCAAGCTCGACGCGCGCGCGCTCGGCCAAAGCGGTGAGCGCGCGGGCTCCGGCGCCACGGTCGACCGGCACCATGTGGGCCTTGATGGTGAGCCAGCCGAACACGGGAAGCCATTGCAGCTCGCGTTTGAGGATGTAGGCCGGGTCGTCGAACAGCGGCATCAGCGCGAAGGTCTCCAAGGCCGATTGGTGCTTGGAAGCCACCAGCAGCGCGCCGCGCGGGATTTTTTCGCGGCCGCGCACCTCGAACGCGATGCCGGCGACGGTGCGCAGCAGAAACACATTGGTGCGGCCCCAGGTCTGCGCCACGCGCACGATGGCGCGATAGGGCAGCAGGAAAGTCGGCAGCGCGATGATCAGCCAAACGAGCGTATTGAGATAGAACAGCACGTTGAAGGCGAGCGAGCGGACGAGGCGCACGGCGGCTTCTCAATAAGCGCCGTCGGGATCGACGCTCATGCGGGTGAGCGCGAACAGATATTTCAGGTACTCCCCCATCAGCAGGCGCATGGTGGACGGCGTCGTCCACCAGGGATCGTCCTTCATCTTCGGCGAGATCACCGGATAGGAGATCAGCGTGGCATCGGGCAATTGCCGCTGCAGCTCCCGCATGGCGCGCGGCATGTGCCAGTTCGAGGTGACGATGATCAGCGAGTTGAAATTGTGCTCGCTCGCCCAGCGCTTGGTCTCGATGGCATTGCCGAAAGTGTTGAGCGCCGCGTGGCCGAGATCGATGCAGCATTTGAAATATTTGGCGTAGGCCGGCGTCACGTGGGCGATCTCGCCGGCGCGGGTGGAGCGGTAGACGCCGGTGATCAGCAGGCGCTTGCCGCGGCCGGCCGCCAACAGCTCGATCGCGTCGGGGATGCGCGCGGCGGCGCCGGTCAGCACGACGATGCCGTCGGCCTGGCGCTGGAGATCGACCTCCTCGGTCGGGATCTGCCAAACGAACCAGAAGAAGCCGCAGCACAGCACCACGGCGCCCGCCGTCCCGGCCAGCATCGTGAGAAAGCCGATCGCGCGTGCAATTCCCGACAGCATCTGGATTCCAAACCCGTCCGCGCCGTCACAGTCTCGACATTCGGACGGCGCCCGATCCTACCCGAAAACCGTTCCTCTTGTTCGGGATCATGCGCTAGTCGATCGCCTCCAGCGTGCGGTTGACGGTGTGGCGCGAGGTCACGGCCGTGACCGCCGCGATCAGCACAACCTGCCCCAGCACGGCGGCATAGCCGCCGAGCCCGATTTCGAAGGTGCCGAACAATGCGGAAGTCTGCTCGCCCATCGGCGTGCCGGCGAAACCGCGGCTGATCAGGCCGGCGATGGCGAACAGCAGCACCGCGATACCGCCGCCGAGCGCGCCGCCCTGCAGCCCGAGCTGCAGAAAATGCCGCTGGAAGTGGCCGGCGATGAAGCCGTTCTTGGCGCCGACGAAATGCAGGACCTCGATCACCGGCTTGTTGGTGGCCATGGCGCCCTTGGTGGCGAAGGTAACCGACAGCATGGTGGCGGCGACCACCAGGATCATGATGAACACGCCGCCGGCCACCGCCGTCCCCGCCATCGCGCGCATGCGCTCGATCCAGCCGCGGTGGTCGTCGAGCACCGCCCCCGGCGCCTGCTCGGCGAGCGCACGGCGCAAGGCTGAAATATCGGGCGCGGCGCCGGGCGCGATCTTGACCACGATCAGCCGCGGCACCGGCAATTCCTCGAGCGTGAGCCCGCTGCCGAGCCACGGCTCCAGCAGTTTGCCCGATTCCTCCTTGCTGTAGGGCCGCACCTCGCCGATGCCGGGAAAGCCGCGCGCCAGCGCGGCGGCTTTCTGCACCACGGCCTCGGTGTCGCGCCCCGGCGCCGGAATCACCTGGATGGTGACCTCGCGCGCCACGTCCGACTGCCAATCCTTCGCCGCCGTGCCGATCAGGATGACGGCGCCGGTCGTGATCGAGACGAGGAAGGTCATGATGGCGACGACGGCGACGAGCGCGCGGCCGGAGATCGAATTGCGCGGCACCAGCGCAGTGTCGAAACGTGGCATCGGGGTCGCGGTTAATTCGTTTGTGGTGTCCGCCATGGCGTCCGGCCCTCAATCGTAAATGTGCAATCGCCCTTCGTGCAGCACCAGCCGGCGCGCATCGTACTGGTCCATCAGCGCGATGTCGTGCGTGGCGATGACCACCGACGTTCCGGACTTGTTGAGCTCGATGAACAACCGCAGCAGCCGCTGGGCCAGCGAGGGATCGACATTGCCGGTCGGCTCGTCGGCGAGCAACAGCTGCGGCCGAGCGATCACTGCGCGCGCGATGGCCGCGCGCTGTTTCTCGCCGCCCGACAAGACCGGCGGCAGCGCCCACATGCGCTCGCCGAGCCCGACCCAATTCAACAGCTCGATCACTTCCTCGCGATAACTGTCCTCCGGGCGCCCCATGACCCGCAGCGGCAGCGCAACGTTCTCGTAGGTGCTCATATGATCGAGCAGGCGGAAATCCTGAAACACGATGCCGATGCGCCGGCGCAGCGTGGCCACCGCATCCTTCGAGAGCGTGGCGACATCGTGGCCAAACTGCGTGATCAGCCCGCGCGTCGGCTTGAGCGACAGGAACAGCAGCCGCAGCAGCGAGGTCTTGCCGGCGCCGGATGGCCCGGTGAGGAATTGGAAGGAATGCGGGTCGATGCGAAAGGTGAGGTCGCGCAGGACCTCCGGCCCCATGCCGTAGCGCAAGCCGACATTCTCGAATCGGACCACTCCCCGTCTCCGATCAAATTTCCCAGGCCCGTGGAGCGACCAGCCGCACCCCAGCGGACCTGGTCGCAAGAGCGGTCCGCCGCCCGCGCCGAGCCGAGAACAGCGCTTTTACCGCAATATTGCGGCGCCGCCAGCGCGGACGGAACGGGAAAACGCGACTTTTCCCGCGCGCCCAGGGGCCTCCCATGGTTTCCAGTCCATTAACGGACGGCTGGTAGGGTGGCACGGCCCAAAATGCCTTGGATGCCATGCTGATCGTTTGTCCGAACTGCGGGACGTCCTACATGGTCGATCCGGCCGCGCTCGGTTCGGGCGGCCGGACGGTGCGTTGCGCGCGCTGCAAAACGACCTGGTTTGCCGGCTGGGAAAAGCAGACGCCGAATTTGAATGCCTTCGTCGACGGGGTGATTGCCGAAGCGGAGGCCCAGGCGACCCCTGATTCGGCTCAGGCGCCATCTCCCGAACCGCCGGCCGCAGCTGCTCCTCCTGCAGCCGACGACTTCGGCAGCGAGCCGGCCGAGCCGACCACCGCCGAACCGGAAGCGGCCGGTGCGCCGACCGAGGCTGACGACGCCGGCCCGCCAACCGAAGCTCCGGTCGCGGTCGAGGAGGCGCCCTCGCTGGTGCCGCCGCTCGAGCACGAGCCATTGCCCGATGCCGAGGCCACAGACGGAGATTCGGACGACATCGAGAGCTACGCCGCCCGCCGTCAGCGGCTGCAGTCGCGCCGCAAGCAGGCGCGCCGCTCCTCGCGCTGGACCGCCGTGGTGCTGGTGCTGTTCGCCGTGAACGTGGCGCTGATCGGCGCGCGCAACGAAGTCGTGCGTTATCTGCCGCAGACCGCCTCGCTGTTCGCGGCCATCGGGCTGCCGGTCAACCTGCGTCACTTGACCTTCGAGAACGTCCAGATTTCGAAAGAGCTGCAGGATGGCGTGAGCGTCCTGGTGGTCAAAGGCGAGATCGTCAGCACCGCCGACAAGCCGGTCACGGTGCCGCGCCTGCGCTTTGCGGCGCGCGACGCCGCCGGCCAAGAAATTTACGTTTGGACCGCCTTGCCGAGCCGCAGCATTCTCGGCTCCGGCGAGCGCCTCGCATTCAGCAGCCGGCTGGCTTCGCCGCCGGCCGAAGCGAAAAACGTGCTGGTGCGCTTTTTCAACGCGCAGGATGCCGCGGCCGCCGGAGCCAAATGAGCTATGGCTAGAATTCTGCTGGCCGAAGACGACGACGCGGTTCGCGAGCTCGTCGCCCGCGCGCTCGGCGAGGATGGACATGAACTGACCGTCGCGGCCGACGGCGCGGCCGCGCTCGGTGTGCTCGACCGGCGCGACCGTGACTTCGATCTGCTGCTGACGGACGTGAAGATGCCGATGATGGACGGCATTGCGCTGGCGCTCGCCGCCGGCCGCGATCATCCGGACATCAGGATCATGCTGATGACCGGGTATGCCGATCAGCGCGAACGCGCACACGGGCTGGACGCCCTGGTGCACGACGTGATCAGCAAGCCGTTCTCGGTCGAGCAGATCAAGGGCGCGGTGCGCGAGGCGCTGGTGACGCGCTGATCTGCTGCCGTCAGGCCTCGCGAAGGCGGCGCATCCGGTATTCACTGGCGCCGCGATTTACCGATGGTGCCGCGGAGTACTGGATCATCCGCTTTCGCTTTCGCGGATGACGAGCGTTGTACCTGCTCAAAAGCCCTTCAGCAGCCGCTCGATATAGTCGAGCTCGAGCTGCGGGCGGTTGCTCTCGCCGTAGCGTTTGCGCAGCTCGTCGAGGATGCGGCGGGCGCGTTGGGCGTCGATCTCGCCCGGCACCTTGACGGTAAAGTCGTCGTCGAGGCCGCGGCTGCGCGTCGGCCGGCCGAGCGGGTCGGTGTCGTTTTGAGCGCGCCGCTGGCCGCGTCCGGGCTGGCCGTTTGGCCCCTGGCCCATGCCCTGCTGCATCTGCTGAGCCAATCCTTGCGCTCCCTTGCGCATGGCTTCGAGCGCGCGTCCTTGCGAATCGACCGCGCTTTCGGCGTCGCCCTCACCGAGCTCGCCCTCGGCCTCTCCCATGGCTTTGCCGGCATCGCCGAGCTTGCCCATCTCGTTGCCCTGGCCCTTCTGGCCCTTCTGGCCCTTCTGGCCGTTCTGGCCTTCCTGGCCCTGCTGCTGCTCGCCCAAGCCGCGCTTGCGCAACTGGTCGAGCAGCTTGTTGAGCCGGTCGCGCAAGGCTTGCTGGTCGCGCTGCAGGTCGCCGAGCGGGCGCTGTCCCTGCTCGCCGCGGCGCCGGTCGCGGCGCAGGTCCTGGCCCTGCTTGAAGGTCTTGTCGCGCAACTGCTGCTGCTTGCGGATCATGTCGCCCAGATCGTCGAGCGCCGACTGCATGTCGTCCTCGCCCTGGTCCATCTGGCCGGGGCGGGCCATCTGCAGGTTCTCGAGCATCGACTCCATCTGCTCGAGCAGCTGGCGCGCGGCGTCGCGGTTGCCGGAACGCGCAAGGTTCTCGAGCCGGTCGAGCATGCTCTTGAGATCGCGCTCGGTGAGCATCCTGGTGTTGCGGTCGAGCGGGCGTGCGGCTTGCGGATTTTTCCGCATCTGCTCGGCCAGCGCCTGCAGGAACTTGTCCATGGCCGCGCGCAGGTTATCCATCAGCTTTTGCAGCTCTTCGTCGCTGGCGCCGCGCTCGAGCGCCTGACGCAGCGCGTCTTGCGCCTGCCGCAGCGCCTTTTCCGCGTCCGACATGTTGCCGTCCTCGATCTGCACGGCCATGTCCCACATGCGCGCCACCACCTCGCGCAGTTGATCGTCGGACTTGGCGTGTTCGAGGTCGAAATAGATCGAGCGCAAGCCGAGATAGACGGCGGCCTCCGGTGTGAACAATTCGGGCGCGATAGTGAGCGCGTCGAGCGCGGTGAGCACGACCGGCTGCTTGTTGGCGTCGAGCGCGAGATTACGGCGCTGCTCGATCAGCGCGCGCGCCACGGGCTTGACGAAGACGCGTTCCGGCAGCGTGAGCTCGCGCGGCTCGCTGCGCCCCTCGTTGCCCGCCTCGTCGCGCGCCACCAGCGTCACCACCGCCTTGGCGCCGGCCCAGGGATGCTCGGTCAGATCGTGGATGGTCTGCGCGGTGCCGCTGCGCGTGCGCGCCTGCGGCAACGCGAGCTGGAATTCGGGCGGCTTGAACAGCGGGTGCGCCGCCTTGCCGGTCTTCGCGTCGTTCAGCGCGAACGTGGCGCGCGCGTCGACCACGCCATAGTCATCCGCCATCTTGTAGTCGAGGCGCAGCGAGCCGCGCGCCTGCCGCTCCGGATCCTTGGTCAGCGCGATGGTCGGCGGACGGTCGGGTATGGCGGTGAATGCCCAGGTCAGATTGCGGCCGACGCCGCGCAGCTCCGCACTGCCGTCGCCCTTGATGGTAAAGCGGCGCTCGGACGCGCCCTTGGGCAGCGGCTCCTTTGGATCGGCCTTGGCGTCTTCGAGGCCGCCCTTGCGCGCGACGTCGAAGCTGACGTCGCCGGTGGCGCGCACCACCAGATGGCTGCCAACCGGCACCGCCACCGGAGCCGCGGCCTGCACGGTTTCGCCCGGGCGCAGGCCCGGCAGCATGACCGGCGGGCGGCCGGTATAGTTCGGCGGCGTCACCCAGGCATCGATACGGAAATTGGCCGGGGCCACCACGCCGTGCCAGTCGAAGGCGGCAACGATGCGCTTCATGCGCTCGCCACTCGCCGCGAAGAAGCTCGCAACCACCAGGATGAGCACGAGCGCGCGCAAGGCCATCGGATCGCGCACGGACAGCTTCGGCTGCGGCCAACCGGCCTTGAGCTTGCGCGCCGCGATGAGCGCGCGCTCGACATGGGCGCGCCAGAGCGCTTGTGCGATGGGGTCGTGCTGGTTGGCGGCGATTTCGTCGTTGACGGCGGTGGCCGGGCGATGGCGTTCACCGCTGCTGCCGTCGAGGCGGCGCAAACCATCATTGACGCTGGGCACACGCACCAGAACGAGCGGGACCGCCGCCGCCGCAGTGAGAACCACGAAAATCAGAAGACCGACGGCGCGCCCTAAAGGCGGCAAGGCAAGCCAGAGACCGGCCCACGAAAACGCCAGGAAAAGGCCAAGCGCGGTCGCCAACAGGGCGAGCGCAGGCCATAGCCGCTCCCAGAACAGGCCGCCGCGTGCCCGTTTGAGCGCCCGCGCGAGCAAGGCCCGCGTGACCGGCACCTGATCTTGGGGTTGCTGATTCAAATCGTCCAAAAGCGGCTCCGTCGCCCGGCCGTCATAACATAATTGAGATTCGCGGTATCAACACGGCAGCAGCGGGTTATTTCCGCGCCATCCGGCCTTTTCTCCTGCAAGAGCCGGGCCAGGCAAGCGAAGACGCTTATTTGGGTGCTTTGATGGCGAAGTTCCAGCTTGCTCGTCCGTTCAGAGCCAAGGCGGCAGCCGGTCGAGGGCGATAATGGCATCGACTTCAAGGCGCTGACGCACAATGGCCCATTCGGCGCCGTTGACCAGGACTTCCGGCACCAGCGGCCTGGTATTGTAGGTACCGGCCTGCACCGCGCCATAGGCACCGGCCGACATTACCGAGAGCAGGGCACCGGCCTGCGGCTCCGGTAGGTCACGGCCGTGGGCGAGAAAATCGCCGCTCTCGCACACCGGTCCGACCACATCGGCGCGGATGCGCCGCGCCGAGGCGGCCGCTTGCATGACCGGCCGGATTGCGTGATGGGCGTCGTACAGGGTGGGCCGGATCAAGTCGTTCATTGCCGCGTCGACCACGACGAAGTGCTTCGCCTCGCCGTGCTTCACGAACAGCACGCGCGTCACCAGGATGCCGGCATTGCCGACCAGCAGCCGGCCCGGCTCGAAGATCAGGCGGCAGCCGAGATCGCGGGTCGCGCGCTTGACCACCTCCGCATAGGCCTCCGGATGCGGCGGCGGCTCGTTGTCGTCGCGGTAGGGAATGCCCAGGCCGCCGCCGAGATCGACGTGGCTGATGGTGTGTCCGTCCGCGCGCAAGGTCTGCACGAACTCGGCGAGCAGGGTGAAGGCGTCGCTGAACGGATCGAGCTCGGTGATCTGGCTGCCGATATGCATGTCGACGCCGGTGACCCTGATGCCCTCGAGCTTGGCGGCGTGCCGGTAGACTTCGCGCGCGCGGCTGATCGGAATGCCGAACTTGTTCTCGGCCTTGCCGGTCGCGATCTTATGGTGCGTCTTGGGATCGATATCGGGATTGACGCGCACCGAGATCGGCACGGTGCGGCCCTTCGACGACGCGATCGACGCCAATAACTCGAGCTCCGGCTCCGACTCGACGTTGATGCAGAGGATACCTTCGTCGACCGCCTGCGCCAATTCCCCGGCGGTCTTGCCGATACCGGAGAACATGATCTTGTCGGCCGGGATGCCGGCGACCCGCGCGCGCTTGAGCTCGCCGCCCGACACGACGTCCGCGCCGGCACCAAGCTTGGCGAGCGTCGCTATCACCGCCTGGTTGGAATTCGCCTTCATCGCGTAGCAGACGAGCGCGTCGACGTCGGCAAACGCGCCGGCGAATACTTTGTAGTGGCGCGTCAGGGTCGCGGTCGAATAGCAGTAGAACGGTGTGCCGACATGGCCTGCAAGCGCGTCGAGGCTGACCGCCTCGGCGTGGAGGACGCCGTCGCGATACGCAAAGTGGTGCATCGGTCAGGCTCAGTTGAGCAGGTTGTCGAGCGGAATGCGTTTGTTGGGACCGCGCGGCGCGTGCGGGCCGCCGGTGGTCCCCATCACCTGCTGGCCATTGGAGGTGCCCTGATCGGTGACGGCCGAAGCCCCAGGCGGCGGATCGAGCGGGCCCTTACGCCCGCAGGCGGCCAGCCCCAGACCCAACGCGGCAGCGAGCGCGCCGATCAGGGCGAGGCGAACATAGCGGCAGTCGCAAGAACGGCTCAAAGAAAGGCTCCTTTAATCGGACACTAGCAGAACGCGCAATCAAGGCGAAGTCAGGATCGCTCCTTTTCCAGCCGTCGCAGCCATTTCCTAGCCTGGGCGCGCACGTTCTTGGGCGCCGTGCCGCCATAGCTCGCCCGGCTTTTTACGGAGCGGTCGACCGGCAGCACGGAGAACACGTCGTCGCTGATTCGCGGCTCGATCGCCTGCATCGCCGCGAGCGGCAGCCGGTGCAGCGCAACGCCCTGCTCCGCCGCCTTGGCGACGATACGGCCGGTGATGTTGTGGGCGGTGCGGAAGGGGATTTTAAGCGCGCGCACCAGCCAGTCGGCGAGATCGGTGGCGGTCGCGTAGCCTTCGCCCGCCGTCTTTTTCATGCGCGCCACGTCGGGCTCGAGGTCGGCCACCATCCCACCCATCGCTACGATCGACAGCGACAAGGCCGAAAGCGCGTCCATGGCGCCTTCCTTGTCCTCCTGCATGTCCTTGGCGTAGGCGAGCGGCAGGCCCTTCATGACGACCAGCAGCGCGGTGAGCGCGCCGATCACCCGCCCGCTCTTGGCGCGCACCAGCTCGGCGGCGTCCGGGTTGCGCTTCTGCGGCATCATGGAGGAACCGGTGGTGAACTTGTCGGAGAGCCGCACCAGTCCCACCAGCGGTGAAGACCAGATCACGATCTCCTCCGCCAGTCGCGACAGGTGAACAGCGGTGATGGCGGCGGCGGCGAGCGTCTCCATGACGAAGTCACGGTCGGAGACGGCGTCGAGCGAGTTCGCCGTCGGCCGCTCGAAGCCGAGCGCCTTGGCGGCCATGTCGCGGTCGAGCGCAAAAGAGGTGCCGGCGAGCGCGCCGGAGCCGAGAGGCGACTCGTTCAGCCGCTTGCGCGCGTCGGCGAAGCGGCCGCGGTCGCGCGCCGCCATCTCGACGTAGGCGAGCAGGTGGTGGCCGAAGGTGACCGGCTGCGCGGTCTGCATGTGGGTCAAGCCCGGCATCACCGTGCCGGCATGCGCCAGCGCCTTTTCGGCGAGCGCGCGCTGGAAGCTTGCGAGCGCTTGGTCCAGCGCATCGATGGTGTCGCGCATCCAAAGCCGGAAATCGGTCGCCACCTGGTCGTTGCGCGAGCGCGCGGTGTGCAGGCGGCCGGCCGCCTCCCCGATCAATTCGGCGAGCCTTCCTTCCACGTTCATGTGGATGTCTTCGAGCGCGCGCTGGAACGAGAATTTGCCGGCCTCGATCTCTGACAGGATCGTGTCTAGACCGTGAGCGATCTTTTTCGCATCGTCCGCCGTAATGATGCCTTGCTTGGCCAGCATGTGCGCATGGGCCTTGGACGCGGCAATGTCCTGGCGGTAAAGGTGCCGGTCGAAGTCGATGGAGGCGTTGATCTCCTCCATGATGGCATCGGGCCCGGACGCGAACCGCCCGCCCCACATCTTGTTGCTCATCGCTTCGTCCGTTGCATCGCCGAGGTTTAGCCGACCGTGAACGAGAGTCCTTCTTCCAGCCCCAGCAAGCGGCGATTTTCGCTGATTCTGGTGGGCGTTGTCGCGGGCCTCGCCGTCGGGCTGGCGGGGGTATACGGGTTTTCGGCCCTGACGCGCAATGCGGGCGGCGATCCGGCCTGCCGGCCGGCGGTCGCCCTGGCGCAGAAAGTGGCGCCTTTGGCACGGGGCGAGGTAGCGGCCGTCAACGTCGCCAAGAGTCCGCTCAAGATTCCCGACCTCGCCTTCAAGGATGCCGCCGGCAAGCCGCTGAGCTTGGCCTCCTTCCGCGGCCGCACCGTGCTGCTCAACCTGTGGGCCACCTGGTGTGTACCCTGCCGCAAGGAGATGCCGACGCTCGATGCGCTGCAGGGCGAACTGGGGGGACCCGGCTTCGAGGTGGTGGCGGTCAATATCGACACCCGCGATCCCGACAAGCCGAAGGAGTTTCTCAAGCAGATCGGGGTGCAGAAGCTTGCCTATTACGCCGACCCGAGCGCGAAGACGTTCCAGGACCTCAAAAGCATCGGCCGCGCCTTCGGCATGCCGACGACCCTGCTGATCGACCCGCATGGCTGCGAGATCGGCACCATCGCCGGCCCGGCCGAATGGGCGAGCAAGGACGCGCTCAAATTGATCGAGGCCGCGCTCGGCGCCGAACGGCAGAGCGCGCGCTAAGCGACGGTGTTGACGGACGAGCCTGACGACGAGATTCCGTTCGCCGAGTCGAGCAAGGATTGTACCTGGCTGAGTTGACTGTTGACGTTATCGCTCGTCGATTGCGCCAGCGCGTTGATGCGATCGAGCGCAACCTGCGCCGCGTTATTGGCGGAACCGCTGGCTTGGTTCTGCAACGCGCTGAACAGAGATGACGAGGTATCCATCAGCGATTGCCCGTCGGCCACGATCGCCGCGCGCTGCGCGCGGTAATACTGCATTTCCTGCCAGGCGGTCCGGCCGAAAGTCATCCTGTAGGGGACCAGTGTGAAACCGGACATCGCATGCGCCTCTGCGCCGCAACGATAGGTATTCCTGGTTAATCAATTGTTAGAGACGCCGCCCGGGACGTTTCAAGTGACGGCGTTGAGGTTCTGCCCGATGCCGGCGGCGACATTGGCCAGTTGCTGCGCGTTCTGCTCGGCCGCCTGCACGACCTGAACGACCGATTTCGCAGCATCGGCGTTCATGCGCATCATCGCTGCCGCAGCGGCAAACTGTACGCGGCTCGTCTGGGCGGCCACCAAGGCCGCGGCGAGTGATGCGGGGTCCATGGCCACTATTTGTACGGTTCCACCCTCAATGAATCGTGAATGGCCCGCCGGCTTGACACGCGGCCGCGCGCGGCTATACTTAACCATATGGTTTACAATCACGCCGCCCTGGACCGCACCTTCGCCGCGCTTGCCGATCCGACCCGGCGCGCGCTGCTGGCGCGGCTGAGCCAAGTAGACGGCCTCTCGGTGAGCGAGCTTGCCAAGCCATTCGCCATGTCGCTGCCTGCCGTGATGAAGCATCTCGACGTGCTGTCGGATGCCGGGCTGGTGGCGCGCAACAAAAGCGGGCGCATCGTGTCCTGCCGCTTGCGCGCCGAGCCGATGCGGGAGGCAAACGATTGGCTCAACCGCTATCAGCGCTTCTGGAACGAGCGCTTCGACCAACTCGCCGCCCTTTTGGAGGAGGAGTCATGTCCACCGCAACCGCCGTCAAGCCAAGCCTCACCATCAAGCGCCGCCTCAACGCGCCGCCGGAAAAAGTCTTCGCGGCCTGGGCCGACCCGGAAAAGATGAAGCATTGGATGGGTCCGGCCGGCACGCAGCGCATCGAAGCGAAATGCGACCTGCGCGTCGGCGGCCGCTATGACATCAAAATGATCATGACCGAAGCCGAGCATAACGTCGGCGGGGTCTACCGCGAGATCGTGCCGAACGAGAGGCTGGTGTTCACCTGGGCCTGGAAATCCATGCCCGAGCGCGAGTCGCTGGTAACCGTCACATTCAAGAAAGACGGCGATGGCACGGTCATGACGCTGCTGCACGAGCAGTTCTTCGACGGCGAAGCGCGCGACCGCCACAACGCCGGCTGGCTCGGCACCATGGAGCGGCTGGAGAAATACCTTGCGTGACCAGCAACCCCCCTCGTCATTCCGGGACGGCGCGAAGCGCCGGGCCCGGAATCCAGAAACACTCGCCGCGTGTGCATCTGGATTCCGGGTTCGCACGCTGACGCGTGCGCCCCGGAATGACAGATACAGATAAGGAGGCGCACATGGCACACGAATGGACGCACGGAAGCTTCTACTGGAACGAGTTGATGACCCGCGACGCCGAGCGGGACAAGAAATTCTACGCCGGCACCATCGGCTGGAAGTTCGACGCCATGCCGATGGCGGACGGCACCTATTGGGTCGCGAAAATGGGCGACGAGTCGGTCGGCGGGCTGTTTCCGATCGGCGGCGCGCAATTCGACGGCGTGCCGGAAGGCTGGATGTCCTATCTCGCCGTCGACGACGTCGA
>Ga0335081_10003581_pt1 | contig 24439 bp, 19 predicted proteins | sample Lox_Sample_35_FD_206713 | JGI IMG/M metagenome (GOLD analysis project Ga0335081, IMG submission 206713) | Soil microbial communities from Loxahatchee National Wildlife Refuge, Florida, United States - Lox_Sample_3.5 | ecosystem: Environmental > Terrestrial > Soil > Wetlands | place: USA...
TCCCGAATCCGGTACGCGACGACTGCTTGATCAGCTCCTCGATCAGCGCAAGCTAGATCAGACCCGCATCGATGGGTATGAGCGCGTTGAGTTCACGCATGCCGCGGTAGCGGCGTACGTAGCGAGCGGCATGGCCGACGTGAGCTTTGGGGTTGAAGCCGCCGCACGCCAGTTCGATCTCGACTTTGTGCGGCTCGTGACGGAGGACTACTTCTTCGTCTGCCGCAAGCAGACACTCGACAATGCGGCGGTCAAGCGCGTGCTTGATGTCATGCGCAGCGCAGAATTCCAGGAGGCCGTCGCGAAGCTCCCCGGCTATGCCATCAAGGATGCCGGCATGGTCAAGGGTATTCGGGACGCGCTGCGCTCCTGAACGCCTCCGACACCCTCGGAGACGTTGAGAGTTGGGATTGTGTAGGGGTCTGAACCGCCAGGATCTGCCGGTCGGCTTCCAAACACAGATGATGGCGATTGGCCCTTATGGTTTCTTTGGCCGCCATGGCGTCAGATCGCCAGCTGCGCGGTACGGCCGGGTCGAGACTCATGAGCGCGCCGTCAGTCCCCGTTACCGCCTCTCACAATCCCGCGTGCGGAACGTGTCCCTGCCCGTCACTCCTCGGAATACTTGATCCACCGCATCCGCAGATCGAGTCGATTCACCTCGACCTTCGCCGCTTCGCGCATATCCATCCACGTCAGGGACAGAGAAGCAGGTTGACGGCCGGCGCGCGCGGCCGAGAACGGCTTCGATTCTTCCGCAGCGTGGTCATCGAAGCGGGTCGTCCAACTGTACACCGAACTGTACACCGGCAGATTTGGTCACCCAGAGAGGCCGCGCAAGTACCTGATTTTATTGATCGGAGCGGCGAGATTTGAACTCGCGACCCCTTGCACCCCATGCAAGTGCGCTACCAGGCTGCGCCACGCTCCGACGACCGGACTTCTCTTCCCGTTATTCTTCTAAGGTGGCCTTTCGGCGCGCGGACCGGAGCCGGTCCGCGCCGCGGCGTGGGGTGCGCCGCGCGCGGCGAATGATACCCGCTTCCGCCCGGCAATGCTCCAGAGCCTGAGGCCCTGGAAACCCCTTAAGTACCGGGCGCTTACCTCAATACTTGGTCACCTGATCAAGGTATCACTGCGGGAGGAGAAGCTGGCCCCACCCATGTCGCGCTCGATGTCCAGGTAGGCCTCGGTGACCGGGCGCAGGTCTTCATGCACGGCGGGGTTGTCGGACCTATCCACTTCATCGCGCACGACGTGGTAGCTGCGTGAGAGCCGCTCGAAGGCCAGCTTCAGATCGGTGTTGGTGGTGTCACGCTCCTCGCTGGCGCGCCGGAAGACGTGCGCGTCGTCCGCGAGGATGCGGCTATCGTGGGCATAGCCGCCAACGACCCGGCCATCGGACGACTCCTCGTGCACCGTTCTTGCCAGGGTGTCGGCGTTCTCCTCGAGCCGCTCTGCCGAGGTGCTGAGCGAGTTTCGCGTGGTGACGCACGCGCCGAGTGTCAGCAGGATGCTTGTCAGGGCTATGGTCATGCTCTTCATACCGGTCATGAGTCACCTCCTTGGGCTTTCAATGCCTCTGCGTCAGTCGCGATGCAGGTTTCCGAGCGCGAAGTTCCAGTTGAGCAGCGACTCGACGACGGCGCGCGCGTACTCGGCCCGCCGGTTCTGGTAGTCGAGGTAATAGGCGTGTTCCCACACATCGATCGTGAGCAGTGGCTTGTTGCGCGCCAGCAGCGGGTTCTGCGCGTTGGTGGTGGTGACGATCTTCAGCGCATCGCCGTCGAGCACGAGCCACGCCCATCCGGAGCCAAATCGCTCGACGGCCGCCTTGACGAACTGATCTCTGAATGCGGAGACGCTGCCGAAGGAGGCCGTGATGCGCTGTTCGAGCTCTGCGGGAATGCGGCTGCCCCGATCGGGCGTCAGGCTGTGCCAATAGAAAGTGTGATTCCAGGCCTGCGCCGCGTTGTTGAAGAGCTCGGTGTAGTCGGCATCGTTGCCAACCCGGAGGATCAGCGCCTGCAGCGGCAGTCCTGCGAACTTCGTGTTCTGCACGAGCTGGTTGACGCGATCGACGTAAGCCTTGTGATGCTTGCCGTAGTGATACGCCAATGTCTCGGCGGAGATGAACGGTTCGAGCGCGTCCTCCTTGTACGGCAAGTACGGAAGCTCATAAAGAGGCTCGGCGTCGCGGGCTCGCTCGACGGATGGCATGTGCGGCTCCTGGTGGCAAAACAGTGCCGCCCCACGATGGCAGTTCGTGCATTCGTCCGCTGTCAGCGGAGTGCCGGTGAGCGCGTCAGACGCGCAGAGGTTTGTCCTACGGGTGTGTAGGGATCGACCTACGCGACGTTCAGCGCCGCAGGAGCTTCATCACTTCCTCGAGCTCGGTCCGCAGCTGCCGCACGATCTGCTGGCTCTGGCTCACATCGGTGCGCGCCTCCTCGCCGGTGAGCTTGTTGCGGGCGCCTCCGATGGTGAAGCCCTGCTCGTAGAGGAGGCTTCTGATCTGGCGGATCACGATTACGTCCTGGCGCTGATAATAGCGGCGATTGCCGCGCCGCTTGACCGGCTTCAGCTGCGGGAATTCCTGTTCCCAATAGCGCAACACGTGGGGCTTCACGCCACACAGATCGCTGACCTCGCCGATCGTGAAATACCGCTTCCCCGGAATCGGGGGAAGGGTGTCGTTATTCTTTGGCTCCAACATAGGCTTCGACGCGCGCCTTTAATTTTTGCCCCGGTCGAAACGTCACCACGCGGCGGGCGCTGATCGGAATCTCCTCGCCCGTCTTCGGGTTTCTGCCGGGTCGTTGGTTCTTGTCGCGCAGATCGAAATTGCCGAAGCCCGACAGTTTGACCTGCTCCCCGTTCGACAACGCCGCTCGAACCTCCTCGAAGAACAGGTCGACCAGCTCGCGCGCTTCGCGCTTGTTGAGGCCGAGCTGGTTGAACAGTGCTTCCGCCATTTCAGCCTTCGTCAAAGCCGCCATAGCTTTATTCTCTTATTCTCGCGCCAAGGTTCACGCGCAAATCTGCCACCACGGACGCAACGGCCTGGTCAACGTCTTGGTCCGTAAGGGTGCGAGAAATATCCTGAAAAATCAAGCCTAAGGCGACGCTTTTTCGACCTTTTTCTACTCCGGCCCCCCGGTATACGTCGAAAACGCGCAAGTCACAGAGCAGGCTTGACGCTGCCAAGGTTACACGCTCGCGCAAGGCACTTAAAGTGACTGCTTCATCCACCACGAGAGCTATGTCGCGCCGCACCTGAGGGAACTTGGAAATCTCCTGCGCCTGCGGCAGGGTAACCCGCAGAGCTGCGGCAAGATCGAGCTCGAATAGCACCGGCGGCCGAGCAAACCCCAGCTCACGCACCAAAGTGGGGTGCAGCTCGCCGATCCAGCCCACCGGATAGCCCGAATCTCGCAAATTCCCCCTCTCCCGGCTGGCGCGGCGCATCACGCGCGCCGCCCGTCCGGGGTGCAGGCACTCGAGCGTCTGCGGATGAAATGCGAATGCGTCCGGTTCCCCGCTCCCGGCGAGGAGCGCCTCGAGATCGGCCTTGAGAGCGAAGAAGTCGACATTTTCCTTGTCCTGCGCCGTGCGATCCCACTGCTCGGGGGCGCGCGCGCCACAAGTCAGTGCCGCCAGTGAATCGATCTCGCGGGTCGCGCCGCTCTCGAGCGCGAAGCGCGCACCGTGCTCGAAGAGGCGGATCCGGTCCTGCTGCCGGCGCTGATTCTCCAGCGCCGCGCGGATGAGGCCCGGCCACAGCGAGACCCGCATGACCGACAGATCGCTCGCGATTGGATTGGCGAGCGCGAGCCCGGCATGCCCGGGGAACAGGCGCGACTGCAGCTGCGGATCGACGAACGCGTAGGTGATGACCTCGTGGTAGCCGCGCGCGGCGAGTGACTCCAGCACGCTCGCCTCGGGCGCCCGCGCCTCGGGGAGCGCTGCGAAACGCTGCGCGCCACGGGCATCGGCCTCGGGGATCGACTCAAAGCCCACGATTCGCGCCACCTCCTCGATCAGGTCCGGCTCGATGGCGATGTCGAAGCGGTGCGAGGGAGGCACGACCATCCAAGCCTCCCCCGTCGCGGCGACGCTCATCTGCAGGCTCTCGAACACGCGCTGCACGCGTGCCGGCTCGATCACCGTCCCGAGGAGTCTTGCGAGCTGCGAGCGCCGCAGCATCACCGGCTCACGCTGTGGCAGATGGCTCGCGCTCTGCGTGACATCGACCGGCCCCGCCGAACCCCCGCCGATTGCGAGAATCAGCTGCGTGGCGCGCTCGATGGCGCGCTCCGGATGATGCGGATCGACGCCGCGCTCGAAGCGCTGGCTCGCATCGGTGTGCAAACCGAGGCGCCGGGCGCGTCCAGCCACCGCCAGCGGGGTGAAGTGCGCCGCCTCGAGGTACACCTCGGTCGTCGTCTCGCTCACCGCCGTGCGCGCCCCGCCCATGATGCCGGCGACGCCTATCGGTCCTTCCGCATCGGCGATGACCAGCATGTCGTGATCGAGTGTGACGGTGCGGCCATCGAGGAGCGTCGCGGGCTCGCTTTGGGTCGCCATGCGCACCCGGATCCCCTCGTGGAGCTTGCCGAGATCGTAGGCGTGCATCGGTTGCCCGAGCTCGAGCAGCACGTAGTTGGTGACATCGACCAGGAGGGAGATGGAGCGCAGTCCGCAGCGGCGCAGGCGCTCTCTAAGCCACAGCGGTGTGACGGCCTGGTTGTTGACGCCGCGGATCACGCGGCCGGCGAACTTGGGGCATGCGGTAGGGCATTCGAGGCGGACGGGCAGGATCTCGGGCAGCCTCGCCGCGATGTGCTCGAGGTGGGGTCCGGTGAGCGGCTGCTCCGCGAGCGCCGCCACCTCGCGCGCAATGCCGAGCACGGACATCGCATCGCCGCGATTGGGCGTCACGTTGAGCTCGAGCATCGAGTCATCCAGATCGAGGTAGTCGCGGAAGTCTCGTCCGACCGGTGCGTCCGCGGGCAGCTCGAGGATTCCCTGGCTCGCCTCCGACAGCCCCAGCTCCTTGGCCGAGCAGAGCATGCCCTGCGACTCGACGCCGCGAAGCTTTGTGGCCTTGATCTTGAGATCCCCGGGCAGCACCGCGCCCACGATCGCAAGGGCACTCTTCAGGCCCGCCCGCGCGTTCGGCGCGCCGCACACGATCTGCAGCAGCTCGCCGTGCCCGGTCCTCACCTTGCACACGCGGAGCTTCTCGGCCTGCGGGTGCTGCGCGGCCTCGAGGATCTCGGCGACCACGACACCGGAGAACTCCGCGGCCGCCGGCGTCAGGCTCTCGAGCTCGAAGCCGGCCATGGTGAGGCGCGAGCCGAGCTCCCTGGGCTCCCAGGGAACCCTCACCCACTCTTTCAGCCAGGCGTAGGAGATCTTCATGGGATCAGAAGGCTGCGAACTGCTTCAAGAACCGCAGGTCGTTCTCGAAGAACAGCCGCACGTCGTTCACGTCGTAGCGGAGCATCGCGAGCCGGTCGATGCCCGCGCCGAAGGCGTAGCCGGTGTAGCGCTCCGGATCGATGCCGCTCGCCTCAAGCACATTCGGATGCACCATCCCGCAGCCGGCGATCTCGAGCCAGCCGGTCTGCTTGCACACGCGGCAGCCGGCGCCTGCGCAGAACACGCACGACATGTCCACTTCCGCGGACGGCTCGGTGAAGGGGAAGTACGAAGGCCTGAGGCGCATCCCCAGGTCGCGCTCGAAGAAGGCCTGCACGAAACCATGCAGGATCGCCTTCAGGTTCGCGAAGCTCACGTTCTCATCGACCAGCAGCCCCTCGAGCTGATGGAACATCGGCGAGTGGGTCACATCCGCATCGCAGCGGTACACCCGGCCCGGGGCGATCACGGCAAGCGGCGCGCCGTGGGCAAGCAGTGCCCGCACCTGCACCGGCGAGGTGTGGGTGCGCAGCAGCCGGCCGTCGGGGAAATAGAACGTGTCGTGCATCGCCCGCGCCGGATGATTCGCGGGGATGTTGAGCGCCTCGAAATTGTGGAAGTCGTCCTCGATCTCCGGGCCCTCGGCCACATCGAATCCCGTGCGCCGGAACAGCGCCTCGATCCGCAGACGCGCCTTGGTGACCGGATGCAGCCCACCACGCTCCTCGCCGCGCCCCGGGAGAGTCACATCGATGCGGCCCGCCGCAAGGCGCTGCTCATCCTCGGCGCGCTCGAGCTGCGCCCGGCGCGCTTCGATGGCGGCCTGGATGCGCTCCTTCGCCTCGTTGATGCGCTGACCCGCCGCGGGGCGCTCAGCCGCGGGCAGGCTGCCCAGGGCTTTCAGCTGCTCGGTGAGGAGGCCTTTTTTGCCCAGCCAGCGCACGCGCGCCTCCTCGAGCGCGGCGATCTCGCCGCTCGAGGACACCTCGCGCAACGCCTCAACGATGTGGGAGTCGAGCTCGCTCACGCCGGACCGCCTTGGCGAACGGTCAGGCGATGCCGAGTGCGCTCTTCGCCTGCTGCGCGATCACGCCGAACGCCGCCTCGTCGTGGACCGCGAGGTCCGCGAGCATCTTGCGGTCGATGGCGAGTCCCGCCTTGCCGATGCCGTTGATGAGACGGCTGTAGGACAGGCCGTAGACGCGCGCCGCCGCGTTGATGCGCGCGATCCACAGCGCCCGGAACTCGCGCTTCTTCGCGCGCCGGTCGCGGTACGCGTACTGACCGGCCTTGATCACCGCCTGCTTGGCGGCGCGATAGACCTTGCGGCGGGCGTTGTAGTAGCCCTTGGCCTTGCCGAGAACCTTCTTGTGACGGCGCCCCGCCGTCACGCCACGCTTGACTCGTGCCATGGAAATCTCCGCGGCCGGCGCTCATGCCTGGAGGACACGCCGGCTCAAAAAAACGACCGTGCTTACTTGTGATACGGAAGGAGCGGGGGGAGACGACCGACGTCGCTCTCGTTCACGAGACTCGAGCCCCCGGAGCGCAAATGCCGCTTGCGCTTCCTGTCCTTATGGCCGAGATTGTGGCGTCGGCCGGACGAATAGGCCTTGAAACCCTTCGCCGTCTTGCGAAAACGCTTGGCCGCCGCCCGGTTGGTCTTCAACTTGGGCATGTTCAACTCCTCGTTTATGTGGCCCCGGTCGCACGAGCACTCGCATGCCTCGGCTACGGGCGAACGTCGCAATGCGCACCCGAGGGTGCGCGCTTACGCCGTTACTTCTTCTTCGGTGCAAACACCATGATCATCTGCTTGCCTTCCATCATCGGGTTCTGCTCGATGCTGCCGTACTGGGCAAGATCGCCGGAAACCCGGGCGAGCAGCTTGCGTCCAATGTCCTGGTGCACCATCTCACGGCCGCGGAACCTCAAGGTCACCTTGGCCTTGTCACCCTCGGTCAGAAAGCGCACCAGGTTCCTCAATTTCACCTGGTAGTCCGCCTCCTCCGTGCCGGGGCGGAACTTCACTTCCTTGACCTGAATCTGTTTCTGCTTGCGCTTGGCCGAGTGGGCTTTCTTGTTCTGCTCGAACAGGAATTTGCCGTAGTCCATGATGCGCACGACCGGCGGTTCGGCCGTCGGGGACACCTCAACCAGATCCAGCTCAGCGGTGGATGCCATCTGGAGCGCATCGAAACGGGACATCACTCCCGCCTGCGATCCGTCCGCCGCGATCACTCTCAGCTGTGCTGAGGTGATCTCCTCGTTGCGCCGTACGCGCTTCGTTGCTGTTGCGATGTGTCTAATCCTCCAACGTCCGGCGCCCGCGGCTTTCGAGCTCGGCCCGGAAGCGCTCGATGAACGCTTCTACGGGCATCGTGCCCAAGTCCTTGCCGCTACGTGTGCGCACTGCAAGTGAATTCGCGGCGACCTCCTTGTCACCCGCGACCAATAGATAAGGAACACGCTGCAGCGTGTGCTCGCGAATCTTAAAGCCGACCTTCTCATTGCGCAAGTCGGAGGTCACCCGAAACCCCTGTTTTTTAAGCGTTTCTGTAACGCTTGTGACGTATTGCGCCTGTCGGTCGGTGATGTTCAGGGTCACCGCCTGCACCGGGGCGAGCCAGGACGGGAGCTTCCCGGCGTGGTGCTCCAGCAGGATGGCAAAGAAGCGCTCCAGCGACCCCAGAATGGCACGATGCAGCATGATCGGCGTGCGCTTCTGGGAATGCTGATCGATGTAGTGCGCCCCCAGGCGCCCGGGCATGTTGAGGTCCACCTGCAGCGTCCCGCACTGCCAGTCCCGTCCGATCGCATCCCGGAGCACGAACTCGAGCTTCGGGCCGTAAAAGGCCCCTTCCCCCGGGTTCAGCGTGTACTCGATCCCGGCGGCGCGCGCGGCCTCCTGGAGGGCTCCTTCCGCCCGGTCCCACACCTCATCCGATCCCACGCGCTTTGGCGGGCGGTCGGAGAACTTGATCCGCACGTCCTCGAAGCCGAAGTCGCGGTAGACATCGAGGATCAGCCGCGTGATGGCCACGGCTTCCTCGGTGAACTGCTCCTCGGTGATGAAGACGTGGGCATCGTCCTGGGTGAAGGCGCGCACGCGCATCAGGCCGTGCAGCGCACCCGAGGGCTCGTAGCGGTGGCACTTGCCGAACTCGGCGAAGCGGATCGGAAGGTCGCGGTAGCTGCGGATGCCCTGGTTAAAGATCTGGATGTGCCCGGGGCAGTTCATCGGCTTGATCGCGTAGACCCGCTCATCGGGGGTCTTGGTCGTGAACATGTTCTCGCCGAATTTCTCGAGGTGGCCGGATTTCGCCCACAGGCTCACGTCCATGAGCTCCGGGCCGTTCACCTCCTGGTAGCCGGCGGGTCCCAAGCGCTCACGCATATAGGCGATCAGGCTCTGGAAGACCGACCAGCCCTTCGGGTGCCAGAACACCGCGCCCGGGGCCTCCTCCTGGGTGTGGAACAGGTCGAGCTCGCGCCCGATGCGGCGGTGGTCGCGCTTCTCGGCCTCCTCGAGGCGCTTCAGGTAGTCCTCGAGCTGCTTCTTGTCCGGCCAGGCGGTGCCGTAGATTCGCTGCAGCATCTCGTTGCGCGAATCCCCTCGCCAGTAGGCCCCCGCCACCTTGGTCAGCTTGAACGCCTTCAACTTGCCGGTGGAGGGCACGTGCGGGCCGCGGCACAGGTCCACCCAGTCGCCCTGCCCGTAGAGGCTGATCTCCTCCTTCTCCGGGATGCCGGCGATGATCTCGGCCTTGTAGTGCTCGCCTTGCGACTTGAAGAACTCCACCGCCGTGTCGCGCGACATCACCCGGCGCGAGACCTGCTCGTCCTGCTTCGCAAGCTCATACATGCGCGCCTCAATGGCCGCGATGTCCTCGGGCGTGAAGGGCCGCTTGTAGGCGAAGTCGTAATAGAAGCCGTCCTCGATCACCGGGCCGATCGTCACCTGGGCCTCGGGGAAGAGCTGCTTCACCGCCTGCGCGAGCAGGTGCGCGGTCGAGTGGCGGATGATCTCGAGGCCATCCGCATCCTTGTCGGTGACGATGGCGACGCTCGCATCCTCAGCGATCGAGAAGGACGTGTCGACGAGCCTGCCATTGACGCGGCCGGCGAGCGCCGCCTTGGCCAGCCCGGGGCCAATGCTCGCGGCGAGCTCGCTCACGGTGACGGGCTGATCGAAACGGCGCTGACTGCCATCCGGCAGTGTCACGACAGGCATGGGCGCGGGTCTCATCGGGACAAGACCGCGCAGTGTGCGGAATAGGCCCCGGCGGCGCAAGCCGCCGGGGCTTGAGTCACGAGTCGCGCTACAGTGATCTCAGGAAATCGAGGATGGCCTGCTGATCGGCGATCGACAGCCCCTTGAAGCGCACGATCACGGCGTTCGCCTCCGAGGGGCCGTAGCAGGGCTCGCGACCGTGATCGTCGCAGTCCATGCCAGCGGCATAGTGGGTGTAGATCGCTTTCAGCAGATCGTCCGTGCGCCCATCGTGCAGGAAGAAGCGGCGCTGGCCGACGCCCCACAGCGGGGTGGTGCGGAACATGTCGCCGGTCGCCAAGCCCTGGGTGATGTCGTCCGCGAGCGCCCGCCCCATATGATGAATCAGCAGATCCGAATACGGATGCGCCGTCAGGCTCTCGAGCGCCGGGGTCTCGCTGCGCGGGGGTGTGGTCATGGTGGCCGTGTGGCAGGCGACGCAACCGACCCCGGGGTGCTCGGGACCCTCACCGAAGAGGGCCTTGCCGCGCTGTGCGCTCGCCGTCAGTGCCGCGGGCTGCGGTGCATCGAGCAGCCGCATGAACATCGAGAACATGAGCCAGTCGGGTGCCTGGTGCTCGGCGCTGTAGTAGCTCTGGTTGCGCGAGTCATCGGGGTCGGTGCGCAGGATGTCGTTCGGCTCGCTCTTGTCCGCCAGGCACTGCGGGGCCTCCTCCGTCGCCTGCGGAAACACATCATTGGTCACGCCCATCTCGACGTTGTAGGCCTCTCCGGAGAAGACCGCGAGCGATTTGTTCTGCGCCTTCCAGCCAAGCCGGGTGATCGTGCCATCGTTACCGCTGCGGTTCGGGATTCCGGCGATGCCGAGCTGCGCGCGCAGGAGCGCGGTCGCCGCGTGCCGCGCGAGAATCTCCCGGTCCTGAATGCCATCGATGATGCCGAGGCCAAACAGCTGCAGCGGGATGCGGAAGCGCAGGTTGCCGCGGCGGAACTCCTGCTCGAAGTCCGGCTGCGGAACCACCTCGTTCGAGCAGGTGTCAGCCTGGCCCGGCGGGAACACGTCCGAGCGTCCCACGACCGTGAACAGCTGATGCACGCCGCCGTCGGGGGAGCCGTCGGGCTTGCGCGCGAAACGCACCTCGCGGATCGGCCCGTAGCGGGTGAGGAACGAGGGCACGTAGTTGGTCGCGCGGTGGGGAATGAGATCGAACATCGGATTCTCCGGTGCCCGCTGCTGCCCGGGCGCCGCGAGGGGATTCGGGACCATGAATCCCCCCGAGCCCCCGATGGCCGGCTGGTTGTGGCAGACGCTGCATTGATCGCCGTTGAAGCGGATCCCCAGTCCCGAGGAGTTCGTCTCGGTGACCAGGTTGGCCCGCGCGGGATCGATGCGGGCGCCGACGGTGAGATCCGAGCAGTCATCGCACACCGCCTCGAGCTGAATCATGCGCTGCACGCCCTCATCGAACACGGTCTGCTCGACGGGCGTCAGACCGGGCAGTGGCCGGCCCGCACCGGGCGCCCCACCCCGCACCCCGGGGTCGACTTGGGCAAAAGACAGGCTCGAGACCAAAGCGAGAACAGCCGCGCCGAGACAGCGTGGCAGGCGGGGTGAATGAGCGAGCATATGTTTATCCCTTTGGGCCGTTTCGTTATCCGACGTACACTGATACGAGAATCGGCGACCAAATCCGACATCTGCCCAAAATCGCCGCAGCCACCGATGAACGACCTTGCATCGCTCCTGACGAGCTCGCGGGCTCAATGCCGCACGGCCGTGGACCGGCTGTTCGATCTGGCCTACGCGGAGCTGCGCGCGCTCGCGCACCGCCGCCTGCGCCGCGCCGCGGCGATCACCCATCTCGACACGACCGCCCTCGTCCATGAGTGCTATCTGCGGCTCGCCAAGCTCGAGGGGCTGCCCTCGCAGGAGCGCACGTACCTCCTGTGCTACGCCGCCCGTGCGATGCGCTCCATCATCATCGACCTGCTGCGGCAGAAGTCCGCGGTGCGCAACGGCGGCGAGGTGCAGCGGGTCAGGCTCGAGCCACAGGACCTGGAGGCCATCCCGGCCACCGCCGCCGACGTGCTGCGCATCGACGAGGCGCTCGATGAGCTCGAGAGGGTGGAGCCGCGCCTTGCGCGGGTCGTGGAAATGAGGTTCTTCGTCGGCCTCGAGCTCGAGCAGATCGGCGAGGCGCTCGGGGTGACGGCGCGTACCGTCCAGCGGGATTGGCAGAAGGCGCGGCTGTGGCTTGATGCGGCGCTTCGCGCGTAGCGGATCCGATCACGTCGGTTACGGCAGGCGCATTTCGTATTCCTTAAGAGCACATGCACCTCGATCGCGACGTTTGGGCGCGGGTCTCGCCACTGCTGGATGAGGCGCTCGATCTCGAGCCCGCATCGCTTGAGCCGTGGCTCAACTTGCTCTCTACGAGAGAGCCGGCGATCGCGGCGACCGTCCGGGTGCTGCTCGAGCGGCAGGCCGCGATCGAGTCTGCCGAGTTCCTCGATCAGTTTCCGTCCCTCGAGGGGCTGGACGTTCCCGAGGAGTCCCCAGCCGGCATCGCAGGTCTCACCGCCGGCGCCCGGGTGGGCCCCTATGTCCTCGAGGAGCCGATCGGCCGGGGCGGCATGGGCACGGTGTGGCGCGCGAGCGGCGGGGCCGGGGTCCACCGTCCGGTCGTGGCGCTCAAGCTGCTGCACGCGGGAGCGTACGGGCCCGACTTGATCGAGCGGTTCGCGCGCGAGCGCGACATTCTCGCCTCACTCGAGCACCCGAACATCGCGCGACTCTACGACGCCGGAGTCGCCGACAACGGCCAGCCCTATCTCGCGCTGGAATTCGTCGCCGGCGAGCCCCTGGATCGCTATTGCGATGCGCGGCACCTGGGCGTTCGACAGCGTCTGCAGCTCTTCCGGAGGATTCTGGAGGCGGTCGCCTTTGCTCATGGACGACTCGTCGTTCACCGCGATCTGAAGCCCACCAATGTTCTGGTGACTGCCTCCGGCGAGGTGCGCCTCCTCGACTTTGGCGTGGCGAAACTGCTGCGCGAGAGCGGCATCGGCGAGGCCGGCGAGACGGCCATGAGCGTGCGCGTCATGACGCCCCGCTACGCCGCCCCCGAGCAGGTCGCCGGCACGACCATCACCACGGCGACGGATGTGTATGCGCTCGGGGTGATTCTGTACGAGTCGTTGACGGGCCGCTCGCCCTACCGGCTCAAGCGCGAGTCTCCTGGGGCCTTCGAGGTCGCGATCTTGGACGCCGAGCCCGCGCCGCCGAGCCAGGCGATCGCGCTCGATGCCGCGGGGCTGCGCGCGGCAACGCCACGCCGGCTGCGCACGCTGCTGCGGGGCGACCTGGACACGATCGTGCTCAAGGTCCTGAAGAAGCAGCCGCACGAGCGCTACGCCACGGTGGATGCCCTCATCCAGGACATCGACAACTGGCTCGCCGGCGAGCCCGTACTGGCGCATCGCGACTCCACGTGGTATCGCACGCGCAAGTTCTTGCGGCGCAATTCGCTGTTCGCCTACTCGACGGCCGCGGTACTCCTCGCGCTGTCCGCCGGACTCACGGCCGCGCTGTGGCAGGCGCGCATCGCGCGCAACGAAGCGCGCACCGCGCAGGTGGTGCAGGACTTTTTGCGCGACATCTTCCGCGCCAACTCCCTCGATCAGCAGGATCCCGAGAAAGGCCGGTCGACGACGGCCGCGGAGCTGCTCGATATCGGCGCCCGCAAGATCGACACTGCGTTGCAGGACGCCCCCCAGGCCAAGCTGCGCGTGGTCGAGACGCTCGCCCAGATGTACGAGGAGCTCGAGCTGACCGAGCGGGCGGCCGTGCTGTATCGCAAGCGCGTGGCACTCGCCCGCGAGGTGTTCGGGGCGAATGCGCCCGCCGTCGCCGCCGCGCTGCTGCGGCTCGCCGTCGTGCTGCGCGCCTCGCCCGCCGCCGATGAGCGCAGCCGTGCCCTGCAAGAAGCCCAGCGAATCCTCGACCTGAACCGCGACTTCACCTCGCGAGCCCGCGCCCGCCTGCTCCTCGAGCTGGCCGACACCGCTGCCGACCAAGACGTCGGGCGCGCGCTCGCGCTGACCGATCAGGCGGTTGCGATCAATCGCACCCATTCGCCCGACCGGGACGCCGTGAGCGCCCTGATCCAGCAGGGCATCTTCCACACGATGCGCGGCGAGCTCGTCCCGGCCGAGCACTCGTATCGCGAGGGGCTCGAGGCACTGGATGCGATTCGACCCCCGACGAATCACGACCGCTCGCAGCTCTACACTTATCTCGCGCAGACCCAGCGCGAGCTGCAGCAATTTGCCGCGGCCGAGGCGAGCCATCGCGAGGCGTTGCGGGTCGCCCAACTCGTGGGCGGTCCCGATCATCAGCTCACGTTGATCGCCAAGCTGGATCTCGGGTGGTTTCTGTTCACGACCGGTCGCCGGGCCGAGGGCCTCGAGACGATCCGGACGGCGACCGAGCGCATCGTCGCGACGCGCGCCGATGACCCGCAGACCATCCCATGGGCGCTCAACCGCTACGGGCGTGCTCTGCTTGAATTCGGGCGAACCACGCTCGCCGAGGCGACCTTGTCCCGCTCGATCACGAGTTTGCGCGCCCACCGGCCCGGCAGCGGCTTCCTCGCAACTGCGCTCGACTTTGAGGGCCGCGCCCTCATTGGACTCGGCCGTACGGCGGCCGCGGCCACGGCACTTGATGAGGCGTCGGCGATTCACGCCGCCATTCACGACAGTCCTGCCTATTTGAATGAGAACATCGTCAGCCGTGTGCGGCTGTTACTCGCCATGGGCGCCGCGGCAGCGGCGGGGCGGGAGCTCGCGCACTTCTCCACGCAGCCTGCCGCGCCGGGCACGGTCTCGGAATCCGCACTGCAGGTGCTGCTGCTGCGGGGGGATGTCGCGCTCGCTCGCGGTGCCTACGATGAGGCGATCGCGGCCGCCTCCCAGGCGCTCACCGGTCTGCAGCAGAGCGAAGCGCGCACGGCCTGGGTCGCCTTCGAGGCCAAGGCGGCGGCGCTCCGGGGCAAAGCGCTACTGGCCGTGAAGCGCACGAAAGAGGCGCTGCCCTCGCTCGAGCGCAGTGTCGCGCTGGACGCCGCACTCCTCGACGAATCGCAAAGCACCGAGTTCGCCGACAACGCTCGGGCCTTGGCGAGCGCCCGGGCGATGCTGACAGACCCCAAGACCTCTAGTGTTTCGCCGGTTGAGCCGGCGCCCGGGCGGCGGCGATCTGCTCCGGCGACATGACGAGCTCGCGCAGCGCCGACTCGACGGCCTGGCTGTTGCGCGATGTGTCCTTGAACAGCTCCGAGGGCGCCCGATCGGTCAGGTGCTGCGGGTAGTCGATGCGGTTGTAGCTGCGCTCCATGCCGAGGCTCAGCTGCTGCACGAGCTCGATGCCGCCGCGGGCATCGTAGAGCACCGTGCCGTCGGCATTGCGCAGCAGCACGTGGAGCGAGGAGGCTGCCACGCTGCCCTCGCCGGCCGTCGGGTTCTCACTGCCGCCAAAGAGCTTGGCGCCTTTCTTGACCGGCCCGAGCGTCATGGCCTGCTGCTCGGTGCCGTCCCAAGCGGCGTTCGCGTATTTCTGGGAGGCGACCGTGCGCGTGAGCGTCATCAGCATCAGCGCATCGGGCGCGGGATCGGCTCCCACCGCCTTGATCGTGCCGCGGAAGACGGTGCGCATGCGCTCGGGATCCATCTTGCCCGTCATCGGGTCGTAGAAGCCCCCGACCTGCTGGACTTGAGCACCGAGAATGGTGGTCAGCTGCTCGGTCTCGACGACTTCCCAGCCGAGCGCTGCGAGACGCTGGCGCACGAGGCCGCGCATCTGAGTGACCACGTCCGGCGGCGGCGTGAATCCACCCAGCGTGAGCGGACCGAGCAGGACGCGATGCACGGAGGCCAGAATCTGATCGCGCGGCACCTGCAGCGGGGAGTCATGCTGCTCGGCGACGCCTGCGGGAGGCTGCGACAGGTCGCGCGGGGCGATCTCGGCGGTATTGATGGCGGGGTTCTTGACGCCGGCCAGAATCTCCTCGGGCGTGTAGCGCAGCGGCACGGTCACGTTGGTGAGCGCGCGCTCGATGCGCTTGTCATCGAGCAGCAGCTTGGCGCGCGGCACCATGAGGAAGTCGCTCCCGGTGGTGCCGTGGTGGCGATCGAAGTAGGCGAGAAGCTGGACGCCGCCCGAGCGCGAGAAGATCACCTTGCCCTCGCTGTTCAGCAGCTGCAGGTTCAAGGACAGCGCCGGAAGAGTTCCGTTGCCGGTATTGCCCGACCAAACGCGCATGAGCGTGCTGTTCGCCTGGCCATCGATGTACTCGACCGCGCCATCCCAGTTCGCGAAGTTGTCGGAGGTGGTCGCCTTGATATCGAGGGCACGCACGTAGGCGATGCAACCGAGCTGCTCCTGCGTGAAGAACTCCCGAACGGCGTTGCTCACGACACCCTGATACGCGTTCTTGCGTGCGTTGCCGGACATCGGATCGTAGATGCCGCCGACGGCGTGGTTGAAGCGGTCGTAGGCCTTCGTGTAGGCATCCGAGCCGACGACCGTGAAGCCCGCCTGCTCCAGTGCGTGCCTGAGCGCAGCCTCGACCCGCGTCGAGGACTCCGGGTCCGAGCCGGTAACCAGGGGCCGCGACAGCGGAATCAGGCCGACCCGCTTGCACTTCGCGAGGACCTCCTCGCGTGTTCCGGCGAATCCCAGCTGCTGCGGCGTCTGCGGAGTGGGTGGCGCGGCGGCGAAGGCGCTGACGGTGAGCGCGCCGACCAGGAGAGCGAGAGCAGCGGACGGCAGGCGCAGGCGCATCAGGGGTTCTCCAGATAGGTGCGAATGATCGGGGCATCGTCCGCATTCGGGGCGTGGGCGAGATAGGTGAGGAAATTCTTGCGGGCGTGCTCGGTGTCGTTGGCGCGGCGGTACAGGAAGGCGAGCTCGCGGAAGGCGGTCGGCGGTGCATCGGCGTGCGCCACGCACCTCTCGTAGGCCTGGATCGCCGCGGGCACGCTTGCCTGATCGGCGCTGTTGCGCCGGATGAGCTCGGCGCGCAGGAACGCGGATGGGCCGGTCTCGCCCTGCCGCGCCTCGATCCGGTCGAGGATCGGCACGACACTCACGGGATGTCCCTCGACATCGGCGCCCGCACGGCGCAGGGCGTAGTAGGTCGAGATTTTCGGAAAGTTTCCGGTGGGATCGACCGGCTTTGCGGACTCGCTCGGCGCGGGGACCTCGGTCACTAGGTGATCCAACGCATCGGCGCGCGCGGCAAGCCCACCCAAATCGCTGAACTCGCTCGTTCCAAAGCGCTTCTCGGCCTCGAGCGTCTCGAACAGCCGGTGCAGCGCCGCCGGCGCCGCGTGCGGATCGTAACCGGCGCTCGCGAGCCAGTGCAGCGCCACCGCATCCGAGGCGGACTGCAGGCGCGCGGTGCGCTCGGCCGCCGCCTGGTCGTCGGCCTTCTTTATCGCGATCGCCCCGAGCCCCGCGGTCGCCGTGATGATGAGCAGGTTGGGCAGATAGCTGCGCACCACGCGCTTGCGGCCCTCGGCCGAGTTGGTCTGCGCGTCGTGACGCACGACCGGTGCCAGGGACAGCGCAATCATGGCGGCCAGCTGCTTCTCGTCCTCGAGCCGCGCGAGGAGCCCCGTGGACACGTAGCTCGCGCCATTGTTCAGAACGAACGAGTACGGCAGCTCGTTCTCGATGGCATGGAGCCTGAGCGGCAGTGCCGCAGCGTCGGGATTGGCGCCCTGAAGGCGACGCACGACTTGCGCCAGGTAGGCGTCGAGCGCCGGATAGTGGATGAACGTCGGGCCGGTGTTGTAGCTCGCTTCCAGACGCTCATCCGAGAGGGAATCGTCGGCTGCCGCCGCAGCTGTGCCCACGGTGCACAGCAGTGCGAAGAGAACGATGCGCGCATGCGCGTAGACCCGCACGCGCAACCCTGAGCGCAGTGTCATCGCGACCCTCCTTCGAAACGATCGGCACCGTAACCGATGTCGCGGTCGGCTCGCCTGAACCGCCGCTCATTCTATTAATTGCGGTAAATGGTAGGCGCGAGTGGGATCGAACCACCGACCACCACCATGTCAAGGTGGTGCTCTACCACTGAGCTACGCGCCTATCGGGCCCGCGACGATACCCGAACGCCACCAGCAGAAGCAAGCTAACCCTTAGCTTTTCAAGTACTTGGCGTAAGCCTCTCAGGCGCTCTCGCGGCCGCCCGCAAGCCCCAGCTCGATCTGCTTCAAGCGCTCGATCTCATCGCGAAGGCGAGCCGCCTCCTCGAACTCCAGATTGCGCGCCTTCTTGAACATCTCCGCCTCGAGCTTCTTGATCGAGCGCACGATCGCCTCCGGCCGCAGATCCGTCGTCGAGGGGGCCGCCTCGCGGCCCCGCCCCGAGCGGCCGCGCTCGCCGTCGCGGCTGCTGTCGGCGCGCGCCCCCTCCATGATGTCGGCCACGGCCTTCTGGATACCGCGCGGCGTGATGCCGTGCTGCTGGTTGTACTCGAGCTGCTTCGCGCGGCGGCGATTGGTCTCATCGATCGCGCGGCGCATCGATCCGGTCACCGTGTCCGCATACAGGATGGCCCGGCCATTGATGTGGCGGGCCGCGCGCCCGATCGTCTGAATGAGCGAGTTGTCGGAGCGCAGGAAGCCTTCCTTGTCCGCATCGAGGATCGCGACCAGCGACACCTCCGGCATGTCGAGACCCTCCCGCAGCAGGTTGATCCCGACCAGCACATCGAAGCGCCCGAGCCGCAGATCCCGGATGATCTCGGTGCGCTCGACCGTCTCGATGTCCGAGTGCAGATAGCGCACCCGCACGTCGTGCTCGCTCAAGTACTCGGTCAGGTCCTCCGCCATGCGCTTGGTGAGGGTCGTGATCAGCACGCGCTCATCGCGCGCCACGCAGGCGTGGATCTCGGACAGCACATCGTCGACCTGGCTGCGCACGGGCCGCACGACCACCTCCGGGTCCACAAGCCCGGTCGGACGCACGAGCTGTTCGACGACCTGCGCCGCATGCGTCTGCTCGTAGGAGCCGGGCGTCGCGGAGACGAAGATCATCTGGGGCGCGAGCTGCTCCCACTCCTCAAACTTGAGCGGCCGGTTGTCGAGGGCCGAGGGCAGGCGGAAGCCGTACTCGACGAGCGTCTCCTTGCGCGAGCGATCGCCGCGGTACATGGCTCCCAGCTGTGGAATCGTCTGGTGACTCTCATCGATGATGAGCAGCGCGTTGCTTGGCAGGTAATCGAAGAGACACGGCGGGGGCTCACCCGGCGCGCGTCCCGAGAGATAGCGCGAGTAGTTCTCGATGCCCGCGCAGTAGCCGACCTCCTGCATCATCTCCATATCGAACATCGTGCGCTGCTCGAGGCGCTGTGCCTCGAGGAGCTTCCCCGCATCGCGCAGCTCCTTCAGGCGCACCCGCAGGTCCTCGCGGATGAAGTCGACTGCGCCGATCATGCGCTCGCGCGGGGTGACGTAGTGCGTGCCGGGATAAACCGTGAAGCGCGGCACCTTGCGCGCGACGGCCCCAGTCAGCGGATCGAACAGCGTGATCGAGTCGATGGTGTCGTCGAAGAGCTCGATGCGCACCGCCTCGCGCTCGGATTCCGCGGGGAAGATGTCGATCACATCGCCGCGCACCCGGTAGGTGCCTTGGGTGAGATCGAGCTCGTTGCGCGTGTACTGCATCTCCGCGAGGCGCCGCAGGAGCTTGCGCTGGTCCATCCGGTCACCGCGCACCAGGTGCAGCACCATGGCGAGGTAGGCCTGCGGATCGCCGAGGCCGTAGATCGCCGAGACGGTCGCGACGATGATCGAGTCCGGGCGCTCGAGCAGCGCCTTGGTCGCCGAGAGCCGCATCTGCTCGATGTGCTCGTTTACCGAGGAGTCCTTCTCTATATAGGTATCGGTGGAGGGGACATACGCCTCGGGCTGGTAGTAGTCGTAGTAGGAGACGAAATACTCCACTGCGTTGTGGGGAAAAAACTCCCTGAACTCCCCGTACAGCTGTGCCGCGAGCGTCTTGTTGTGCGCGAGCACGAGCGTCGGGCGCTGCACCCGATCGATCACCGCACCAACACTGAACGTCTTGCCACTTCCGGTCACTCCGAGCAGCGTCTGATGCGCCAGCCCGCTGGTTAATCCGTCAACCAGCTTCTCGATCGCCTCGGGCTGATCGCCCGCGGGCGAGTAATTCGCGGTCAGCTTGAATTTGAGCTCATCCATCCGTGTAATATAGCGCGCGCCCACTGCCTCCAGCGATTCCAGCAGGAACTCCCGTGACCGTACCCGTGTCCCGACGCGTCCAGCGCGTCAAGCCCTCTCCCACGCTCGCCGTCACCGCCCGCGCCGCAAGGCTCAGAGCCGAGGGCAAGGACGTGATCGGCCTGGGTGCCGGTGAGCCCGACTTCGATACGCCGCCGCACATCGCGCAGGCCGGCAAGGATGCGATCGCGCGCGGCTTCACGCGCTACACCAACGTCGAGGGCACGAACGAGCTGAAGGACGCCGTCATCGCCAAGTTCAAGCGCGACAACGGTATCGACTACGAGCGCGCGCAGGTTCTCATCTCGAGCGGCGCCAAGCAGACGATCTACAACCTGTGCATGTCGGTCCTCGATCCAGGCGATGAGGCGATCATCCCGGCGCCGTACTGGGTCTCCTACCCGGACATGATGCTGCTGTCGGACGGACTGCCCGTCACGCCCTTCGCAGGTGCTGCACAAGGCTACAAGATCACACCGCGCCAGCTTGCAACCTCGATCACCCCCAAGACGCGGCTGCTGCTCCTCAACAGTCCGTGCAATCCCACCGGCGCCGCATACAGTCGTGCGGAGCTGCGCGCGCTGGGTGAGGTGCTGCTCGAGCATCCGCGCATCGTGATCGGCACCGATGACATGTACGAGAAGATCTACTGGGGCACCGAGCCCTTCTGCAGCCTGCTCACGGCAGTGCCGGAGCTCTACCACCGTACCGTTACCATCAACGGCGTGTCGAAGGCCTATGCCATGACGGGCTGGCGGATCGGCTACTGCGGCGGTCCGAAGGAAGTCATCACCGCGATGGCGACCATCCAGGGCCAGTCGACGACAAATGCCTCGAGCATTTCGCAGGTGGCGGCCACCGCCGCGCTCAATGGCGATCAGGCGTGCGTCGCCGAGATGAACGCCGCGTTCAAGACCCGCCACGACTTCATCATCCAGGGACTGAACTCCCTCCCCGGCGTCTCAGCGGTACCCGGTGCCGGTACGTTCTACGCGTTCGCCGAGGTCTCCAAGGCGATGGCTGCGCTCGGCTGCCGCGACGACGGCGAATTCGCCGAGCTATTGCTCGCCCAGGGCGGTGTGGCGGTCGTGCCGGGTGGCGGCTTCGGGGCGCCGGGACATGTGCGACTGTCCTTCGCCTGCAGCATGCAGACGCTCGAGAACGCGATCGAGCGGATGCGGCGGGTACTCACGGGAGCCGTGGAGTCCAAGCGCGCCTGAGAGGCCGGTTCCGGGTCGAGCGGCCATTGCTTGACGGACCCGTGAGGCGTGCCCAAAATCCGCGCCTCTTCAGCCAAGCGTTCCCCGGTAGCTCAGCGGTAGAGCGTCGGACTGTTAATCCGTTGGTCGTTGGTTCGATTCCAACCCGGGGAGCCAATAAAAACAAACACTTACGTGCGACCCCGCTCCCGACAAGGCCTCCAAACTCACGTCTCGTTGCACTATGGTTGCACTAGGGCGCTGGCAAGCCATAGATCCTCCTAGACACCCTTTGGCTCACAATCGGATAACAGTCGCATCCGGTGGTCAGTGGATTTTCAGAGTTCCCGCCGAGTCTCGACGGCTAACGTATCCGCGCGAACTCCGATGAAGGCCGCATGCCGCAGCGATGGGATGACGTCGTCGGTGAGTTCTCACCCTAGCCACTGATGGAGCGCGCCAGTGCGATGCATCGCTGCGCCAGGCGCTCGAACTCCTCCGCGCTGATGATGTAGTCACGGGCAGCGCGACCACCTACGGCGGCGGCGCGCTCACGCTCCCGTTCGGCCACAGTGCGGCACGCACCGGCAAGCTCACGCCACTCCGGAGGAGTGAATGGCGGGGTCGTCATGGGAGCCAATTTAGCTCCGTCAGGATAGTCCTCAGCAACGCGACTCAGTCGACACTGTACGGCATTCGCCGTCCCCGGCCCGCTCAGTCCGTCAACATCGTGCGACTTCCCTTCCCCAAGGCTCGCAGCACCGTCGCGACCTCGGGGGATGGCCGCCGATCTCCGTCTCCGAGGCCAAGGATGGTCACCTGGCACAATCGTGTCACACCCAACTCCAGGGGCTCTCAGGAAGAGACTGTGCGTGCACGCCGCCGGCGCCCACTAGGTCTTGGTCAGACTGGTCCAGCGACGATACGACGCTTGATGCATCGCTCGGAACTCGGCATCCGCATGATGAAACGTCACGATTACTTTAGCTGCGCCCGCAATCACGCTAAAAGTGTGCGCAAACAGGCGATGTGACTTCAATTGATCGATCCAAACGTAGTCCACGTCATCACGGCCACTGCTTTGCAGCAGACTCAACGTTCGCAACGACACAAGATATTCCGGCGTTCCATGACTTGTTCCAGCAGGTAGATGGGTGGGATGAACGATCTCGTTGCGTACCTCCGCGAGCGTACGCAACGAGCTTTCCAGGCCGGAGGTGTCGTCGTAGTGCTTGCAAAAGACGACGCACTCGTTAGTTCCGTTGCCGAGTTCGGCGAGCACGTCGGGACGTCGTCCTTTCCCGAACATCCCGAAGTTCCCCTCGATCAGAAGAGCTCGAAAGGTCGAGAACAGAACTGGGATGCCTGCGAGGGTATAGGTTGAGTAATTGCCGTTGCTTGAGCCCTGTGCCTCCGCTGCCGAGTCCACGAAGAGCTGGGTTGCCAGCAGCACGTAATCCTGCGAGGAACTGCCGAAGGAGCCTGACCTAGGCTCGGTTAATCGTTGCTGGCGGTCCTTGCGTCCTGACGGCATGGTGCTCCTGAAGCGCAACAAACCAGCGAGCCCCGAATGGATCGCGTCGCTCGGCTCCGGGCTGAAGCTCATTCGAGCCATAATAGTCGTCTTGTGCCGCCACCTGAGCAAGCTAAAATGAGTCTGACACCGGGATTCCGTTCCGCCGTGGATCTCTTCCACAAGCTGCAGCGCGACGTCGCACGGCCGGACCAGGAGATCTCGGATGATCAATTCTTCAACCTCGTGATCACGGGCTATTCCCTCATTGACTGGGTCAAGAACGATCCACCTCTGCCAGCCGCGGCCCGCACTGCGGAGGCCATCGCGGCTCTGCGCAACGAGCCCTGGTTGAAGGTGTGCGGCGATCTTGCCAACGCCAGTAAGCACTTTGTACTCACTAAGCGCCAGCCCGTGACAAAGGAGGTCACATCTCAAGCAGGGTGGGGCATCGGACGCTTCGGCAAGCGCGCGTACGGCGAGGGCGAACGAACCATAGAAGTCCATATCCACGGCGCTCCGACCTGGAGTGCTCTAGAGTTTTCTGTCGGAGCGCTACAAGTCTGGCTTCAGTTCTTTGAGCGGCATTGTGTACGGATCACGCAATCGTGAGCGAACCAACTGGCAGCCGATCTGATCCTGTTGAGCTTGTACGCTCGTCGCGGGGTCTTGAACACGTTAATCGGTCTCATCAGCGAACATTTTCGCTCAATATTTTTCGAATGAACGCGCAGGAGCTCATCGAGATCACCCGGCGCGTGAGTGACCCCAATGAAGGGCTCCGCTTGTTGTCTCAGGCTAACCGAGAAGCCGGGACGCAAACTCACCGCGAAGTCACACGGCGCGTCCACAACTTTGTGGCGGCGTCACTGACGCTTGTCGAACACACCCGCATATTCATGCGAGAACATTACGGCAACACTCCCCTACTCGACCGATATCAAGCGAAAGTCGACGCTGAATTCGCCGATGATCCGCTGGTGAGATTCGTACAGGATTTGCGCAACTTCATGCTTCATAACGGGCTGCCGCATTCCGAGATGTTCCTGAATTTCCATTCGAACGAGGCGCTCCCAGGTGGCGGTGGTCTCACAACTGGCATCCGAATCAGGACCGCTCAATTGTCGACGTGGAGCCGGTGGTCCGATCCGGCGCGAGCCTTCATTGAAGTCTCCGGCGAATTCGTTGATATCCGCAATTTTGCCGAAGCCTACACCCACAAGATCTTGTTGCTTCACGACTGGCTGCAAGGCGAGCTCGATCAGTTTCATTTGACCGATTTGGATGACTTGAGGAAGCTTCAGGCCTCGTTGAACCATTCGGGGGAACCTCCGACGTCGACCTCACACGTTGTAACGTCAAACGAATCCTCCCAAGATGGCCCGGTCGAAGCCGAGGCGGACTTGTCCTTCGCCGCCGATCGCGCTGCTGTGATCGACGCAGCTGCAGCCGAGCTCTTGAAGAACGTCAGAGAATTGCATTTGCCAGGTCAACGCAACGATGGATTCGCGACTGAACGCCCCGTGAGCGCAACGATCAATCGCGACGACATGCTCGATACACCCCATATGTGGGGCCAAGACGTGGCTGGCCGGCGTGTATTCGCCTTCATATACAAAGATGGCGGGGTATTCGGACTCGACGAAGATAAGTTCGCTCAGATACAGACTCTTGAGGAGGGCGTCCTGACTTCGGGCTGGGCTCGCCGGATGCTTAGCCGATCGTTCATAGAAGATGTTGTGGTGCAGTGGCTGC
>Ga0335081_10003582_pt1 | contig 24434 bp, 20 predicted proteins | sample Lox_Sample_35_FD_206713 | JGI IMG/M metagenome (GOLD analysis project Ga0335081, IMG submission 206713) | Soil microbial communities from Loxahatchee National Wildlife Refuge, Florida, United States - Lox_Sample_3.5 | ecosystem: Environmental > Terrestrial > Soil > Wetlands | place: USA...
AAAGCATGCGCGCCAACGACATCGCGGGCGTGACTGTTTATCAGGGTATTTTGGGATACGGCGCGAATCGCCGGATCCACAAGGATTCCACTCTGCACCTGTCACACGACCGGCCTGTGATGCTCTCGGTTGTCGACACCGAAGAAAAACTGCAGGCTTTCTTCCCGATCCTCGATGAAATGGTTCAGCAAGGGTTGGTTGTTCTTTCCGAAGTTAACGTCATCAAGTACACGCACAACTTCGGCGCCGTGGAGCGAAGAAGGGAGGCACGGCCATGAAACTAGCGGGAAGGGCCAAGATGCTTCGCATCTACTTCGGAGAGGATGACAAGTGGAAAGACCAGCCTTTGTACCGTGTGATTGTCGAGAAATGCCGTGAACTAGACATCGCGGGCGCCACGGTCCTTAAAGGGATCGCGGGGTATGGCGCAAGCAGTTTGATTCATCGCTCTCGCGTCCTGTCCTTCTCTCACGAGGCGCCTTTGATGGTGAGCGTGATCGACTCCGCGGAAAAAATCGAGAAACTGATTCCTTTTCTGGATCAGGTGGTCGACCAAGGCCTCATCGCGACGTCGGACGTCGACGTCATCAAATACGTGCATCAGTCGGGCGCTCGGTCTTAGAACGGAACATCCTCCGATCGGAGTGCGTGTGTTACTCGCGAGCAGAACGGACATGAGACAACCGAGTGCGGATCTTGAGCGCTTGGTCGGCCGCGAAGGTGAGATGAGAGATTTGCGCGCGGCGTTTCGCAAGGGGTGCAGCCAGTTGATCTGGGGAGCTGCCGACTCCGGGAAAACATTTCTGATCGCGAAGATCCTAGCGGACCTCCCTCAAAACGAACGGCGCAAGTGCATCTGCTGGTCGGGCCCGGGCAGCCGGCGGCAACTCGTCGAGCAACTCATTCGGGGACTCTATGGTGCGGGCGATCCGCTCGTGCGCAAGAAGGTTCATGCTGACGGTTACGGCGATTCGACGCTTGTGCGATGGGTCGGCGCGCAGTCTCTCCTGCGCCTGCGGGGCATTCTTTTTACCGCCGCTGAGCAAGGCGACTATCGCTTTTTTCTGGACCATCTGTCGCCGATTTCGCATGCATTCGCGCACCTGTTGAAAGAAATCATGTATCGCACGAAAACTCCCGTGTACCTCACCGGGCGGGGCCACACGCAAGGTGAAATCGGATTCGCGTGGAGTCTGTATTGGACGGACGAATACCGCGTCCATTTGGGCTCTATATCGGACGCCGCTGCACGCGAATTGATGGAGATATGCATCGAGAAGTTCAGGCTCGGCTCTCTCGATCTGGGCGGGTTTCGCGACGAGTTGCTGCACCTCAGCGGACATTTGCCAGGCTCGATCGTGAAAATGTGCCAACTGGCAGCTGACCCGAGATACCACTACGGCGAACAGGTCAAACTGAAACTGCTCCACGTCGATTATCTGTTACAGGGCAATCGATTCTCCTCGTCTCCTGGGTTTTCGTCATGACCGCAACGAATGCTGGCCAGGCATTTTCCGCACGGGACATGGCTCTGGAGAGTCCTCTCCACCGTCTGGCGGAGTTGGCCCAGGAACTGGGCTCCGATCGAGTTCGCGAAGAGGCTGCCGCCCTTGCGGAGAGGACGGCGGAAGGGCGGTTTTATGTCGCGTGTCTTGGGCAATTTAAGCGCGGCAAGTCGACACTGCTGAACGCTCTTCTGGAAGACCGGATTCTCCCTGCCGGGGTATTGCCACTCACCACGGTGCCGACTGTTGTGCGCTACGGGAGTTCGCGCCGAGCGCGCGTTCGATTTGAAGGGGGAACCTGGACCGATATTTCGCCGGAGGAGCTGCCTGAGTACGTCTCGGAAGACCTGAATCCCGAGAACGCGAAGGGCGTGGTTGGCGTCGAAGTGTTTTCTCCTAGCCCGCTGCTCGCGCAGGGAATGTGCTTTGTGGACACGCCCGGCCTTGGCTCGGTTTTTGCTGGAAACACCGCAGCGACGCAGGCATTCATCCCGCACATTGACGCCGCCATCGTAGTGATCGGAGCGGACCCACCCATTGCGGGAGAAGAGCTCGCGCTCGTCGCCAACATCGGAAAGCACGTCGCAAACTTCGTCGTCGTTTTGAACAAAGCCGACCGGACCTCCGAAGAAGAGCGCCGGATCGCGAAGGCGTTTGCGAGCAAGATGCTCGAAAAGCAGCTGCAGCGGCCGGTCGGTCGCATTTACGAAGTGAGCGCGGAAGAACGATTGAAGAGTCAGGATTCGTCGCGCGACTGGCCAGATCTGCTCGACGCGCTTGAAAAACTCGTGCGAGAGTCGGGTCGCGATCTCGCTCGCACAGCCGGCGAAAGAGGGCTGAAGCGTCTTTCGGCGGAGTTGTTCGCCATCATTTTGGAGGAACGAGAGGCGCTCCTACGACCTCTCGAGGAATCCGAACTCAGGATTCAAAGACTGCGCCAAACCATTGCCCAGGCCGAAAGGTCGCTCCGCGACGTTTCCTATTTGTTCATGTCTGAGGAGCACCGTCTCTCAGACAAATTTCTAGCACAACGAAAACAGTTTCTGGCCGCCGCTATGCCAGAAGTTCAATCAGAGTTCGAGCGAGAGCTGAAGGCCTTGCCTCGACGCTATGGCCCGGGGTTCAGAAGAAACGCACTCCGGCTGGCGCAAGTCGTCGCCGAGCGTCACGTGCGGCCTTGGCTTGCAGCCGAACAGGCGGACGCGGAGCAGGAATATCGGAAAGTGGCAGCTCGCTTCGTCGGCATCGGCAACGAGTTCCTCGCGCGACTCGCAGAATCGGGCGTGCCGGAATTCACACGCATGCCAAATGCGCTTGATTCGGATCGAGGTTTTCGTGTGCCCTCCCACTTCACGTTCGAGCAACTGCTCCACGTGGCCCTTCCGGCCTCGCCCTTACGGTACTTTGCCGACGTGTTCTTGGGAATCGTGCAGGCGTACACGGTGATCGAAAAAAAGGCGTGGGCCTTCCTCGATTATCTGATGGAGATGAATAGCACACGAGTCCAGTCGGACGTTGTGAATCGTGTCCAGGAGAGCCGCGGGCAGCTGGAAGTCGAAATCCGGAGGCTGCTTCACGAAGTCACACGAATCGCAGAGCGCGCGCTTGAACGCGCCCGGCTGGCGAGGGCCGAAGGAGCCTCCGGGGTGGAAGCTGCGCTTGCTCGGCTCGACCGAGCCGAAACAATTCTTCGAGCCATATATGGAACGAGCCCAACCGGTGAGCCCGTGAAGTCAAGCACATCGCCGGAGGCCGTCACCCGAGGGCTAAGGTCTTGATTCATCCGTGGCACAACTTGAAGCCGGGCAACAGAGTGCCGGAACAGTTCGACGCGGTCATCGAGATTCCGCTCCGCTCGAACGTGAAATACGAGCTCGACAAACGGAGCGGGCTAATCAAAGTCGATCGGGTTCTCTATTCCGCCGTGTACTATCCGGCAAACTACGGGTTCATTCCGCAAACGCTCGCGGAGGACGGCGATCCCCTCGACGTTCTTGTGCTTTGCCAGGAACCCGTTGTGCCACTCGCGCTGATCTCCGCCCGCTCCGTGGGCCTGATGACGATGATCGACTCCGGTACGCTCGATCACAAGGTCATCGCTGTCGCCAGCGAAGACCCGGAATTCAACCGATACAAGGAAGTCAGGGAAATACCGACCCACTACTTGCAGATGCTCCGCAGATTCTTCCAGGGCTACAAACAGCTGGAGCGCAAGACCGTCGAGGTTGAAGAGATCCTACCGTCCAGCGCCGCGCATCCCGTCATTCAAGCGGCCCTGGACAGGTACGCTCAAAAGTACGCGCGCACCCACGGGGCGTGAGTCTCGTTTGCTGCGCGCAAGGACTTTGCGGAAACAATCGCCGTCACCGAAAGGAGTATTAAGACATGTCACCCGTCGCTTCGGAAGTCGAAACTGCGTCACCGCTCGCGTCCGCTTCCACACACCGATTCACATCCGAATCAGTGTCAGAAGGTCATCCGGATAAAGTGTGTGACTACATCGCCGACTCGATCCTCGATGCATACCTTGCGGCCGACCCGCAGTCGCGCGTTGCGTGCGAAGTGCTCTGCAAGGAAGATGCCGTCGTAATTGCGGGGGAGATCACGTCACGAGGCCGTGTCGATCATGAAACGGTCGCACGGCAAGCCATCCGCGAAATCGGCTACACGGACCGCGGCGCTAGCTTTCAAGCGGACAATGTCCGGGTATTGCAAATGATATCGAAACAATCGCACGACATCGCACAAGGGGTGGATCAAGACAAGAATGCAGACGGAGAACAGGGTGCCGGTGATCAGGGCATTATGTTTGGCTATGCGACCCTGGAAACGCCGGAGTGGATGCCTTTGCCTATCGTTCTGGCGCATCGCCTCACAAAAGGATTGGCGGACGACCGAAGATCGGGCAAATATCCGTGGCTTTGCCCGGATGCCAAATCGCAAGTCTGCGTACTCTATGAAGGAAGCGAGCCGATCGAGGTCACCGATGTCCTGGTATCAACGCAGCATCGTCCGGACGTTTCGCGAGAGCGGATCGGCAAATACGTGCAGGAGAACTTGGCTCCGAAGGCTCTAGGCACTTGGTTTCATCCGGGCATCCGTTTCGCGATCAATCCTACCGGCAATTTCGTTCACGGAGGACCGTCCGCGGACTGCGGCGTCACCGGCCGAAAGATTATTGCCGACACCTATGGCGGCGCCGCTCACCATGGAGGAGGCGCGTTCAGCGGCAAGGATCCGTCGAAGGTGGATCGAAGTGCGGCCTACTTCTGCCGGTTCGTGGCCCGCGAGATCCTAAAGAACGAACTTGCCCGACGCGTTGAGATTCAGGTCGCCTACGCCATTGGTCTCGCCAAGCCCATGTCGGTGAAAGTGGATACTTTCGGCACCGGAGATGCGGCGGCCGTTGCACAGTTTGTGCGCGGATACGACTTCCGTCCTGCCGCGATTATCGAACGACTCAATCTCCTTCGGCCCATCTACCGTTCGACAACCAACTACGGACACTTCGGCAAGAAAGGCCTGCCCTGGGAACAATAGAGTCATATGGCATATGGCTGAGACGACCAGCATCAGCCGAGAAGCAGCGCGGTCTGTCCCCAAGGAACAGATCTCACTCGTGATTCACGATCCGCGGGAGGAGATTCTTCTCGGCCTTCTCGACAACCCCGGGTTAGACGAACAACACCTGTGTGTTTTGCTCCTTCGGAAGGAGCTCTCCACCGCGTTCCTCGAGCAAGTCGTAAATCACGAGCCGTGGCTACGCAACTACTCAGTGCGACGGAACCTCGCATTTCATCCACGTCTACCGCACACAATCGGCCTGAGAATCGTTCGCGAACTCTATGTCACGGATCTCGTCCAACTCACGATGGCGCCGTCTGCAGCGCCGGCCCTAAAGCATCTAGCGGAGGAACTCGTGTTGGCTCGGCTGCCTCAGCTACCGCCTGCGCAAAAGATGGCGTTGGCGAGGCGCGGCTCGACGCGCATCGCAGGCGCACTCCTTGCTGATGGAGGACCCGAAGTTGTTCCGATCGTACTCGAAAGCCCCTTCTTAAATGAGGGGCAGGTCCTGAGGGTTCTCGCGCGAATCAATGCACCACTGCGAGTAGTAACGGCAATCGCTAGCAACGCCCGCTGGACACAGCACTACAGTATCCGATTGGCTCTTGTGCGAAATCCGCATACGCCTTTGGCGACGGTGATCGCTTTTCTTCCGAGCATTTCCGCGACCGACCTCGGCACCCTGGCGCAATCTTCATCATTGCCGGCCAACGTGCGCCCTCAACTTCGCCGCGAGCTGGCAAACCGTTCCCTGCGTGGAAGGGCCCCTGTGCGCGGAAACCCGGCTACCCGGAAGTAAGGGCAACTCTTCGGCGGGAGAACGGTCCGGAAATCACCTGCTTCATTGCTTATTCCTGCCCTTATTCGTGGCGGTGGACTTCCTTCGATTGGCAACAATTCCCCGCAATCCGGAGCCGAGACAGCAGGCGCCAATGAATTCCACAATCGCGGCAATCACAAACGCGCGTCTTTGTTGCATCTCCGTCTTTGGAGTAGACGAGACGCTTGCGAAAAAAGCGGGGCTAATAACAGCGGAGATGACGAGCAAGATCCCTGCCGTTACAAGGTGGCCCGGACGCAGTCCAGCAGCTATACGCATCACAGAGATGACCAGCAACACGAGCAACAGAATCAGGAGCACATCTGCAAGAAGGCCTTCGCCCGTTATGGAGGTGAGATGCAATCGTCCTTGATTATCGAATTCGAACAGCTGCGCGACCACAACTCCGAGCAGCAGTGAAACGGCGGCTGAAGTCAATATGATGCGGCCATGTGGGTTAGGTCCGTTTTCTTCCGGGTTCATGTCAATTCCCCGCCGAACTTCGCTGACCCATTCGAATAAGCAGACGCAAGAAACCAACCGATACGAGAATTAACCCGACCACTTGCAGTGCGTATAGCGGCAGGAGCGACAGCAAGCTCCAACGACCGATCGACGTCGCGGGGAAAACCCGATCGGCTGTAACCGGAATCAGGTGGGCCGCGACATCCAAGAACAGGCCTAGAGGCAGGAGGTATGCCGGTCTCGCTGTCAACGCGAGCCGCGTCGCGCCCAGGAACGCAAGAAGGGCGCCCATCGCGACCGGAATGAGAGGGATGAACTCACGAGCCGCCTTGCTTGTCGCGAGCGCGTTGGCTGAATTCTCGAGTTGGATTTGCCGGCCGATCGTGGCGGCAACAAGCATAAGGGCACATCCACAGAGGAGAATCTTCCAGCCCACCACTTGGCTTGTCTCGCCGGAGCGCATATAGACTTATCCGCGCAAAGTGTCGCAACAATGTTTAGAGAATCAGACGCTGAGGAGAGGTGAAGCGCGGAACTCCCACCAGGGTTGATTCCCTCGTAGGAGTCATCTGCCCCGAAGGGCGGTTAAGGGCGAACTCCAACACCCGACGGGCACATTATGTCGCTGTAGGAATCTTAGTGTCAATCGCGCAACAACGGTGGCGAAGCCGTCCCTTTACCCCAGAACGCGTCCAGCATTCCAAGCGGTCATGAAAAATGGGTTCTACCGGTGAGTCACACCCTGTGGGGTCTGCGCCACAAGCGCTAAGTCACGCACACGGTCCTCGATCTTGAAGTAGCGGCCGTCGTCGTCGTAAACGACTTGGTATGCCCCATTCTGCTTGCCCGGAATTTCAGCCTCTGCAGCCCAGCCCATGGTGAAGCCCTTTCGTTGCAATTCGGCGCAGAGTCTCGCCGCGGTCGGATCGGAAGTAACGGAAGGTTTCGAGAAGCCGAGTGGTGAGGCGGCATCTGGCTTTTCAGGGAAAAATCGCCAACGTTGGATCGTTGATAGCCACTGCAAGCGTCCATCGAGAACGAGAACCGGTGTGTCCGCTTTACTATCGTGGAATAGTATGTCCGAAATACGTGAAGCCGGTATCGAGAGTGCTTCGTCAGTCGACTCTTTCTCGACAGTTAACGCGTCGTTGGTCAACTCTCGAATCGAAAACATATCGCGCTCTGCAAACCTTGGAATTGTGGGTTTGATGTGAACGCGGGCCTTTCTCTCGACAAGGTGCCTCAATTGGCCAAAGGGCGTTGTGCCTCGTGTGGTCAGCGAATGCAAACTCATAACGATCGTATGGTTGAGCGCGTCTCGGAGAGAAGCACGCAGCTCCTCTGGACTGCCGAACGCGGCGTACTTCGTGCCAGTGCTTTCCAAGAGGGCCTGCGCCATCGGTGTTCTGTTGGCCACGCGCTTTGCGAAGGCCAGGATCGGCTTATTACGCTGCTTCGCTCGCTGAATCTCAGCGGCCACAGGATTGCTCGCCTGTGCGCCGACAATAACGGTGAAAATATCCGAGTCATCGATATTCCGCAGATACGAGTCGTCCAAGTTCTCGAAGGATGCTGGAGCAATCTCGAAAGCCCACGCCCTCAGAAAATCATATGATTCAATGATCTCTTTCGCGATGCTCCGCTCTGCAGACAGGTCTTCGACGGCGCGATTCAGAATTGAGGAAATGAAGACTTTACCTTGTTCCATTCTCACGCTCCGCGCCTACGATTCAAACGCCACCGAGGCCGCCGAATCTCGCAAGACTCACTTGGATTATATACGCTGTTCCGCTAGCTTTCGCCGCCGCGCGAGTGGCATTAGTAGCGGGGGCACAAGGTCATCTCGGGAACAACACAAACCGTGCCATCAAGAGAATTGAGTGCGCTGACGGGACTTTTCAAGCGCCTCGTCGGCTCGCTGCAGGTCCGCCAAGCGTTGTTCGAGCTCCGAGCGAAAGATCTCGGCTTGCTCGTATAGCCGCGCATTTTGGATGGCTACGGCTGCTGGAATCGCCAATGACTTTGCAAGCCGTAAATGCTCGTGGGTAAATGTCCCCGTTCGAGTATCACCCAGTGAGAGAAAACCTAAGATTCGTTGAGAAGCAACGAGTGGCACGCAGAGCCACGAACGCAGATGGCAGAAGCCCTTGAAATCCTTCCATTGGTCCTCTTGCGTCGTGTCCGGGACAAGGGCGCTCTTCCTTAAGGTAAGAATTTCCATCAGAAATCGGCTGTCCCGCGCATCGAACGTTGTGAGCGAACGAGGGAGCCGTCGGGTCGGTTCGCAATTCTGAACTTCGCGGGCAAGGAAAAGACGGGTGTCAGTTTCCACCAGGATAACCTGCGCCAATTCGCACGGCACAAGGTTCAGAAGCGACTTCAACAAGGTGTCTAGCACGTAGTCCATGCTGAGGTCTTGAGTCAGCGCTAAACTCGTCTTGCGAAACGCCTCGGCTTCGGCCCGAGCCGCCTCCGCTGCGTCCAAGTTTCGGGCCATTTGCTCTTCCGCGAGCTTTCGGAGCGTGATGTCCTGCGCCGTTCCGACGAGGCGCCGGACGATTCCCTGGGAGTCCCTCACGGGAAACCCGCGGACCCATACCCAGTGTGTTGCACTGTCCGGCCTAAGGATGCGGAACTCCTCATCGAAGTGCCCCGTATGCACCGATTCCCCTAGACGCGCCAGCACTCGGATACGGTCTTCAGGATCTATCACTTCTTCATACGATTTCGGGTCTTGGCGGAGAGATTCACAGGTGCGTCCCGTAATCACTTCATAGGCCGCGTTGACGTAAAGAACTTCCATATTTTCTGCGTCGAGCATCCAGAAAATCTCTTGGATGTTATCGGCCATCTGTTCAAACCGCTCTTCGCTTTGACGCAGAGCTACTTCGGCCTGCTTTCTCTGCGTGATGTCGCGAAGGACCGCGACATGCCTTCCCGGCAGAAAGTTGGCTTTCGCCGTGTACTCGACAAAGGCCCGTCGGCCATCACCACATGCCACGCGAGTTTCACTGTGCTCATACGTGCGTTCGAGAAACCGTTCCCACGCTGTCCGGAAATCGTCACTGCCCGCAAAGAACGGTTCGATCGAATGGCCCACCAACGCCTCGCGAGAAGTTCCGAGCAGTGCCAACGCTGCGGGATTTGCATCCATGCATCTGCCTTTGTCGTTGAGTATCAAAATGCCATCGAGCGTGTTGTCGAACACGGATTTGTACTCACGTTCGGTGGCATCCAGCGCGTTCGCAGTTTCCCGATGCTCTCGCCGAGCCAGCAGAAGAAAACGAGCGTGCAGTCCGATAGCGACTGCGAGACTGGTCAAAACAACCGTTAACAGGACGGAGGATAACGAGCGGCTGTACAGGTGGGCTCCGAAAGCCGTGATCAGGAGGGTTACGGCAGCAAAGCCGATGAGGACAGAACCTAAGCGCATCCAACGCTCGGGTTGGTGCTCAGACAACTGCTTGCGAGAAACCGCGCGCATGCATCACGGCCTTTATGCGGGATGCTACGCGCTCGGAAAGAGAGAGTCAAATGTCTGCCGCTTCAGGATCTCGTCGTTCCAGGCGTTTGAATCTTGGCATCAAATCCAAAACACGGCTTAACGTGTCCCTCGGGTCCAATTCAAGTGCACCCGATATCTCAATCATGGCGGTAAGGGAAGGAGTGTTTATCCGCCGCTCAAGCTGGCCTATGTACTTCTCGCTGTAACCGCTGGTTGATGCGACCTCGTGTTGTTTCAGACGGAGTCTCCGGCGCTGTTCTACCAGGATTCGAGCGAACGCGGCCCTGACAACAGGATCCCTCCTGTGGGACTTTTTCGGTGGCTGGCCGCTCCTCTGCGCCATGAGCGGCTCAATGATGAGAACTTGTACAGAATACTTCCAGGAACTATACTATCCCTCTCTTATCCGATATGGTGATTGGCGTGCGGGCGCTGCTCGCCCTCACGAGACTGACACAATCGAACTCTAGCGGCTGTCTGGGCGATGGCGGCGGTTTCCGGGAAGCAGGCTCTCGACGCGTCGAACAACCTCAGCAGCGCTGATGCCCAACGCTCTCGAAATCTCTAGGATTGCTGTAAGAGAAGGGCTGTTTTTGCCTCTTTCAAGCAGGCTTATGTACTTGGGGTGGTAGCCACTATCGAATGCAAGTTGCTCCTGCGTGACATGGCGCTCCTCACGCAGATTGATTAACACGCGGGCGAACGCCCGCCTTTCGATTGCCCCACGATCTGCCCGACCGCCGACCCGAATCACGGTGGTTGGGATCGTGGATTAGCTCAGCAAATTATGCCACAAACTATACTATCCATAATGAGTTGGCCGCCGTACTCAGCCAACCCGGCGCACTGGCTGCATGTATCTGAGGGTCGCAAATCGGAGAACCGTCCCCAGGAGCATTAGTCGTGGACGCTTCGACAACAGCTCGTTTTCCAGTTCTCCCCAGTACTCCTGCCGCGGATGGACGTGCTTCCTCCGGGGAGATGACATCGCTTAACGTCTCTGACGGAGTCCTGCTAGCGCGGGTGAAATCAGGGGACAGTAGCGCGCTTGGGGTTCTGTTTCAGCGGTTTTCGCGACCGATACGCAGTATTGGTCGGAGGATCCTCCGGGACGACAGCGAAGCGGACGATCTCGTGCAGGATGTCTTTCTCTTCATTCAACGCAGATCTTCTATTTTCGACAGCTCCAAAGGTTCAGCCGGGTCGTGGATTATTCAGATGGCATATCAGCGAGCCATTGAGCGGCGGCGGCGCTTGGCAACCCGGCACTTCTACAGTCGCGCAGACCTCCAGAGCACTGCAGGCCGTGTGGTCGGTATACCGACCACGGAGCACGATTATTCCGCAGAGGCGGTGTTTGGACGTAATGGTCTAGAGAAGATTATGAGGGAGCTGTCAGAGCCTCAGCGCGAGACTTTGCGACTCTTCTTCTTCGAAGGTTACACGCTGTCCGAAATCAGCGTGAAAATGGGTCAGTCGTTGGGAAATATTAGAAATCACTACTACCGGGCTCTCGACAAGTTGCGACAACAAATGTTTCGGCGTAAGGTTCCAGGCGTCTAACCAGTATGGTCCCGCACACCAATAACGGAGATGAGAACATACGGTCGGACATGCGACCGCATGAGCAATTTCTCGAACTATGTGCTGTGTCGACTACAGGCGAGCTATCGGAAGATGAACTCGCGACTCTGGAGCAGCATCTGGCGATTTGTGCAGAGTGTCGGCAGGCCCTAAGTGAGTTTGAAGCTGCCGCCGGCGTAGGGGCGCCTCTGCTGTCTTCAGCCTTGGTAGTAGACGGTGCTGACGAACTCGGTGCGGCGCACGAAGAGGCGGATGTGCGCGGATCAGGTGTTTCGGATCATCTGCCTAGCGCGTCGGCGGAACCGATCCTCCCCCGAGACAATGGCTTCATTTTTGCCCGCGGGAATGGACATCACAGTTCACGCGTAAATTGGAACTACGTCTGGTTGCCCTTCGCAGCGGCGATTCTTCTCACCGCAGCCTTGGCGATTTATTCCTATCAAGTCGGCACGCGTCGATCGCCGCAAATTGCCCAGAAGGCGAATGCCGGTGCCCAAACCAACCTCGATGCCCTCGAACAGCAATTGAGCGATGCGGGGCACGAACGCGAAGTTCTGCGAGCGCAACTGGCGGATCGCGACAAAACCATCCGCGAATTGCAGCGACGGATCGATGATGAATCTGCAGCGCTGGACCAAGAAAAGAACACACAAGCAAGTCTCGAACATTCACTACAAGACGCACTGGATCAAAAACAGCAATTGGCACAGCAGCAGACCAGCACGAGCCAGAGTCTCGACACAGCTCAGGCATCCCTTAAAAAGGTGCAGGCCGAGGTGGATTTGACCCGCCAACAGCGAGACCAGGACGAAGCGGCGGTTGGCAGTCTGGAGGGGCAGATTCGCGATTTGAACGCTCAGTTGAGGCAGAACGAACAGACCGTCGGGAAGCAACAGGATTTGCTCGCTGAGGACCGAGATATTCGCGACCTGATGGGGGCACGCGACCTTTATATAGCTGAGGTTTATGACGTAGCCCGCGATGGCGCTACACAGAAGCCCTACGGCAGAGTCTTCTATACCAAAGGTAAGTCGTTGATCTTTTATGCGTATGACCTGGATCAACAAGCGGGCGTGAAGGATGCCAGCAGCTTTCAGGCTTGGGGGCAGAACGGACCGGAGCGCCAGGAAGTGCTAAGCCTGGGCATCTTCTACCAAGACAGCGTCGCTAAGAAGCGCTGGGTACTGAAGTTTGATGACCCGCGAGCCCTGGAACAAATCAACGCCGTGTTCGTGACTGTCGAGCCTCATGGAGGAAGCCACAAACCGAGTGGGAAGCCCTTGCTTTTTGCCTCATTGAGGATCGATCCAAACCACCCGTAGCTGGAGATTTGCTTACACCTCGCGAGTCGCATGAATTTTTCAATGAAGTTCACTTGATACAACTGGGAATTCTCCTGCGTAGGTCGAGAGAGTTTTGCGGAAATATCTCGGTCTCAGGAGAGCCAGCGTGCGACTGCGTCACATTCTCGCGTTTCTCTGTCTCAGCCTCTTTGGCATTGCGCAGCTCTATGCACAGTCTCCGAATGGAACCGTTAGCGGGCTAGTGGTCGACCCTACAGGCGCAATTGTCGTCGGTGCAGACGTGCTCGCTGCAAACGACGCAACAGGTGTGCAGTACCCCACGAAGACTAACCAGGATGGAATCTATCTTGTGTCGAGCCTCCCGCCGGGAATGTATCGCCTCCAGGTCTCGAAGATCGGTTTCAAGACCCTCATTAAACCCGACATCGTTTTGAACGTGCAGGACGCTCTGGCCATCAATTTCACGCTGCCAGTTGGCGCGATATCGGAGGTTGTGACCGTCACAGCGGGCGCGCCTCTGATCAATACCCAGGATGCTACAGTGAGCACGGTCGTTGATCGCCAGTTCGCTGAGAACCTACCTATGAATGGAAGAAGCTTCCAAACATTGATAGATCTGACTCCAGGCGTGACGCTCACGGCCAGTACCGGCGTTGATCCAGGCCAATTTAGCGTAAATGGCCAACGCACTGATTCGAATTACTGGATGGTTGACGGCGTTAGCGCAAATGCGGGCAGTAGCGCGTTATTTGGAGGATCGGGACTTGCGGGAGCAGTGGGCACTTTCAGCGCGTTCGGGGGAACCAATAGCTTAGTCTCCGTCGATGCAATGCAGGAGTTCCGCATTCAAACATCTACGTATGCTCCCGAATATGGTCGTACACCGGGAGCGCAAATCTCCATCGTCACTCGGTCTGGTACGGATCAGTTTCATGGCACACTTTTCGATTACTTCCGCAACGACGCATTGGATGCAAATAATTGGTTCAATACGGCGGTCACTCCACACCTGCCCAAGGCGGAAGAGAGGCAAAACGATTTTGGAGGCACTTTTTCTGGTCCTATTCGAAAGGATAAGACATTCTTCTTTTTTTCGTATGAAGGCCTTCGCCTCCGACTGCCCCAGACTGCGCTTACGACTGTACCGGATCTCGCCGCGCGGCAAAACGCTAGTATCGCCATGCAGCCTTTTCTAAACGCATATCCGCTGCCAAACGGACCGGACAATCCGACGACTGGAGTAGCTCAATTCAACGAGAGCTATTCGACGCCGGCGACCCTTGACGCTTACAGCATCCGGCTAGATCACAAGGTCAACGAAAAGATTAACCTTTTCGGGAGATATAATTATTCTCCATCTCAAATCGTTCAGCGAAATATCGCTGGCACTGGCGATGCGCTGAGCGTTGCGTTCCATTCTCGAATTACCATCCAAACGGCGACGATAGGGTCAGCCTGGGTTTTGTCTCCGGCAGCAACCAACGACTTACGTTTCAATTACAGCCGAACGAATCCTCTTACCGAGACCGTAAACGACAATTTCGGTGGTGCCGTTCCTCTCGGCAACTTGCCATTTCCTAGCCCGTATACCGACCAGGACGCTCGGCTCCTTCTCGGGATATTCTCACTGTCGAATCCCTACCTCCTCGTCGGTTCTGAGGTGCGAAATCTGCAGCGGCAATTCAATTTAGTCGACAGCATTTCGATACAAAAAGGAACGCATTCACTGAAATTCGGTGGTGATTTTCGCCGTCTGTCGCCTGTGTATGCGCCCTTTCTCTACCAACAAACTGCTTACTTCCTCGCTCTCTCGTCGGCCGAGAGTGGAACATTGCTGGCGAGTCAGACACGGTCACTCTCCTCCGCAACTTTACTGTTCCGCAACTTAAGCTTTTTTGCCCAAGACACTTGGCGCCCGGCTACGCGGTTGGCAGTTACGTACGGCATAAGATGGGACTTTGATTCTGTGCCGCATTCGATAAATGGTGTGGCTTTCCCAGCGGTGACTGGTTTTAATCTCAATGATCTGTCAACCCTAGCGCTTGCGCCGAGTGGAACATCACCTTATAAAGCGACGTATGGCAACTTTGCTCCGAGGTTTGGTTTGGCTTATCAACTTTCCCAGAGCCAAGATTGGGGGACAGTTGCTAGAACCGGTTTTGGAATCTTCTACGATCTCGCGAGCGACCAACTGGGCAACCTCATTCTGAATGCGGGCTACCCATTTTCCGCCACTAGCGCCCTCTCATTCGGCGGAACCTTTCCGTTGACCGGAGCCGCAGCCACGCCTCCACCCATAATTCCCCCAACTGCAAGTCAGGGCACGCTCGTGGCATTCGATCCTAATTTAAGGTTGCCGTATTCACTCGAATGGAATGTTGCACTCGAGCAAGGATTGGGTCCGCAGCAGGCCATTTCAGTAACTTATGTTGGGGCGGTGGGACGGCGACTGATTCAGACAGCTTACTTGTTTGCCCCGAGTGCAAATTATGGACAGGCAATGGTAACGAGTAATGGTGGGGCTTCTAGCTACAACGCCCTGCAGCTTGAATTACGGCGAAAATTGTCAGCTGGCCTTCAGATTCTAGGTTCGTATACTTGGTCGCATTCTATAGATGATGGCTCTGCCGGTTCCTTGGGCAACGGGAACGGCGGGGCGAATGACCTTGTCCTAAACCCGAGCTCGAATCGCGGTCCTTCCGACTTCGACATACGTGATCAGTTCTCATTTGGACTGACATACGACATTCCCGGTCCCAAACGTCATCTTTTTGCGCGCGCAATCTTGGATGGTTGGTCTACCGACAATTTTGTTTTGGCTCGCTCGGCTGCCCCAGTCAACGTTTACAACAGTAGGTGGCAACTCAGCCTTTCAGACGCAGCTACGGCCGTGCGACCGGACGTTGTTCCCGGAGCACCTTTATACCTTTACGGCTCTCAATTTCCGGGCGGGCGTGCCCTGAACCGAAGCGCCTTCGCAGAGCCCCCGACCGACGCGGGCGGAAATCCGCTGCGACAAGGCAATCTGGGTCGCAACGCCCTTCGCGGTTTTTCCGCCACTCAGTGGGACTTCGCTATTCACCGGGACATCCCTGTTCATGAATCTGTCAGACTTCAATTTCGGGCCGAGATGTTCAATGTATTGAATCATCCCAACTTTGCACCTCCGATTTCCGACTTGGCTCAGTCGAATTTCGGTCAATCGACAGAATTGCTCGGCCAGTTCTTAGGGGGTGGCAATTTGGGTGGTGGAGGATTCAATCCTCTATATCAGATTGGTGAGCCGCGATCTATTCAACTTGCTCTGAAACTATTCTTCTAGGCTGAGCCTACCGTTACTCCCTGCTCGTAGAAGCGCGGCTAGAGGTGTGCCCAGTGAAGGCCATTCGAAAACAGCAGTGGCGTTATCTAAGGTTGTTGTTCGGGCTTTCATTTTTCGCCGTCGGGAACTCGACGGCCGGCGCAACGGTTGGTCAAAAGTTGTTCACGGTCGCCGACGATATCGGAATATCCCGGTTCGATACTGGGGGACCGGGACCGGTCGTGTTCTCACCAGATGGTCGATACTTCGCAGTCATTACCGAGCGTGGCCGCTTGGACGTGAATCGCCCGGAGGCTTTCCTGAGGGTGTATCGCACGCAAGACATCGTAACCTTTCTTTCGAATCAGAAGACAACAGGCGAACCACAGCCATTCTGGACAGTCAGGAAATCAACGTACAAAGACGGACCACTAATCACAGAACTGCGCTGGCTCACCGATTCGAAGGAGATGGCTTTTCTACTAAAAGCGACTTCGGGAAACGAGCGCTTGTACATAGCCGATGTCAAAACCAGAAATGTTCAGCCTCTGACAGCAGTGAATCAGGACGTGACTGCCTTCGACATCCAAAGTCGCTCCCGATTCGTGTACGCCATTCTGAGCCCTAGAATCCACGAAAGTGCCATTCGAGAGCTGCATGCCGGTGTCACTGTTGGTACAGGACGGGATTTTGAATCGCTGATAAACCCGGAGATACTCAAAAGAACCAACATCTGGATCCATGATCTTAGCGAATTGTGGGCGATTCGCAGCGGAAAGAGATTTCGTATCTCCGACGCATTGACCCGCAGAATATTGCCGCTGCACCTGGAGGGGGAGAGGGCCCTGTCACTCTCACCAGATGGCCGCTTTGCGGTGACTGCTGTTACGGTCGCTTCTGTCCCGGAGTCTTGGCAAATCCTTTACCCTTCACCTAGTCAATCATCGGCCTATCGGATCACGAGACGTGTTCAAGACCCACTCGGGCTGGCAGGCCAACGAGATGTTAGCGAATACGTTTTGGTTGAACTTGGCACAGGAAGAATCATTCCCTTGACTATGGCGCCAATTGGTAACGCCGCAGGCTGGTGGGGAGTCGCGCACGCCGAATGGTCGCTTGACGGGAAATCTGTTCTTCTATCGAACACGTTTGTGTCCCTACCGAGTGGTAACACAGGGGAACAGCATAGGTCCCCATGTATCGCCGTAGTTGAGCTACCTTCCAGACGGACTAGTTGCGTCGTGCATTTCGGGACGGATTGGGAAGCCATTGACAACGCCACTTTCGTGAGAGGAAACAGCAAGGCCGTAACAATTCGATATTTGAGCGCCGATGGTACGTACCACACTCACACGTTTGCCGAGTTCCCCGACGGAACGTGGAACTCCGTCGCAAATCTCCCTGAGTCGAGAGCAGACGCTCGCCCGATCCAGGTTTTCGTTCGCGAGGATCTCAACTCCGCCCCAGTCTTAATGGCCCGGATGAACAATCCTGAATCGTCGCGAATCATCTGGGACCCGAACCCTCAATTGAAGAACGTGCGCTTGGGGAACGTGTCGGTTTTCAAATGGACGGACAAGAAAGGCAGGGACTGGGTGGGCGGCCTCTATAAGCCGCCAGACTTCATCCTGGGTCACCGGTACCCGGTCATCATTCAGACACACGGATTTGACCCTAAGCAATTTAGTCCTAGCGGCGCTTTTACGACTGCATTCGCAGCGCAGGAGTTGGCTTCGGTTGGCTTCATCGTGCTTCAGGTGGAGGACTGCCCTATTCGGGACACGCCTGACGAGGGGCCGTGCCAAGTCGCTGGCTACGAAGCTGCTGTGGAGCGATTGTCTTCAGAGGGCTTGATCGATGATAGTCGCGTGGGAATTATCGGATTCAGCCGTACGTGCTACTACGTGTTGGAAGCTTTGACCACAAGCGATGTGCATTTCACTGCGGCGTCTGTTACTGATGGTGTGGACGAGGGATACTTGCAGTACATACTTGATATAGATGGTGATAGCAGCGACTCGATCGCGCGAGAAGCCGAGGCCATCATCGGTGCACGGCCTTTTGGCGAAGGACTGCTTCAATGGTTTAAGCAATCGCCAGAATTCAACATGGAGAAAGCGAACACACCTTTGCAGGTAGTCGCCATGAGTTCGGGGGTTTCCCAGATGTGGGAGCCGTACGCCACTCTTCGTTATCAGCACAAACCCGCAGATTTCCTTGTCCTTCACAGCGATGAGCACGTCTTGACTAATCCAGCCGAACGCTTGATTTCGCAGGACGCTACAGTCGACTGGTTCCGGTTTTGGCTCCAAGGATTCGAGGATCCCTCGCCGTCTAAGCTGGACCAATACCGGCGTTGGAACTCAATGCGTGCGCAAGGGAGACCTTCACCATGAGCCCCAACGAATTCTGACCCAAACCCCATTCATCTCAATTCGGCGCGCAATCCATAAGCGACTTGCCCAACAAAGTACTGAATTGAGTGGGGCGCCCGCTAATTTGGACGCCCCGGTTGGTTCACTCATCCGCTTCATACGCCGCAACAGAGGGTTGGTCTTGCGATGCGTCATTGAGGCTCTGCTGCTTCGGGATTCCATTCGATTGAATGGCGGCCAAAGCGGAATCGACCTTCACGACTTCGGGTTTCTCGTATTTCATGTTTTTCACCTCCTTTCTTGTTCTTAGTTCTCAGCTGAGAACGACGCGTGAGCCTCGCACGGCGAGGGGTCCGGGACCGCTTCATTGCCCCCAATCAGGAGTCCGCATCGCGCGAGGTTCCTGAGCCAGGACTCAACCAGAAGTGTGCGAGTCAATGCGATTACAGGGACTTCGGAACTATGTCGTACGCTGCGGAGAGCGAATTCGAACTTGTCTCGATCAACGATCTCAAGGCGAAAGACGATCAGACTGTTACAAAAGGTTGAAGGATCGGCCAACTCGTCGGAAATCGCAGCTCTAACCCCTCTACTAACGAAGGCCTTTCTCTTTCTGTTTAGCAATTCGTCGGGAACGATTTCGGCCAAGGCACGCCGCAGGAGCGATCGCCGCTGGCCAGGTCGAATCACCTGCTCGCGTGGGATCGCGTACATGAACTCGACCAGATCGCGGTCAAGATAAGGATACCGTTTCTCGAGGGGTGGATTTGATGACGGAGCGTTGCATCCCAATTGGCGACGCACGGTCTCTAGCGCCGATCGGTTTTGTTGAAAGCTGGGAAGAGGGCCAAATAATTTCAGCCGAGATTCATACCCTAAAAGAGCTTCGTGATGAGCACTTACGAAACGTGGATTCAACCAGTCGGGGGGACGTCTCCACTCCGACACTCCAACGACAGCAGGTGGCAGGAAGTCTCGCACGCTTTCCAACAACAAGTAAAACCACGGGATCCGCTTGTTCAACGCCCAAACTTTCAATCTGTGTGCAAGCGCCTTTAGACGCCCCCTTGTGAGTAGGTCCCGGAGTTCTGGCGATGGTGTGGGGGCGCCCCCGGTGACCTCATCCCCGCCGGTTCCGGAGAGCAGAACGCGATTGCCATTTGCAGTTGCGCATGCTGCGAATTCGCGCCTTATTCGGCTTTCAGAGCCCACAGCCCCAGGGCTCGTCGCAAGATGGTGGCTCTGGCCGTTGAAATCGAATCTCTCGCTGGAGCTCACCTCAATATGACAACCCGCCCGCCCGCGTTTTTCCTCCACCCTGGCAAAGAAAGGGCGTTCGTTCCAGTTCGGCTCGGAATTATCAAAATACGAGACGGTATCGAGCCGTGGCGCGGCACCGGATCCGGTTCGCATGATGCTGTCCGCTATGCAAACAATGGAAGACGAATCCATGCCTCCACTCAGTTCCGCGAGCACCGGTTTATCAGAGCGAAGACGGCGCTCTACGGATTGTGCAAACAGGAAGCGGAAGTGCTCTTCATATTCGAGATCGGTGCGATAACGGATTTTCTTGCAGGGGTCAAAATCCCAATATCTGCGCGTCGTGCTCCTTCGATTCTTCAAATGCACGAACGACGACGGTGGTACCGAATCAATCCCAACATAAGGACTGAGGTGCGTGGCCGGGAAGAGGCCAATCCAGCCGGCGACGTATTCCTCTTGAAGTCGAAGCTTTTTCTCAAAAAGCGCGACTAGGGGATCCAGGACAGTGCACCAAACGATGCGATGGGTGCCGCTCGAATAGTACAGTGGGCGGATTCCCATATAGTCTTTGGCCAAGAGAAGACTACGATTGCCCGGATCCCACACCGACATGGCCCAATCGCCGATTAATCTCGGAAAGCATTCAGTGCCCCAGCGTTGATAGGCCGCAGCGACGAGCGAAATATCGGTCGTGCCGTCCGACGGAGAATCGGCCAGGATGCAAATCAATTCACGCCGATTGTCTAACCGCCCGTCCCACATAACGACAGCACCAGATGGGGTAATGTAGGGCTGCGTTTCAGTGTGCGACTCTCTCGTGGGATTCAACGCATAGAAAAGGAGGCTCACACCTCTGTCGCAGTAGGAGCCGTGGCGATCCGGCCCGTAGGGCGAGAGCACTTCGTCCACTTTGGCGAGATAGTCCGGGCTCGGCGAGTCCCCTGCAAAACACCAATGTCCAAATTGCACGCTCATAGCCTCATTGCCTTCTTTACGAGTTCGTTTGTTCTAAAGCCGATCGAGAACCGCGTACATCTCGCGTATATAGGGCTTGTCGTTGATGACTCCACCATCGATTTCCACCCACGCGTGGGCTTTCAACGGTAGCTGTTGTGCGCCGATGACCATCTGTGCCCAGACGCCGCTTTGCCTAAGCAAGCAGGTTGTGACGGCGGAACGCTGAAGACATAGGACCGGTTTCCAGTACCACATACAAGCCAAATCAACCGCATTACAGATACGCTCAACGGCGTCGGGCAAAGCCGCGCGAGGGTTCACTATTGAGTTGCGAACGTGGTTGTACAATCCGGCGAAGTCTCGGCGACAGATGTATAAGTCGAACTCGAACAGCTTGAAATAGGCGGTAACTGGCAGATGGCGCATGGGTTCCTCCCTTCACACAGTCAGCTGGTCGCAGAGAAAGGCGATTCTGTCCGTGAGAGCTTCTATTCGGTCGCTTAGAGGGAGGACGGGCGAGTGGCCTCGCATATTACTGTAGCAGAGCAGGACCGGTCGGCCGCTCGAACTCGCGGCTTGCAGGCGTGCTGTCATTTTTCGTGCATGGAGAGGGTTACAGCTCCCGTCTGCATCGCCGGATACAAACATTGTGGCGGGATAGGAGACATCCTTCGAGACGCTCTGATAAGGGGAATACCGAATTAGCGCCGCAAAGTCCTCTGGGTCGGCTGCAGTTCCGAATTCGTCGCGCCAGACTGCGGCGTCGTCAAACAGATGGTAGCGAAGCATGTCCAACAATGGAGCTAAGCAAACGGCCGCCCGGAAAAGTTCGGGGCGCTGCGTGAGCGTCGCGGCAACAAGTAGACCGGAGTTTGATCCCCCGAAAATGGCAAGTCGATCTGCGGCAGTCCTGCCTGTCGTGATTAGCCATTCTGCAGCAGCCAAGAAGTCATCGAACGCATTCTGACGACCTCGTCGTTTGGCTGCTTGATGCCAGGCGGTACCGAACTCCGATCCACCACGGATGTTAGGTAATGCGAACAGAAAACCGCGTTCCACGAGGAGTGCAACGAAGACGCTGAATTGCGGTGTCACCGAGACGCCAAAGCCGCCGTACGAAGTCATGATCGCGGGATGACAGCCACCGTTCAGCACGGTCGATTGTCCGAAGAGAAATATCGGAACCTGGGTGCCGTCTTTGGAGGTATACAAGAGCTGTCTAGATTCATACTCGTCCGGCCGGAAAGGAACCTTCCCACGATTCCACAGAGTGAGGCCCTTGCGGGAGGGCGAAATCAGCAAAGTGGCGACCGGGCGCGCAAACGCTTCACTCTCGACGATCACTTCATCGCTGCTAGTCGTCGCCGAGACAAAACGGATAGTCCCTTGATCGGGCGCCGCCCATTCCTCCAATTTTGTCCCGTTCAAATCGAAGCAAGAAATCTGAATGGCACCTTGTCGAGCATAGGAAACGAACACACAGTTTTTGGTTACGGTCCACTGATGAATTTGGTTTTCATTCTCCGGGACTATCTCAGCCCATTCGAACCCACCGTCTTTTGTACACCGAATCTCGACAATGCGCAGATTTGGGGCGCTGCGGTCCGTGATGGCAAAGATCCTATTTCGGACAAAAAGAGGACGGAAAGCGAATTCAGCTTCGTCGACAACACACTGACAGGCCATCTGGGCATCAAGTGGTTTGATGTAAAAGCTGGTTAGCGTTTTTTCGAGCATTCTATAGACAACAAAACCCAACCGCGACGAGCTTGCTGTCATAGACAAGCGGAAGCCATCGCCTTCTCCCGTGCGAAATACCTCCTCGTCCTTAGCAAATCGGGTTCCCAGCACGTGACAATAAGCGGCGCGACACAAAGGCCTTCGTTCCGTTGCGGCTTCATAAACGTAGAAGAAGCTTTTCCCATCGGGGGCGAATGCAAAACCACGCAAATAGCCCTTTGGCAGTGCATCAGGGAGACTTCTTTGAGCTACGATGTCAAGAATGGCAAAGGCTCCAGTACGTTCGCCTCCGTGTTTGATCTCATACAACAGGAGGTTCCCATCAGAAGAGACACGAAGCAGTTTGACAGCCGTGTATTTCCCGGAACTCCCTTTTGCGGGGTCAATAAGAAGCTCGTCTTGTCCATCCAGACCCTCACGCTTGTAGATACACGGCTGCTCTTGATGTGGCAGCCGCTTTCTGAAGTAATAAGTTTCGCCAATCTTCTGTACCGAATCGTAATTCTCAATGGTCAGAAATTGGCGAACGCGCTCTCGGATTTGCGCTCGCCCAGCGATGTGGTCGAGGTAAGAACGAGCGTAACTTGTCTGTGACTCAAGCCACGCGCGCGTGCGGGGAGAATCCTGTTCCTCCAGCCAGCGATAAGGATCGACAACAGCCACTCCGTGGAGGATGTCAGTAACGGGCTCGACCGGCGTAATTGGGGGACGCGAGATCAATTCAGGCACAGTTCGCTCCTCGCCAAAGATGGCGCGCCTCTGAATACATTCGCCGCGTCAGGCTACGAAAATAGGCTGCGAGTGTTGGGTTCTGGGTAGCGTCAACTGATCGCCACGAATCTGTAGCTACGGCATAGGCGAAAACTGCGAGAACACGTGCGAGCGCCAAGCCCTCCTTGAGTTCCTTCGGAGAATAGAAGCAGTGCCACGGCCGCAGATATGCGGTCGTCAAACGGTCTTCGGCTAGAGCATCGTCGCCGCAAGTTCGTGCCAGATGTTCAATGAGATAGTGAAGGGGCAACAGCGGATGGGTGACGCAACCCTCTGCCCAGTCGAGAAAAACACAGCCATCGCGCGAGATTACGATATTGCCTGGATTTAGGTCGACATGACCGACGGAATCGGGAAGACCTATTCGTTCCAAACCTTGGCAACAAGCTCCAAGCGCTTCGCCCAGTGATTCGAGATCAGAACCGCTAAGGGGCGCCGGCCTCGCCTTTTCCTGTGCTGCCATGAAATCGCGCACGCGCGTGAGGAACGGACAGATCTTCTCCACGAGCGTCGGAATTCGAAGATCTTTGAGTTGCGATTTGAGAAGTTCTCCGGTTCGTGGAATGGAGGCGATCTGAAGTTCGGCAAATTCTTCCCCGGCCTGCTCCCACTTGGACAACTCTTTGGTCTCGGCGAGCGACTCGCCGATGACTTCCTCCGAAAGCCAACCGTTCCAGTCCTCGTGAATCGCGAGAATACTGGGGAGGTCTGCCGGAAACAGTCGTGCCAGAGTGGTGGTGACCGATAGTTCCCGAGCGTTAGGTTCACCCGTGGCTTTAAACCAGACTGCGACACGATTCGTTTCCATCCGAATAAGGCTGAACGTCGGACTTGCGTTCAGTTGGTCGAAACGGCCAGTCAACTTCAGGTTCCATCCGTCGATCCGCGCCTGGGTCCACTCGTATAGCTCTCGAAGCCAGCCAGGTTTGGCAAAGTTTCCCGGGGTTGAATTCTTCGCGTAGTTATCGAGTTCGTCGTACGTGCTGTGGATAATCGCCGCCTCAGCGGTTTCGAGACGACCTTCCACCATTGACCTTGGGACCCAAAGGGTCTCAGTTGGCGGCCGATTGTTCTGTCCGACGGCTTCCATAACCGCGCACTTGAATTCCCCAGCTAGGCCGCGTGCGGACAAGCTGGGAATAAACGAGCAGGAAGCCTCGACTCCCCAGATGGTGCGAGCCGCCGAGGTCAACTGCGGCGCAATCCGTCGGTGTGGTTGAACATCGACGCGGGGAAGGGTCCAACCCGAGCCCTTCGGGACTAAAAGAAGTTCCGCAGCA
>Ga0335081_10003583_pt1 | contig 24428 bp, 18 predicted proteins | sample Lox_Sample_35_FD_206713 | JGI IMG/M metagenome (GOLD analysis project Ga0335081, IMG submission 206713) | Soil microbial communities from Loxahatchee National Wildlife Refuge, Florida, United States - Lox_Sample_3.5 | ecosystem: Environmental > Terrestrial > Soil > Wetlands | place: USA...
GCACCGGAAACCGAAGCACTTGGGCTTGGGCTTCGGCTTGGGCTTGGGCAGCGGCGGCACCAGGTTCCACGCGCTGCCGAAGTCGGTCGGGACGGCCGGCCAGGCCTGGGCCGGCAGCGAGTTGAACTCCTTCATGTAGTAGTCGTGCCAGATGATGGCCGGCCATTGGCCGCCGTAGCCGGGGTACCCGCCGACGCCGAACAGCGTCTGGACGCCCGCTGGCGGCGCGAAGGCCAGCGCCTGTGTGGAGGTGCAGAGGTTCTCGATCGACGCCGGGCAGTGGGGCTTGCTGACGAACATGCCCACCGCCATCGCGTCCCGCTGGGTGGCGCCGAGGAAGAACGCCGACTGGGACAGGTTCGTGGTGCCGGTCTTGGCTATGACCGTCTGGCCGTTGGTCAGGCCGAGGCCGTTGGCGGTGCCTATCGGGCTCATGTCGAAGGACATGGCGTAGTCCACCTCAGCGGCCTGGTCCGGCGTCAGGACCTGGCGCTCGACCACCCGCGCCGGGATGACGGAGTTGCCCCGGATGATCTGCTTGATCACATGGGGGGTGTGGTACACGCCGCCGTCGGCCAGCGTGGCGATCATGGTCGCCTGCTCCTCCACGGTGAGCGACGCCTGGCCGAGCGCGGTTCCCGCCTCGTCCCGGAACGTGTACAGACCGCTCGCCTGGATGTCCACCCCGAAGGCCTTGGCCATGTCCAGGACGCTGTGCTGGCCGGTGGACACGTTCAGGGCCACCCGGTGCCACAGGTCGGCGTAGGCGGTGTTGAGCGACATCGCGGTCGCCTCGACCGGGGTGACCGGCCGGTTGGGGTTGCTCACCTCGTCGTTCTGGACCTCGAAGTACTGGACGGCGCTGGTGTTCTTCAGGCTGGCGAAGGTCATCGGCTGGGAGTCCGGCGGGATCCACAGCGGTGAGAACCCGTTGAGGCGGCTCGTCTGGACGTTCATGCCCTGCGACACCGCGGTCGCCAGCACGTAGGGCTTGAACGAGGAGCCGACCTGGTTGCGGGACAGGAGCGCATTGTCGTACTGGTTGCTATTGAAGTTCTGCCCGCTGTACATGGCCAGGATCGCGCCGGTCCCCGGCTGCTCGAGCACCGCGCCGATGTGCACATACTTGGGCAGGCACCCGTCCGACCCGCAGGCCACCGTCACCCCGGACGCCAGCGCCGGCGGGTCGTCGTCTTTCATCAGGGTCCGGTCGTGGAGCACCGTGGTGTAGAGCGACTGCATCAGGGAGTGCCGGAACGTGGTGACGATGTGCAGGCCGCCGTTGAAGATCGTCTCCCTCGAGTAGTGGTAGGTGGTCAGCAGCTCGTTCTCCACCGCCTGCATGATGTAGCCGCGGTAGCCGCTCCAGCTGTTGTTGAACGCCTTGACGGTCCTGGGGAACGTGGCCTTGGCCGCGTCCTGCGGCGACAGGGTGCCCATGCTGGCCATGGCGTTGATCACGTAGTGCCAGCGGAAGACCAGGCCCTGGTAGGGGGCGCCGGCCTTCGGGTCGGGGTTGTAGTAGCTGGGGCTCTGGATCATGGAGGCGATCATCGCGGCCTGGGCCGGAGTGATCTGGTTGAGCTGGGAGTTGGACAGGCCGAAGTACACCTGCGCGGCCGCGCCGACGCCATAAGCGTGGTCGCCGAGGTAGACGGTGTTCAGGTACTGGGTGAGGATCCACGCCTTGGACTTCGCCTGGGCCAGCTTCTGCGCGACGAAGATCTCCTTGACCTTGCGCGACATCGTCTGCGCGGTGCCGATGTTCGCGTAGTAGTTCCTGACCAGCTGCTGGGTGATGGTGGACCCGCCCTGCAGGTTCCCGCCGGAGCTGGTGAGGTCGTAGAACGCCGCCCGCAGGATGCCGGTGGGCGAGATGCCGCCCTCATGCCAGAAGTTCTTGTCCTCCGCCGCGACCACCGCGTTGATGAGCCTGGGCGGGATCTGGTTGTAGAGCAGCGGCTGCCGGTCGAAGGTGCCGAACCGGCCGACCGGTGTCTTGCCGTCGCTGAAGTAGACCGTGGACGCCGAGTTGATGGCGGTCAGCTGCCGGGTGCTGGGGATGGGCGTCTTGGCGTAGGCCGCCGCGGTGCCGATCGCGCCGATTATCACCATGGTCCCGGCCACGACGGCGGCGACGCCCAGGCCCTTCTTCAGGGTCCAGTGCCGCCACCAATCGCCCTTGCGCCGCTCGCGGCCGCCGCCGGTGGGCCCGCCGCTGTCCCCGCTGCCGTGCCGGCGGCCGGGCCTGCGGTGATCGGGCGCCCACTGGCCGCCGGGACCGCCCGGCCGGCGATTGCCGTAGCCGCCGCCGTTACGGCCCCCGCCGTCGTACCCGGTGCCGTCGTACCCGCTGCCGTCATGCCCGGTGTCGGGGTAGCCGGTGCCGACCGCCCCGGAGCTGCCGTAGCTGGCGCCCGCGTCCTGGCCCGTCCGGCCCGCCCGGGCCGCGCCGACCCGGGCGGCGTAACGCTCACGGGCGGCGGCGTAACGCTCACGGGACCCCGAGGTCCCGCGGGTGCCCACGGCCGCCTGCGCCGGCTGCCGGCCGCGGGACCGGGACGCGTCCCGTCCCCTGCTGTCCGCATGCGCGCCCCGCCCGCGCGGAGCGCCTTGATCCCCGCGGCCCCGGGACCGGCCCCAGCCGCCGTCGCCGTTCCCGCCGTTGCCATCGCCGCCGTCGGCCGCCTGGTAACCCCCCGGTCCGCTGCCGCCCCGGCCCGGGTAACCGGGGCTCTCGCTCCATGCCGGGCGGCCGCTGCCTGACGCGGCGCGACCGCTGGACCGGTCACGGCGCTGCTCGGGGGCGCCTCCGAAGCCACCGGCCGGGGGCTCGGGCCGGTAGGAGCTGGGGAACTCTCGGTTACTCACGCGTCCCTCGCTGTTGGGTGAGGCAGTCGCCGGCGGGCGGGCTGCCCGGGGGATCACCGTACCCGGCGGCGGTTACCGCAGCGGTACGCCGTCCTCCGTACACCCCGCGCCGCGTTGCCCAGCCGGCTCACCGGCCCGGGCCCCGTGCACGCGCAGTTCAGCCCCGCTCGTCATTCGCTGGCCTGGGCCTGCTGGCCACGCCGGCTGCGTGGTTCGCCTGCACCACGCCGACCGCGTGGTTCGCCAGTGCCGAGAACGTACGACGACGCGAGGTGGTTCCACCCACAACTTTGACAGACCTCGACCACATAGACCCGGAACTCGCCATATTCGGTGGCCATCTCGGCCAGTTCCGGGGCCTGCTTCACCCGGCCCTCGTAGCGCCCCAGCTCGTCGCCGTAGACGTAGGTGACGTGCGTCAGCTTGGCTTTCCGGCAGATGGGGCAGGCCGTCTCGGTTGCCTCACCATGGAACTTCGCGGCGCGCAGCAGGTACGGGTGCGCGTCACAGACATCGGCGACTGTGGTGTGACCGGCGAACACCGACGCGAGCGTCGCCCGGCGGGCGAGCCCGTAGTCAACCACTGACCGCATTGGTCCCATGCCCGACAGAGTACGACGCGATCGCCATGCCGCCGAGGCCCAGAAACCGGAAGCCCGGCCGCTGGCGGCCGGGCGGGGCGAGGGAACGGCAGGCGAACGCCGGGTTGCACGATAGTCATTTCCCACATATCTTCATGATGTATCGGTTCGATACATCGGTCTGGCATACCAGGCGGGTATGCCAGATGGATCATAGACAGCCGGGACGTACAGCGCAGCCGGGACGTACCGCGCAGCCGGGACGTACCGCAAGGGAGGCCTGGGCAGCCGTGAGCGGTAACCGGTCGGCCACGCTCGAGCTGGCCGTGCTCGGGCTGCTGCACGAGACCCCGCTGCACGGCTACGAGCTGCGCAAGCGGCTCAACGGCCTGCTCGGGGCGTTCCGCGCGTTCGGCTACGGCTCGCTGTACCCGTGCCTGAAGGACCTGCTCGCGCAGGGCCTGATCGCCGAGGACTCACCGGCCGACGACGCCCAGGCATGGCAGGCCGGGCACCCCGGCCAGGCCAGGCAGCGCACCGGCCGCCGCTCGAAGATCGTCTACCGGCTGACCGCCGACGGCAAGGAACGGCTGCAGGACCTGCTGGCCGAGTCCGGCCCCGCGGCCTGGGAGGACGACGGGTTCGGCGTCCACTTTGCATTCTTCGGCCAGACCAGGGCAGACATCAGGCTGCGGATCCTGGAGGGCCGGCGGACCCGGCTGGAGGAGCGGCTGGACGGTGTCCGGGCGGTGATGTCACGGACCAGGGAGCGGCTGGACAGCTACACACTCGAGCTCCACCGGCACGGCCTGGAGTCGGTCGAGCGTGAGGTCCGCTGGCTCAACGAGCTGATCGCCTCGGAGCGGGAGTCCGGCGCGGCACCACCGCCGCGTTCCGCGCGCAGCGCGGGCAACGACACGTCAGCGGGCCCCCACCCCGGCTGACAGCAAGCGCCACCAGCAGGGCGGCGAGAGAATAGGAGCAAATCCTCATGGGTTCGGTACGGGTAGCCATCGTGGGCGTGGGCAACTGCGCAAGTTCCCTCGTCCAGGGCGTGGAGTACTACAAGGACGCCGACCCGGCGAGCCGGGTGCCGGGCCTCATGCACGTGACGTTCGGCCCCTACCACGTGAGCGACGTGGAGTTCGTCGCCGGGTTCGACGTGGACGCCAAGAAGGTCGGGCGCGACCTCGCCGAGGCGATCGGGGCGAGCGAGAACAACACCATCGAGATCTGCGACGTGCCGCCGACCGGCGTCACCGTGCAGCGCGGCCCGACCCTGGACGGCCTGGGCGAGTACTACCTCCAGATGATCACCGAGTCCGACGACGCGCCGGTGGACGTCGCCGCGGCGCTGCGCGAGGCGCGGGCCGACGTGCTGGTCTCCTACCTGCCGGTCGGCTCGGAGCAGGCGGACCGGTACTACGCGCAGTGCGCGCTGGACGCGGGCGTGGCCTTCGTGAACGCGCTGCCGGTCTTCATCGCGTCCGACCCGGAGTGGGCCGCCAAGTTCACCGCGGCGGGCGTGCCGATCATCGGCGACGACATCAAATCCCAGGTGGGCGCCACGATCACCCACCGCGTGCTGGCCAAGCTGTTCGAGGACAGGGGCGTGGAGCTGCTGCGCACCTACCAGCTCAACGTCGGCGGCAACATGGACTTCATGAACATGCTGGAGCGCAGCAGGCTCCAGTCGAAGAAGGTCTCCAAGACGCGGTCGGTCACCTCGCAGATCCCGCACGAGATGGAGAAGGCCGCGGTGCACATCGGGCCCTCCGACCACGTGCCGTGGCTCGACGACCGCAAGCTGGCGTTCGTCCGGCTTGAGGGCAAGGCCTTCGGCGACGTCCCGCTGAACCTCGAGTACAGGCTGGAGGTCTGGGATTCGCCGAACTCGGCGGGCGTGATCATCGACGCCATCCGCGCCGCCAAGATCGCCCGCGACCGCGGCATCGGCGGCCCGCTGCTGTCCGCCGCGTCCTACTTCATGAAGTCCCCGCCCGAGCAGTACGGCGACGACGTGGCGCGGGACGCGGTCGAGAAGTTCATTCGCGGCGAAACGGACCGCTGAGAGACCGCCGTCATGCAGCTGCTGAGCGGTGCCGGGCTGTTCACCGCCCCCGGTACCGGGAGCGGTGTGCACTGGGTGGAGCACCTGCGGGTCACCGACCTGTCGGTGGGCACCTACTCGATCGCCGCTGGCGCGGACGACGACCAGGAGCCGCACACCGAGGACGAGGTGTACGTGGTGACCGCGGGACAGGCGACGCTGGAGGCCGGCGGGCAGACCGCGCCCGTCGGTCCCGGGTCGGTCATCTACGTGCCGGCCGGTGAGCCGCACCACTTCACCGGCGTCACCAGCGATCTGGCGGCCCTGGTGCTGTTCGCCCCGGCCGAGTATTCGCGCGCCCCGGGCGGCTGACCGGGCCGATAGTCTGGCCACGTGGCCCTGCCGAGCCCCCGTGCGTCCCGCCCTGGGCGCCGCTTATGAGCACCGGGCGCCGGCCCTGGCGCCGGCCGGCGGGCCACTCCTTCCTGGGTGACCTGCGCGCCGTCCTGGCGGAACGGGACTTCCGCCGCCTGTTCGCGACCAGGCTGATCTCGCAGACGGGCGACGGCATGTTCACGGCCGGGGTCGGCGCGTACGTGTTCTTCAGCGCCACCACGTTCCCGAACCCGGAAGCGGCGGCGACGGCGTTCGCCGTTCTGTATCTTCCGTACTCGCTGATCGGGCCGTTCGCCGGGGTGTTCATCGACCGCTGGTCGCGGCGGCAGATCCTGGTCTGGTCGGCCCTGCTGCGGGCCGTGTTCGTGGCGCTGACCGCCTTCCTGGTGGCCTCGGGCAGCCTCGGCCCGCCGCTCTACATCGGCGTGCTCGCGGTGTACGGCGTCAACCGGTTCTTCCTGTCCTCGCTGTCCGCCGCGCTCCCGCACGTGGTGGCCGAGGACACGCTGGTGATGGCCAACGCGGTCGCGCCGACCGCCGGCACCGTCGTCGCCTTCGCCGGCGGCCTGGCGGGCCTCGGCATCCACTTCGCCACCGGCGGCGGGCAGGGCGGGTCGGCGGCCACCCTGCTGGCCGCCGGCGGGTGCTACCTGATCGCGGGAGCCATCGGCGCGACCATGCACCGGGACCTGCTCGGGCCGCCTCCGCTGGGCGAGGGCGAGCAGCGGCGAGGGCTGGGAACCGAGTTCGCGATCGTGGTCAGGGGGCTGGTCAGCGGCGCGCAGCACATCTGGCGGCGGCGGCCGGCGGCGGCCGCGCTCGGGGCGTCCGCGAGCCAGCGGGCCATGTACGGGATCTTGCTGCTGACCTCGATCCTGCTCTACCGCAACTCCTTCTACCGGACGTCCGGCGCCAACTCCGCGCTCGGCGGCTTCACCCTGGTGGTGATCGCGGCGGCGGTCGGCTACGGCGCGGCGGCGGTGGTCACCCCGGTCGCGACCAGGCGGGTGTCGAAGGCAGCGTGGATCGCGCTGATGCTCGCGCTCGGCGGCGTGGTCACCGCCGTGCTCGGCCCGACCTTCGAGCAGCTGCCGTTCCTGGCCATCTCGCTGCTGCTGGGCCTGGTGGCGCAGGGCGTCGCGATCTGCGCGACCACGATCCTCCAGCAGCAGATGGGCGACGACTACCGGGGCCGGGCGTTCGCGTTCTACGACATGATGTTCAACATCCCGTTCGTGGCCGGCGCGGTGGTGGCCGCCCAGATCATCCCGGACGACGGCAAGTCCTACCTGCTGATCGCGGTGGCGGCCGCCGGGTACCTGCTGGCGGCCGGCGTCTACGCGGCGGTCAGCCGTCACGAGCTGCGGGCCGGGCCCTCCCCTGCCGGATCGTCCCCTGCCGGATCGTCCCCAGCCGGGTCATCCCCGCCCGGGTCATCCCCGCCCGGGCCGCCTCCCGCGGCCGGCAGCCCCTCGGCCTCCGCCCAGCGCCGCAACTCCTGAACGGCCCGCCCGGCGCCGAGCGGGCCGTGCTCCATGCGCAGCTCCAGCAGGTGCCGGTACGCCCTGCCGACCAGCGGGCCCTCCGGCACGCCGAGAACAGCCATGATCTGGTTCCCGTCCAGATCCGGGCGGATCTTCTCCAGCTCCTCGCGCTCCGCCAGGTACGTTATGCGCTCTTCCAGGCCGTCGTAGGCACGGGCCAGCCGGGCGGCCTTCTGCCGGTTGCGGGTCGTGCAGTCGGCCCGGGTGAGCACGTGCAGGCGGGTGAGCAGCGGCCCGGCGTCGCGCACGTACCGCCGCACCGCCGAGTCGGTCCACCCGCCGTCGTTGTAGCCGTGGAACCGCAGGTGGAGCGCGATCAGGGTGGCCACGTCGTTCACCACCGCCACCGGGAAGCGCAGCTGGCTCAGCCGGGCGCGGGCCATCGCGGCGCCGACCACCTCGTGGTGGTGGAATGCCACCCGGCCGTCCGGCAGCAGGCGGCGGGTCTTCGGCTTGCCGATGTCGTGCAGTAGCGCGGCCAGCCTGAGCACCAGGTCAGATTCCAGCCCGTATGCGGGCTCCAGGGCGATGGCCTGCTCCAGCACGGTCAGCGAGTGCTGGTAGACGTCCTTGTGCCGGAAATGCTCGTCGGCCTCGAGCCGGAGCCGGGGGACCTCCGGCAGCACCTGATCGGCCACCGTGGTGTCCACCATCAGCTCGATCCCCCGCACCGGGCCGTGGCGGCCGGGCGCCAGCATGAGCTTGGTGAGCTCGTCCCTGATCCGTTCTGCCGACACCACGTTCAGCCGGGGCGCCAGTTCCGCCATTGCCGCGCGCGCGCCGCCGTCCACCGTGAAACCGAGCTGGGCGGCAAAACGAGCTGCGCGCAGCATCCGCAGCGGGTCGTCGGTGAACGAGTCCTGCGGCCGCCCCGGCGTGCGCAGCACCTTGCCCCGCAGGTCGGCCAGGCCGCCGTACGGGTCGGCCAGTTCCAGCGAGGGCAGCCTGGCCGCCATCGCGTTGACGGTGAAGTCGCGCCGCGACAGGTCCTGGATCAGCGAGGTCCCGTAGTCCACGTCGGGCTTGCGCGAGCCGGGCGGGTAGCGCTCGCTGCGGTAGGTGGTGATCTCGCAGATCGTGCTGCCCTTGCGCAGCCCCACGGTGCCGAAGGCGATCCCGGTCTCCCAGACCTTGTCCGCCCACCCGGTGGCGATCTCCAGCACCTGCTCGGGCCTGGCGTCGGTGGTCAGGTCGAGGTCACCGTGGCCGCGGCCGAGGAAGACATCCCGGACCGAGCCGCCGACCAGGGCCAGCTCGTGGCCGCGGCGGGCGAACAGGCGGGCGAGGCTGGCCACCGGCGCCGCGGCATCGCGCAGCAGCGCGGCCGCCGCCCGGCGCTGCTCCGGGGTCAGGTCATGGGAATCTGGCACGGGCATCGAGGGTAGGGGGTAGGAGTGCCCAGGCAAAAGCCGGGCGCACGGGTGCGGCCGCTCGGGCCGGCCAGACACGCCGTGCCGGGCCCGGCACCCCGCCAACCGCAATACCATTTCGGCATGCCGCGTCAGTGCCGCTCACCCGGTCGCCGGTGCCCGGCCCGGCCCGGGCACGGCGCGGGCATCCGGCTCCTGGCCCTGGCCGCAGCGGTGGCCGCCGCCGTCCTCGCCGCGGCTCCCGCCGCGGCGTCTGGCGGCAAGCCCGGGCAGCCGGGCGTGGCAGCGCCGCTGTCGATCGCCATCACCTCGGTGAGCCCGTCCTACGCCACCCCCAAGGGCACGGTGAGGGTTTCCGGCACCGTCACCAACGCGACGGCCGCCGCCGCCACCGGGCTGGAGGTCCAGCTCTGGTCCTCCAGCTCCCGGCTGGCGTCCCGGGACGCCATGGACGCCTACCTCACCGCCCCCGGGGCCTCCGACGTGGACACACCGACCAAAGCCATGCAGACGCTGGCCCCGGTTCCCGCGCATACCGCCCAGCCGTGGTCCCTGACGCTGCGGGTGAGCCAGGTGGGCATGAGCGTATTCGGCGTCTACCCGCTGGCGGCGCAGCTGAGCCAGTTCGGGGCGCCGGTGGACGCCGCCCGCACGTTCCTGCCGTTCTGGCCGGCCAAGTCCGGGTCCCATGCCACGGCCCCGCTGACCCTTGCCTGGGTCTGGCCGCTCATCGACGTCCCCCACCAGACGGCGTGCCCCGCGCTGCTCGACGACAGCCTCGCGGCGAGCCTGGCCAGCGGCGGCCGGCTGAACCGGCTGCTGGCCGTGGGTGACTCCGCGCTCGGCCGCCGCGCCGAGCTCACCTGGGCCATCGATCCGGCACTGCTGGACAGCGCGCAGGTGATGACGGCCCGCTACCGGGTCGGCGGCACCGCCACCTGCTCCGGCGCGTCCCCCCGGCCGGCCAGCCGGGCCGCCCAGGCCTGGCTCGCCGGGGTCCAGTCGGCCACCGCCCGGGAGGACTTCTTCGTCACCCCCTACGCCGACGTGGACGTCGCCGCGCTCGCCCACCATGGCCTGAACGCCGAGCTGACCGACGCGTTCGCGGACGGGCGCGCGGTGGCCGGGGCGAAGGGGATGCTGGGGCAGGCGCAGCGGACCACGGCCTATCCGGGTGACGGCCGGGGCGAGACCGGCCCGATCGCCTGGCCGCCCGGCGGGATCGCGGACTACGGGGTGCTGGAAAGCCTGGCGGCCCCCCCGAACCAGGTCGAGACCGTGATCCTCAGCAGCACGATGATGCCCCCGGCGCGGCCGGTCAGCTTCACCCCCAGCGCCGTCACCACCACCCCGAACGGGCTGGGCTCGCAGCTGCACGTCCTGCTCGCCGACAACGGCATCGCGCAGATCCTGTCCGATCCGCCGGGCAGCATTCCCGGGACCGGCGCGGGCGGGTCGTCCGCGCCCGGGGCGGCGTTCGCGCGCGAGCAGTGGTTCCTGGCCGAGACCGCGATGATCGCGGCCGAGGCGCCGCGCACTCCCCGGACGGTGGTCGTCACCCCGCCCCGCCGCTGGGCTCCGGGCACGGCGGTGGCCACCGCCCTGCTGAACGAGACCGTCAGCACCCCGTGGCTGCGGCCGGCCAGCCTGGCCAGCCTCGTCACCGCGGCGCACCAGACCGGGCAGGTGCCCCGGAAAGATCCCCAGCAGCTGCAGGTCAGCCGGAACGAGCTGCGGGCGTCCCTGCTGCGCCAGGTACAGCGGACCAGCGCCCGGATCGGGCTGCTGACCAGCATCCTCGTCCATCCCCAGCCGCGCTACCTGAGCACGGCGATGGCCGCGGTGGAGTCGTCGGCCTGGAGCGGCATACCGGGCGGCCGGCGCAAGGCGAGGCAGCTGCTGCGCGGGATCAACGCCTACGTCGCCGCGCAGCAGCGGCAGGTCGCCATCGTGGACCCGCTGCGCGTCACGCTCGGCGGCAAGTCCGGCGAGGTGCCGGTGTCCATCAGCAACCACCTGCAGTCGGCGATCCAGGTCCGGCTCCGGGTGAGCAGGCCCAGCACCGTCTCGATCGGGCATTTCACCAGCCTGGTCACGGTGGCCGGGGGAACGCAGCGGACGATCAAGATCCCGGTGCGGGCGTCCGCGGCCGGCTCCACCACCCTCACCCTGTGGCTGACCACCCCGGACGGCCAGCCGCTGCCGGCCAGCACGGCCAGGCTGACCGTTGAGGCGACCCATTTCGGCACGATGGCCATCGTGATCATCGGCATCGCGCTGGCCGTGTTCGTGCTCACGGCCGCCGCCCGGGCGATCCGGCGGGGCAGCAGGCGGGCAGGCGGGCCAGGGGGTGAGAGCGGGGAGGGCGAGGCGGCCGAGGCGGGCCCAACCGGGCCCGATCCCGCCTACGACGGGGCGGAAGCCGATACCGTCGGTCGGGAGCGGGCCGGACCGTCCCCCGCAGCAAAGGAGCCCGATGAGCACGCCAGCACCCCGGGCTGGGCGGAGCGGCGCTGAATCGGCCCGGCACCGGGCGGGCGGCAGGCCCGCCGCCGGCGCACCGGGTCGCGGCGGCGTCTTCCCCACCGCAGGAGCCCCCGGCCGGACGGGGCCGGGCGGGCTGCCGGGCGCGGGCAGAGCCGATCCTGACGGGCTCGCCGCGGCGGAAGCGGCCGGGCTGAGCGAGTTCCCGGCGGCGGGCGGGATCCCGCCCGGGCCGGCTGAGCCGGGCGAGCCGGTCGGGCCGGGCAGGGGCGGCGGGACGGGCGGGCGCGGCGGGCCGGGAGCCGGCGGCGCGGAGGGCCCGAGCGTCGTCCGGTCCAGCGGGGTCATGGCGCTGGGCACCATCGCCTCGCGCGGCACGGGCTTCCTGCGCACCCTGGTGCTCGCCTACGCGCTCGGCGTGGGGTCGGTGTCGATCGCCTACAACAACGCCAACACCCTGCCGAACACCGTCTACGACCTGATGCTCGGCGGCATCCTCACCAGCATCGTGGTGCCGCTGCTGGTGAACGCCGCCAAGCGGGACGCCGACGGGGGTGAGGCGTACGACCAGCGGACGTTCACGCTGGCCACGGTGGCGCTGTTCGCGCTGACCGTCATCGCCACGCTGGCCGCGGGCCTGCTGGTCAGCCTGTACGCGCACTCGCTCACCGGGCCCGAGCGGCACCTGACGGTGATCTTCGCCTTCTTCTTCATCCCGCAGATCTTCTTCTACGGGATGAGCTCCCTGGCCGGGGGGGTGCTGAACGCCCGCGGGCACTTCGCCGCCCCGATGTGGACGCCGGTGATCAACAACATCGTGGTGATCGCGGTGATGCTGCTGTTCATCGCGACCGGCGGCATCGGCGTGACCGTGGCGGGCGGCGCCGGCCACGCGATCACCGCCGGTCAGGTACAGCTGCTCGGGTTCGGCACCACGCTCGGCATCATCGCGCAGACCGCAGCGCTCATCCCGTTCCTGCGGCGGGCCGGCTTCCGGTGGCATCCCCGGTTCGACTTCCGGCGGGCGGAGGTCGCCGAGATCCGGCGGATGGCGGGCCCGCTGTTCGGCTACATCCTCACCACCCAGGCGTCCTTCCTGGTCGTGCAGAACGTCGCGAACGCGGCCTCGAACCACGTCACGTACGACGGGTTCCCCGCCTACAGCTACGCCTGGCAGCTGTTCCAGATGCCCTACGCCATCGTCGGCATCTCGGTGATCACCGCGCTGCTGCCGCGGATGAGCGCGCACGCGTCGGAACGCAGGTACTCGCTGGTCAGGAGCGACTTCTCGGGCGGCGTGCGGCTGTCGTCGGTCATCGTCGTGCCGGCCGCGCTCGTCCTGGCCGTGCTCGGCGCCCCGTTCGCGGAAGCGCTGTTCGGCTACGGCAGCACGTCGGTGGCCGAGGCGCACTACATCGGCGTGGTGTTCGGCATCTTCTCGCTGGGGCTGGTGCCGTACATGATCTTCCAGCTCATGCTGCGGGTGTTCTACGCCATGCACGACAGCCGCACCCCGATGTTCATCGGGCTCGGCGTGATGGCCGCCAACATCGCCGTCAGCCTGCTGGCGCTCGCCGTGCTGCCAGCCGGCCACGTGGTCGAAGGCCTGGCGGCGGCGTTCGGGCTGGCCAACATCGTGGGTGCCGCCATCTCGTGGCCGATCCTGTCCCGCCGGCTGGGCGGGCTGGCCGGCCGGCAGATCGCGGGCAGCCTGGTCCGCATGCACCTGGCCGCCGTCCCCAGCCTGTTCTTCGCCCTCGCGACGTCGCTGATGGTGGGCGTCATCCTCCCGCCCGGGCCCGCGTTCGGCATCGTCACCATGATCATCGGTGGCAGCGGGGCGCTGCTGCTCTACCTGCTGTTCGCCAAGGCGCTCGGGATCACCGAGCTGACCGAGCTGACGGCGGGCCTGCGCACCCGCCTGCGCCACTGAGCAGCCCCGGCGGCCGGGCCAGACATGGGCCGGGCCAGACATGGGCCGGGCCAGACATGGGCCGGGCCAGACATGGGCCGGGCCAGACATGGGCCGGGCCAGACGCGGACCGGGCCGGCCAGCCGGGCGGGCCCGGGGCCAGGCGGGCTGTCCCATTGGGGAGCATCTGCCCCGGTTGCTTGGACCCTGCCCGGTTGAGCCCCTGCCCCGGCACAAAGGCCCTGCCCGGTTACTTATGAGCGGAAAGCCAGATATCGTCGTGGCAGCCGGTGTAACTCACGGGTAACGGTTTCCGCCGACGGCCGGCACAGGCCGCGGCGTGCCGGGCCGGGCGTCCTACCATAGTGTCCGGCGGATGCGTGTGGTTCACCATGTCGCTGATCGTCCCGGGGGCAAGGAAGGGAGGGTCGAGGGCCGGCATCGCTCTTGACGGCACACGAATGAGCACCTTCATCTCTGAACCGGGTACCCGCCTTGGTGGGCGGTACCGGCTGGAAGACCGTATAAGCGCGAGCGATGGCTGGTCGGCCTGGAAGGCCATCGACGAGACGCTTGCCCGGGCGGTGACGGTGCTGACGTTCGCGCCCGGGTTCGCGCGCATCGGGGATGTCGTCACCGCCGCCCGCGCCGCGAGCAGGCTGACGGACGCGCGGCTGGCGCAGGTGTTCGACGTCGAGGAGAACTGGGACCAGGCCTACGTGGTGATGGAGTGGGTCGCCGGTGACTCGCTGCACGACATGCTCGCCGACGGGCCGCTCGACCCGGGCAAGAGCGCCGAGATCATCGCCGAGGGCGCCGAGGCGCTCGCTTCCGCTCACGCCGCCGGGGTCGCCCACCTGTGCCTCACGCCCGGGTCGCTGCGCTGGACCAACGGCGGCGGGGTGAAGGTCGTCGGCCTCGGCATCGACGCCGCCCTGTCCGGTACCACCGCCGACGACCCGGCGCTCGCCGACACCTGGGGACTCGGCAAGCTTCTCTACGCGGCGCTGACCGCCCACTGGCCCGGCGAGGGGTGGCCCGCGCTGCCGCCAGCGCCGCAGTCCCCGGACGGGCGGCCCTGCAGCCCGCGCCAGGTCCGGGCCGGCGTGCCCTCGGCCGTCGACGACATCACCTGCCAGGCCCTGTTCCAGGACGGCCGCGGCGGCGGCCCGCCCATCACCTCGCCCGCCGTGCTCGCCGGCGCCCTCTCCGAGGTGGTCCCGGCGCCGGTCGCCCCGCCGCCCGCGCTGCCGCACCACGGCGGGCCGGGCTGGGACGCCGCGCCGTCCGGGCCGCAGACCGCCGGGGCCTACTGGCAGCAGATGCCTACCGAGCCGCCGCGCCGGGCACCGCGGCCCGCGCCGGGCCGCTCAGCCGGCCGGCCCCGGGCATCCGCGCTCATGCTGGCCCTCGGGGCGGTACTCGTCGTGGCGCTGGTGGGTGTCGGCGCGTGGGTGCTCGGGCACCACGGCTCCACCCCGCCCAGCGGCACCACGCCGACGACCAGCCATTCGGCGTCGTCGCCGGCCAGTTCGGCGGCGGTGCTCACACCGCGCAGCGCGCACGGGTTCGACGCGCTCAGCAGCCCCGGCGACGACCCGCAGAACGAGAACGACCAGCTCGCCAGGTTCGCCATCGACGGGAACCCGTCCACGTCCTGGAACACCCAGTTCTACATCGGCAACCCGGTGTTCGGCGGCACCAAGACCGGGACCGGGCTGATCCTGGACATGGGCAGGCCGGTGAAGCTGTCGTCGGTGCAGGTGACGTTCGGCTCCATCCCGGGCGCCGACGTGCAGATCGAGGTGGGGAACAACAACACCAGAGCGCCCTCCACCCTGTCCAGCTTCACCACCGTCGCCAGCGCCACCGGCGTGGGCGGCACGCACACCTTCACCGTGCACAGCAGCGCCACGGGCAGGTACGTCCTGATCTGGTTCACCAAGCTGCCGCCCCAGTCGGCCGGGTCATCGAGCCGGTTCGAGGCGAAGGTCTACAACATCATCGTGCGAGGCTCGCACTGACAGCGCGGCCGGGCGGCGATCCGCCCGACGGCGAGTTGCTCCGGCGGCACGTGAACGGCGACCACGATGCGTTCGGCGTGCTGTTCTCGCGCCATCGTGAGCGGCTGTGGGCGGTCGCGGTACGGACGCTCGGGGACGCCGACGACGCGGCGGACGCGCTGCAGGACGCGATGATCTCGGCGTTCCGGCGGGCCGGGAGCTTCCGCGGCGATTCTGCGGTGACCACCTGGCTGCACCGCATCGTCGTCAACGCCTGTCTCGACCTGGTCCGCCGCCGGGCGGCCAGGCCCGCCACCAGCGGGCTGGCGGCTGACACCGTGGACGCGCTCGCGCTGGCGGCGCACGGCCCGGCCACGGCGGCCGACAGCGACACCGCGCTCGACGTGACCGCCGCGCTGGCGACGCTCCCGCCCGACCAGCGCGCCGCCCTGGTGCTCGTGGACATGCTCGGCTACCCGGTGGCAGAGGCCGCGCAGGTGCTGGGCACCTCCGAGGGCACGGTGAAGAGCCGCTGCTCGCGGGGGCGCGCCAGGCTCCTTCCCCGGCTGGCTCACCTGCGCGGGTCAGCGGCTGTCGCGCAGGCGGCCGGCGTCAGTGGGTTCCCGTCTCCGGCCGGCCCGCAAGGCCCGCCAGGATCGCCGGGGCCAGCGGCGCGGAACCGTACGGTGGCGGGAGACGTCTCACCTGCCGAGGGAGGGGGTGAAAGCCCGTGAGGGGCCACGTCGACGAGCAGACGCTGGCCGCGTACCGCGAGGGCCTGCTGCCGGCCCGCGAGGCCGCCAGGATCGCCGCGCATCTGCCGGAGTGCCCGCGCTGCGCCGAGATCGACGCGCAGCTCGCCGCGGTGACCACCATCCTGGCCCGCACCCCTGCGCCGCCGATGCCCGCCTCGGTGGCGCAGCGGCTCGATGCCGCCCTGGCCGCGGAGATCGCGGCCGCCTCCCAGCCGGGCGCCTTCCCCGCTGGCGCCGTTGCTCCCGCTGGCCCTGTTTCCCCTGCTCGCGCTGGGGCCGGTGCCACCCCGGCCGGGACGCCCCCCACCGGGGCGCCCGTACCAGGTGAGCGCGCAGGACGGCTGGATGGGCCCGGCGGGCAGGACGGGACGGGACGCCGCCGGGCCGGGCCCGCCCGGGCGCCGTGGCGGCTCTCGCTGCGCCTGGCCGCCGTCGCCGCGGCCGTGGTCGTCGTGGCCGGGGGCGGGTACGCGATCGCCCACACGGTGCTGGCCGGAAACTCCGCGGTGTCCTCCAGTTCCGCCAGCGAGGCCGCTCCCGCCGGCGCGCCGTCCGCGACCGGACGGGTCCCCGAGGCCGCTCCCGGCGCCGCCATCGGGGCAGGCCTCCCACTGGTCGTCAGCGGCACCGACTACCGCAGCGGCCAGCTGCCAGCCCAGGTCGGTGCCGTGCTCAAGCGCTACCCTGCCGCGGCGCTCGCGCCGGGCCGCGTCAGGGCCTTGCCCACGGTGCCGGTGTCCGTCTTCCCGCGGCTGGCCGCGTGTGTCGCTCACGTCGCCGGCGGCCAGCGCCCGCGCCTGGTCGACATCGCCCGATACGGTGGCCAGCCAGCGGCGGTCATCGTGGTGCCCGTCCCCGGCACCGCGACAGTGCGCGTGTCGGTGGTGGGCCCGGGCTGCCCGGCACAGGGCGGCGGCATCATCACCCAGTTCTCCATGCCCGCGCCCGGCTGATGGGGCCGCACCTGGCGCGGCTCACCAATGCCCGCCAGCGATCCCACATGGGCCGCGGTGGGGGCCGCAGGCGGGGCGTACCGCGGGCGGGAGTTCCCAGCTGGCGCGGGGTGCCGCGGCGGGGTAGCCGCCAAACGTGACGCGGCTGTCCGGGCGGGAATCTCCGGGCCCTAGGATCGGTTGTCCCGGGTGCCCATTAAGCGAAAGGCGAACAGGTGACCGGCATTCACGACGTCATCGTCATCGGATCGGGACCCGCTGGCTACACAGCGGCTCTCTACGCCGCGCGGGCACAGCTCAAGCCGCTGGTTTTCGAGGGCTCTGTCACGGCCGGCGGCGCGCTCATGAAGACCACCGATGTGGAGAACTATCCCGGGTTCCCCGACGGCGTGCTCGGCCCGGACCTGATGGACGCCATGCGCAAGCAGGCCGAGCGGTTCGGCGCGGAGCTGATGGCCGAGGACGTGACCGAGGTCGACCTGACCGCCGACCCCAAGCGGGTCACGGTCGAGGGCGACGTCTATCTCGCCCGGACCGTGATCATCGCGACCGGGTCCCGGTACCGGGAGCTGGGCGTCAAAGGTGAGCAGATGCTGTCAGGGCACGGGGTGTCCTGGTGCGCGACCTGTGACGGCTTCTTCTTCCGCGACCAGGACATCGCGGTGATCGGCGGTGGCGACTCGGCCATGGAGGAGGCCACCTTCCTGACCCGGTTCGCCCGGTCGGTCACGGTGGTGCACCGCCGCGACGCACTGCGTGCCTCCAAGATCATGCAGGAGCGGGCTTTCGCGAACCCGAAGATCTCCTTCCGCTGGAACAGCGAGGTCACCGAGGTGCTCGGCGACGGCAAGGTGAGCGGCCTGCGGCTGCGTGACACCGTCACCGGCGAGGAGAGCACGCTGGCGGTCAGCGGGCTGTTCGTGGCGATCGGCCACGAGCCCCGCAGCGAGCTGTTCACCGGCCAGCTCGCCACCGACCAGGGTTACCTGCTGGTCGAGCAGCCGTCCACCCGCACGGCGATCCCCGGCGTCTTCGCCTGCGGTGACGTCGTCGATCACACCTACCGGCAGGCGGTCACGGCGGCCGGCACCGGCTGCGCGGCGGCCCTGGACGCCGAGCGGTACCTGGCGAGCCACGAGTCGTGATCCCGTGAACCCGCCAGCCCCTGAACCGAACCAACAGTGAACCCATCGTGAGACGGAAGGAACACCGGGCGTGGGTGCGATGAAGAAAGTGACCAACGACAGCTTCGATGCCGATGTCCTCAAGAACGACAAGCCGGTGGTCGTGGACTACTGGGCAGAATGGTGCGGCCCCTGCCGGCAGGTCGCCCCGGTGCTGGAGGCGATCGCGGCCGAGCACGGCGACAAGATCGACATCGTCAAGGTGAACGTGGACGAGAACCCGGAGATCGCCAGGCGGTACGGGATCCTCAACATCCCGACGCTGGGTGTCTTCCAGAACGGCCAGGTCGTCAAGGAACTCGTCGGCGCCCGCTCGAAGTCGCGGCTGCTCGACGACCTCTCCGAGTTCATCTGAGCACGGCACCGGCCCCGGCCCAGCGGGGCCGGGAATTGACCAGCGCTCTGCGCCAGCGGGGCGGCGGCCGGCGGAAAGCCGGCCCAGCGGAGGGCGGCCCAGCGGCCGGCGGCCCGCCCACGTCCCCCGGATCCCACGTCCCCGGATCCCACGTCCCCCGGATGGCCCGCCCACGTCGCCGGAGGGCCCACCTCAGGCCAGGCGCAGCGCCCGCTCCGGGGTCATCGAACCGAGCAGCCGCTCCAGCGCCACCTCGACGTCCTCCCGCCAGGACACCGTCGATTTCAGTTCCAGGCGCAGGCGCGGGAAGTGGTGGTGCGGGCGTACCGTCTTGAACCCCACGGCCAGCAGGTAGTCCGCGGGCAGCACACAGGACCCCTCGTCCCGCCGCAGGTCACCGAAGGCCTCGATCGCCTTGACCCCGCGCCTGGTGAGATCCTTCGCCACCCCCTGGACGAGCATCCGGCCCAGCCCGCCGCCGGTGAACTCGTCCAGGATGTAGGCGGTCATCAGCAGCACCGCGTCGCCGCTCACCGGGCTGGTGGGAAAGGCCACCGAGCGCGGCACGTACAGGGGCGGCGCGTACAGGACGTAGCCGGCCGGCACGCCGTCCACATAAGCGATCTTGCCGCAGCTGCCCCACTCCAGCAGCGTGGAGGAGATCCACGCTTCCTTCTCCAGGGCGGGGTCGCCCGCGGCCTGCGCCCGGCTCTGGCCCGCCGGGTCGAGTTCCCAGAAGACGCACCGCCGGCACTTGTACGGCAGGTCGTCAAGGTTGTCCAGGGTGACGCTGGCCAGACGACGCGACAACTGGCACCTCTGTGATCGGATCGGTCTGCTGCGGCCGGCTCGGTCTGCTGCGGCAGCCTGTGCTGGCTTCGCGGCTGCCATAAGGCGCACGGACCGCCAATGGCAAGATCCCGGGTACCTCCGGCCAGGTCCCCTCCAGCCCGTACCCTGACATGGTACCCATCGACGTGAGGAGGGACTGTGGCGATCGACGACGCGCCGCCAGCCCGCGCTGGCCATACCGGGGGAACCGGTCATGGATCTCAGGAGTCCCATGAGTCCCCTTCGCCTCACGGGTCCCTGATTGATCCGTATGTGGGCCGCTATGCCGCGCGGGCACGGGAGATGATCGCCTCTGAGATCCGGGCGCTGTTCGCGGTCGCCGCCCGGCCCGAGATCGTGTCGCTGGCCGGTGGCATGCCCTACATCACCGCCCTGCCGCTGGACGCCGTCGGCGAGATGGCAGGCCAGCTGGTGGCCGACCGTGGCAGCGTGGCCCTGCAGTACATGTCCGCGCAGGGAGACCCCGGCCTGCGCGAGTGCATCTGCGACGTGATGGCGCTGGAGGGCGTCCGTGCCCACCCGGACGAGGTGGTGGTCACGGTCGGCTCGCAGCAGGCGCTCGACCTGATCACCCGCATCTTCGTCGACCCCGGCGATGTCGTGCTTGCCGAAGGGCCCTCCTACGTGGGAGCGCTCGGCACATTCGCCTCCTACCAGGCGAATGTGATCCACGTCCCGATGGACGACGACGGGCTGATCCCGGAGGCGCTGGCCGAGACGATCACCAGGCTGGGGGCGCAGGGCAAGCGGGCCAAGTTCCTCTACACGGTCCCGTCCTTCCACAACCCCGGCGGGGTGACCCTCAGCGCGGAGCGGCGGGCCCAGGTGCTGGAGACCTGCCAGCGGGCTGGCCTGCTGGTGATCGAGGACAACCCCTACGGCCTGCTGGGGTTCGACGGGGAGCCACTGCGGGCGCTGCGGGCCGATGACGCACACGGGGTCGTGTACCTGGGGACCTTCTCCAAGACCATCGCGCCCGGCCTGCGGGTGGGCTGGGCTCTGGCCCCGCCCGGGATCAGGGACAAGCTGGTGCTCGCCGCGGAGGCGGCGGTGCTGTGCCACTCCAGCTTCGCGCAGCTCATGGTCCGCGAATACCTGACCGGCCAGCCCTGGCGCGAGCAGGTGAAGGTCTTCCGCGAGCTTTACCGGGAGCGCCGGGACGCGATGCTGGAGGCGCTGGGCGCGGTCATGCCCGACGGCTGCCGGTGGACCCGCCCGGCCGGCGGGTTCTACGTCTGGCTGCAGCTGCCACCCGGCCTGAACTCCAAGGCGATGCTCCCCCGCGCGATCTCCTCCCGGGTCGCGTACGTGCCGGGGACGGGCTTCTACGCCGACGGGGCCGGCAGCGGGCACCTGCGGCTGTCCTACTGCTTCCCCGAGCCCGGCCGGATCCGGGAGGGGGTGCGGCGGCTCGCGGAGGTGGTGGGCACCGAGATCGAGCTCCGTGCCACGTTCGGCGCCGTCCCGGCCAGCTACCGTGCCTCCGGCGCCGGCCCGGCCGATCTGACGGGCCCCGCAGGTGCGGACACGCCCCAGTGATACGGCCTGTGTCGACCCAGGCTGACCACAGGCGCCGCAGACGCCGGGCCACGGCGCTGGCTGGCGCGCCTGCGGCACGACCAAGCGTCAGCGGCGTCCCGGCGCCGAGGACCAGCCTCCCGCGCTGCCGCCTGGCGCGCCTCCGGCACGACCAAGCGAAGCACCCGCGAGGGAGGCGATGAAGTGAGCGACCTGGACCACGTGCTCATCCTGGCCGGCGGCCTGTCCGCCGAACGGGAGGTCTCGCTGCGCTCGGGCAGCCGGCTGCGGGACGCGCTGCGGGAGGCGGGCGTCGAGGCCGACATCGCCGACGCCGACGCGGGGCTGATCCCGGCCATCACCGGCGATCCCCCCAGCGCCGTCTTCCCCGCGATCCACGGCGCCTGCGGGGAGGACGGATCGATCCAGGAGGTCCTGGCGCTGCTGGGTGTGCCATTCGTCGGGGCGACCGCCGACGCCTGCCGCTTCGCCTTCGACAAGCCGGTGGCGAAGGCCGTCGCCCGCGCCGCCGGGCTGACGACCCCGGCTTCGGTGACGCTGCCGAAGGAGACCTTCCACGACCTCGGCGCGACCGCCGTGCTGGAGCGCATCGTGGCGACGCTCGGGCTGCCGCTGTTCGTCAAGCCCGCCCGCGGCGGGTCGGCGCTCGGCGCGACCCGGGTCGAGGCAGCCGCCGACCTGCCCGGCGCCATGATCAGCTGTTTCGCCTACGGTGACACGGCGCTGATCGAGCGCTGCGTGGTGGGCACCGAGATCGCGGTCGGGGTCATCGATCTCGGTGACGGCCCCCAAGCGCTACCCGCGGTCGAGATCCACCCGCTCGCGGGCGGCTACGACTACGCGGCGCGCTACACGCCGGGCCAGACACGGTTCTTCACCCCGGCCCGCCTCTCCCCGGACGAGGCGGCGGCGGCGGCCGCGGCCGCCGTCACCGCCCACCGTGCGCTGGGCCTGCGGGACCTCTCCCGCACCGACCTGATCGTCTCCGGCGGGCAGGTCTTCTTCCTGGAGGTCAACGTGGCACCGGGAATGACCGAGACGAGCACCCTGCCCATGGCGATGGAGTCGGCGGGCCGCGCGCTCGGCGTGGTGTGCCGGGACCTGCTCAGCATCGCGGCAGCCCGGGGAAGCTGAGCGCCGGTGCCGGGGCCACCCGCGGCACCGCGGGCACCCGGGCCGCCCGTGGAGCAGATGTGACGCCGGGGAGCCGGGCATGAGACGCTCAGGCAGCCGCCGCCCAGGGAGCCGGACGTGACGCCTGGAGAACCGGACATGGCACCTGGGGAGCCGGACCTGACCGCGCGCGAGCGGTTCGCCAGTGACAACCACGCGGGCGCCCATGAGGCGGTGCTGCGCATGATCGCCCGCGCCAACACGGGTGCCGCCACCGCGTACGGCGGGGACCGCTGGACGCGGCGGGCGTGCGACGGGATCCAGGCGCTGCTCGGCGCCCGGGGCGGCGTCTTCCTCGTCTTCACCGGGACCGCGGCGAACGTGCTCGGTCTGAGCCTGCTCCTGCGGCCCTACGAAGGGGTGATCTGCCCGGAGAGCGCGCACCTCAACACCGATGAGTGCGGCGCGGCCGAGCGGGTCCTTGGCAGCAAGCTGCTGACGGTGCCCACCCCGGACGGGAAGCTGACACCGGCCTTGATCGCCACCCGGCTGGGTGACCGGGACGACGTGCACCGGGTGCAGCCACGGGTGGTCGCGATCTCCCAGGTGACCGAGTACGGCACGTGCTACACGCTGGAGGAGCTGCGGGCACTGGGCGAGTTCTGCCGCAGCGAAGGGCTGCGGCTGTTCGCCGACGGTGCCCGGCTCGCCAGCGCGGCCGCCCGGCTGGGCTGCTCGCTCGCCGACATCGCCGCGCCCATGGACGTGCTGAGCTTCGGCGGCACGAAGAACGGCGCGGTCGGGGCGGAGGCGGTCGTGGTCATGGCCGAGGACCTGGCGGCCGGGGCGGCCTTCCAGCGCAAGCAGCAGATGCAGCTCGCCTCGAAGATGCGCTACCTCGCGGCGCAGTTCCTCGCACTGCTGGAGGACCAGCTCTGGCTGCGCAACGCCGCCCACGCGAACCTGATGGCCGCGCGGCTGGCGGAGGGCCTGCGCGGCGTGCCAGGGCTGCGGCTGTGGCAGCGGGTGGAGTCGAACGCCGTCTTCGCATCCCTGGACCCGGCGCACATCGAGCGCCTGCAGCGGGAGTGGCACTTCTATGTGTGGAACGAGCCGGCTCACGTCGTGCGGTGGATGACCGCTTTCGACACCACCGGGGCCGACGTGGACGATTTCGTGGCGGCCGTGCGGGAGACGGCGGTCGGCGGCACATAGCTGGCGGCGCTGTTTCACGTGAAACACCCGCGGATGGGCGCCCGGCATCGTGGGGCCGCCACCACGGTCCTGCGGGCCCGGCATACAGAAACGCCGTGCCCGCATGACCGCGCCGTCGCTATCTGGTCTGGGCAGTCACGCGCTCAGGTTCTGCGCCCACTCGGGGGACATGGCGGTGACGATCCGCTCCAGGTCCTCCAGCGAGGCGAACTCGACGACGATCTTGCCTTTGCGGCGGCCTAGTTCCACTTTGACTCTGGTGTCGAACGCGTCTGAGAGGCGGTTGGCCAGCGCGGTGAGGCCGGGGCCCGTGGGCTGCTTGGCTGGGGCGCGGCGGGTCTTGGGCAGCTGGTCGCCGCCCATGGCGACGATCTCCTCGACGGCCCGCACGGACAGGCCCTCGGCGACGATCCGGTGCGCCAGGCGGTCCTGGGCATCGGGGTCGTCGAGCGCGAGCAGGGCACGGGCGTGCCCGGCGCTCAGCACACCGGCCGCCACCCGCCGCTGGACCGCGGGCGGCAGGTGCAGGAGCCGGATGGTGTTGGAGATGTGCGGCCGGGACCGCCCCACCTTGTGCGCGAGCTCGTCATGCGTGGCGCCGAAGTCGTCGAGCAGCTGCTGGTAGGCCGCTGCTTCTTCGAGTGGGTTGAGCTGCTCCCGGTGCAGGTTCTCCATGAGCGCCTCGCGGAGCAGGTCATCGTCGGTGGTGCCTCGCACGATGGCCGGGATGTGCTCCAGGCCCGCGCGCTGGCACGCGCGCCATCTCCGTTCGCCCATGATGAGCTCGTAGCGGCCCGGCATGACGCGGCGGACCACCACCGGCTGGAGCAGGCCGACCTCCCGGATCGAGAGCGCCAGTTCGTCCAGCGAGTCCTCATCGAAGCTCTGACGTGGCTGGCGGGGGTTCGGGGTGATGGCGCCGATCGCCACCTCCTCGAAGTAGGTCCCCTCGGCGTCGGTCACTGCGGTGTCGCCGGCGGGCGCGCGCCCGGCCGTCGCGGCGCCGGTCCCGTCCTCTCCGGTGCCCGCCTGCGTCACTGGCGAAGGCGCCGTGGGGATGAGGGCCCCGAGCCCCTTGCCCAGGCCGCGCTTCTGCTGCGCCATCACATCTCCTCGCACTGCCTCATCTCACCGCGCCACTGCCGGGCACCTAGCCCGGGTTTCCCAGTAGAGCATCCCACTAGCCCAGCCCGCACCGCAGACCGCCCGCAAGCTCAACCCCCAGCCCCCGCACGCAGGACCCGCACTGCG
>Ga0335081_10003584_pt1 | contig 24423 bp, 21 predicted proteins | sample Lox_Sample_35_FD_206713 | JGI IMG/M metagenome (GOLD analysis project Ga0335081, IMG submission 206713) | Soil microbial communities from Loxahatchee National Wildlife Refuge, Florida, United States - Lox_Sample_3.5 | ecosystem: Environmental > Terrestrial > Soil > Wetlands | place: USA...
CGGGAGCGCGCGCCGATCACCGCTTGCCGCTGCGCGCCAACGACATTCAGGAATTCGCGTGGGCGCTGGCCACCAATCTGAAAGTAGCCAACGGCCCGACCAAAGGCGACAACGCGGATATCTACAAGTGGATTCCGGGCATCGGCAAGGATCTCCAGCGGAATGCCGGCTTCAGCCTGGTGATCGCCGGCGATTATCAGCCGCCCATCGTGCATGCACTGGCGCACGCCATGAACGAGAAGCTGGGCAACGTGGGCAAAACGGTGTTTTATACCGACCCTCTGGAAGCCAATCCGGCGGATCAGCTCGCTTCCCTCGAGGACCTGGTGAAGGACCTCGATGCCGGCGCGGTGGAACTGCTGCTCATCCTGGGCGGTAACCCCGCATTCAATGCGCCGGTGGAATTGGGGATGGGCAGCCGGCTGCAAAAAGCCCGCATGCGCGCTCACCTCAGCCTCTACGATGACGAAACCTCGCAGGCGTGCCAGTGGCATCTGCCGGAGACGCACTACCTGGAAACCTGGGGCGATTCGCGCGCTTTCGACGGCACCGTCACGCTGCAGCAGCCGCTCATCCAGCCGCTGTACGACGGCCGCTCCGCCTGCCAGGTTTTGCAGATGCTGACCGAAAACCCGGAGGCGAGCCCTTACACGATTGTCAAAGGGTATTGGGCCAGCCAACATAAGGATGCGGATTTCGAAAGCTGGTGGCGTCGCTCGGTGCACGATGGCCTCATCTCGGGTTCCGCGCTACCCACCAAGACCCCTGCACTGCGCGGGGAGGCGATTTCTTCGTCGGCGCAGAAGCCGAAATTAGGCGGCAAGCTGGAAGTGATCTTCCGCCCCGACCCAGCGATCTACGATGGCCGCTTTGCCAATAACGGCTGGCTGCAGGAGCTTCCCAAGCCCATCACCAAGCTCACCTGGGATAATGCCGCGATTATGAGCCCCGCCACCGCGCATCAACTGGGCGTGCTCAAGGAAACACTCAATGCCGGCTACAGCGGCGTACCCATGGTGGAGCTGACCTACCAGGGACGCACGCTACGCGCGCCGGTTTGGTCGCAGCCCGGCCAGGTGGATGGCTGCGTGGTTCTGCATCTCGGCTACGGGCGCACCAAAGCAGGGCGGACGGGCACCGGAGTCGGCTTCAATCCGTATGGCCTGCGCGCCGCCAACGCTCTGTGGAACGACGTGGGACTCACGGCAAAGCATACGGCGGGCTCGTATGACATTGCCACTACGCAGAACGACCACGTGCTGGATACGCGCCGCCACATCATTCAGTCGGGCACTCTGGCCGAATATCTGAAAGATCCGGAATCGATACACGACGGCGCCGAAGAGCCGCCGCGCGGCCTAACAATTTACCCCGAATGGCAGTACCCCGGTTATGCCTGGGGCATGGCCATCGACCTGAATGCCTGCACCGGGTGCAGCGCCTGCATCGTGGCGTGCCAGGCGGAGAACAATATTGCGGTTGTAGGGAAGGACCAGGTGCGCCGCGGCCGCGCCATGCACTGGATACGTGTGGACACCTATTACAACGGCGCGGTGAACGATCCCGAAATTTACAACCAGCCGCTGCCCTGCATGCATTGCGAAGATGCGCCATGCGAGCTGGTGTGCCCGGTGCAGGCCACCAATCACAGCGCGGAAGGCCTGAACGACATGATCTATAACCGCTGCGTGGGCACGCGCTACTGCTCCAACAACTGTCCTTACAAGGTGCGGCGCTTCAACTTCTACCTATTTTCCGACTACGAAACGCCCAGCCTGAAGCTGCTGCACAATCCTGACGTGACGGTGCGCAGCCGCGGCGTCATGGAGAAATGCACTTACTGCGTGCAGCGCATCAACCACGCCAAGATCGATGCGGAAAAAGAAAACCGCAAGGTGAAAGATGGCGACATCCAGACGGCTTGCCAGGCCACCTGCCCCACCGAAGCCATCGTGTTCGGCGATATCAACGATCCCGCCAGCCGTGTCTCGAAAATGAAAGCCGAGAAGCTGAACTACGGCCTCCTCGCCGACCTGAATACGCGGCCGCGCACCACTTACCTCGCCAGCTTGCGCAATCCCAACCCGGAGCTGGAGGCTTAGCGAAACATGCCAGATGAACAACAACTAGCGGAACGGCCTTCCAGCCAGATCATCGCCCCCGGCTACACGTTCGGAACCGTCACCGACCAGATCGCCAGCGTCGTACTCACGGGCAAGACGCCCGCCTTCTGGCTGGCCGCGTTCACCCTGGGTTTCTCCCTGCTCCTGCTATTCCTGCTTTCGGTGGTGGTGCTCTTGGTCAAGGGCGTGGGCATCTGGGGCATCCGCGTACCGGTGATGTGGGGATTCGCCATTACAAATTTCGTGTGGTGGATTGGAATTGGCCATGCCGGCACTCTGATTTCCGCCATTCTGCTGTTGCTCAACCAGCGCTGGCGCAACTCCATCAATCGCTTTGCCGAGGCCATGACGCTCTTCGCGGTGGCGTGCGCCGGCATGTTTCCGCTGTTGCACCTGGGCCGCCCGTGGCTGTTCTATTGGCTGTTCCCCTACCCCAACACCATGGGAGTGCAGCCGCAGTTTCGCAGTCCTCTGGTGTGGGACGTGTTCGCGGTGTCCACCTACGGCACCGTGTCGCTGCTTTTCTGGTACGTGGGTCTGATGCCCGACCTGGCCACCCTGCGCGACCGCACGCAGAGCCGTTTCGCGCGCTTCGCGTACGGCATGCTGGCCATGGGCTGGCGCGGTTCGGCGCGGCACTGGAGCATTTACGAAACCGCCTCGCTGCTGCTCGCAGGCCTGGCGACGCCGCTGGTGCTTTCCGTCCACACGGTGGTGAGCTTCGACTTCACCATTGCCATCGTGCCCGGCTGGCATAGCACTTTCTTCCCGCCCTACTTCGTGGCCGGCGCCATCTATTCCGGTTTCGCCATGGTGCTGGCGCTGGCCATTCCGCTGCGCAGCGTCTATGGCCTGCAAGGGCTGATCACCGACAAACACCTGGACAACTGCGGCAAGGTGATGCTGGCCACCGGCCTGATTGTGGCCTATGCCTACATTCTCGAGACCTTCACCGCCTGGTACAGCGGCAACGTTTATGAGGAAGCGGCAATCTGGAATCGCATGACCGGACCGTATGCCATCACCTACTGGGCGCTGATCACTTGCAACATCGTGGCGCCGCAGTTCCTGTGGTTCAAAAAGATCCGCGCCACGCCGGCGCTGCTGTTTATCGCTTCGATTGTGGTGCTGGTCGGCATGTGGCTGGAGCGCTACATGATTATCGTCAGCAGCCTGGCCCAGGATTTCCTGCCGTCGTCCTGGGGCATTTTCCAGGCCACCCGCTGGGACTGGGCCACGTACGTCGGCACTATCGGATTGTTCCTGTTCCTCTTCTTCGCGTTTATTCGCCTGTTGCCCATGATTTCGATCTTTGAAGTGCGCACGCTGCTGCCGCAGGCCAAGGTGGAAGAGGAGGTGCGGAGTTGACCAAGCCGATCTATGGCGTCACCGCCGAATTTGACAACCCCACCGCGCTGGTGAATGCGACGCGGGCGGCGCGCGAGCAGGGCTATCGCAAGCTGGATGCTTACTCGCCGTTTCCCATTGAAGAGCTGAACGACGTGCTGCATCTGCACCGCAACAAGCTGCCGCTGATCGTGCTGCTGGGCGGCATCACCGGCGGGCTCACCGGATACCTGCTGCAGTATTACATCACGGTCTGGGATTTCCCTATCAATATCGGTGGGCGCCCGCTGCATAGCTGGCCCGCCTACATCATCATCACCTTCGAGCTGACGATTCTGTTTGCCGCCATTTCGTGCGTACTTGGTCTGCTGGGGCTGTGTGGGCTGCCCATGCCATACCACCCCATGTTCAACGTTCCGCGGTTCGCGACGGCCTCGCGCAACCGCTTCTTCCTTTGCATCGAAGCCAGCGACCCGCTGTTCGATCACGATAAGACGGCCGAGTTCCTGGAGACCCTGGAACCGAGAGAGGTTTCCGAAGTTGCGGAATAATCTCAAACTCGGATCGCTGATTGTGCTGGCGCTCGCATCCACCGTAGCGTGCCGCCAGGACATGCAGGACCAGCCCAAATACCTTCCCCTGCGGCCCAGCGATTTCTTCGGCGACGGCCGTTCCGAGCGCCCGCTCATCGAGGGCACGGTGGCACGCGGCCATCTGGACGACGATGCCGCTTTATATACCGGCAAGGGACCGGATGGCAAGTTCGTAAATACCTTTCCTTTTCCCGTGACCAAAGAGGTGCTGGAGCGCGGCCAGCAGCGCTTCAATATTTACTGCTCGCCCTGCCATGACCGGCTCGGCATGGGCGACGGCAAAATCGTGCGCCGCGGTTACCGGCATCCGCCGTCGTACCACATCGACCGGCTGCGGCAGGTGCCCAACGGGTACATCTACGACGTGATTACCAACGGGTTCGGCGCCATGCCCGACTACGCGGCGCAGGTTCAGCCGCGCGACCGCTGGGCCATCGTGGCCTATATTCGCGCGCTGCAACTGAGCCAGAATGCGCCGCTGAGCGACGTTCCCGACAATGCCAGGCCGCAACTGAACCAGGGAGGCGCGCAATGACCGCTTCGGCACTCGATTTCAATCCGTCCACCGAACTGCGGCAGGATTTCCGACAGTGGCGCATGCGCTCGCTGGCCGCCGGCGTGGTGGGGCTGCTGCTCACGGTGGCCGGCCTGTTTCTGGTCTCGCCCAACCAGTTTTACCGCTCGTATTTGTGGTCGTACGTATTTTTCCTGGGTCTGGCGCTCGGCTCCATGGCCTGGCTGATGCTGCAATATCTTACCGGCGGCGCATGGGGCGTGGTGATTCGCCGGCCGGCCGAAGCCGCGGTCCGCACCTTACCTCTGTTGGCGGTGCTCTTCATTCCCATCGTGATCGGCATCCCCAACCTCTATCGCTGGTCGCACGCCAATGTGGTGGCCGCAGATGCGGTGCTTCAGCATAAGCACACGTATCTCAACGTTACGTTCTTCCTGATTCGCGCGGCGGTTTATCTGATCTGTTGGAACTTCCTGGGCTGGTACCTGAACCGCTGGTCGGCCGTGGAAGACCGCGAGGGCGGTTTCCGCGCCCACAACAAAATGGCCTTCATCGCCGGACCCGGCCTGGTTTTCTGGGGATTCAGCGTCACATTTATGGCGGTCGATTGGGTGCTCTCCCTCGATCCGCACTGGTTCTCCACCATGTTCGGTTTGCTGTTTATGGCGGGCCAGGGCCTGTCGTCGATGGCGTTCCTGGTTACCTTGCTGGTGTTGCTGTTCTACCGCCGGCCCATGTCCGAGATTCTCACCGCCCGGCATCTGCACGATCTCGGCAAGTTTCTGCTCATGATGGTGATGGTTTGGGCTTACTTTTCGTTTTCGCAGTTCTTGATTATCTGGGCGGGCAACCTGCCGGATGAAATTCCCTGGTACCTGGAACGGCTGCGGGGCGGATGGCAGTTTATCGCGCTGCTGCTGGTGGCAGGACATTTCGCGCTGCCCTTCGCGTTACTCCTTTCACGCGACCTGAAACGCAACTTTAAATTTCTGGCATCGCTGGCGATTTTCATCCTGTTCATGCGCCTGGTGGATATCTATTGGCTGGTGACGCCCGATTTCGAAAAAGGCGCGTTCCACCTGAGTTGGGTGGATATCACCGCGCCCATCGGCATCGGCGGCATCTGGCTGGCCTGGTTCCTGGCGCAACTGGAGAAGCGCCCGCTGCTGCCCCTTAACGAGCCGCATTTGGTGGAGGCATTGGAACATGGCCGAGAATGAATCGCCGCACCCGGTAGATCTGGGTCACCCGGAACCGCACGCTGAAGTAAGCGACGTCAATGCCTGGGCGATCGGCAAGTTCGCCATCGCGCTCGTCCTGGTGTCGATCATCAGCCTCGCCGGACTGTTCGCTCTCTTCCGCTACTTCATTCAATCCACTGGAGGGCAGGAGCCGCCGGTCACCCGCAACTTCGAGATCAACGCCGAGAAGCGGCCGCCGGCGCCGCAGTTGGAGGTTTCCGAGCGCCTTGACCTGGCCCGCGAGCGCGCCGCCGAGGACAAACTGCTGACCACTTACGGCTGGGCCGACCGGCAGAGCAACACGGCGAGGATTCCCATCGACCGCGCCATCGATCTGGTGGCGCAGCAAGGTTTGCCCTCGCGCCCCGAAGCGCCCCGACCAGCCAGCACTGCCACGGTTCCAACGGCGAGCGGCATGGGCGAAATCATGCAGCAGCCGGGCGGACCGTTGGGAGGAGGTGGAAAGTGAAACTGTCCATTTACGGGCAACCGCTCCCTTACGGTCGCGGCTCCGATCGGAGCATGCACCTCAAGCGGAGCCGCGACCGTAAGGGAGCGGTTATTGCTCTCAAGTTTGCGCCTACATTCCTCCTTGCGCTCGCGGCGTTCGCCCAGCCCGGCCAGCCGGCGCCCGCGCAGCCCTCCTACAGTTTGCAGGATGGCAACCTCAATACCGCATTGCCGGGCGCGCTGCAGGGCGTGGGCATCGACCAGAAACTGAATGAGCAGGTGCCGCTCGACCTCACGTTCCGCGACGAGGCCGGGCGCGACGTTTCGCTCTCTGCTTTCTTTCATCCGCAAAAACCGGTGATCCTGGCACTCGTATATTACCGCTGCCCCATGCTGTGCACCCAGATTCTCAACGGCGTGGAGAGCAGCCTTAAGGCGGTCTCGCTCAACCCCGGCCGCGATTTCGAAGTGCTCAGCGTCAGCTTCGACCCCAAGGACACGCCGGAGCTGGCCGCTTCCAAGAAGCAAATGTACCTGCGGCGCTACGGCAGGCCGGACACAGCCAACGGCTGGCACTTTTTAACCGCCGATGAGCGGGACAGCAAGGCATTGGCCGACGCGGTAGGTTTTCATTATAAATACGACCCGAAAACCGATCAGTATGCGCACGCCAGCGGCATCATGATCCTCACACCCGATGGCCATATTTCCAAATACTTTTACGGCGTGGAATACGCGGCGCGCGATTTACGGCTGGGGTTGGTGGAAGCCTCGCAGGAGAAGATCGGCACCCCGGTGGACCAGATTCTACTCTTCTGCTACCACTACGACCCGGCCACGGGGAAATACGGCGCCATGACCATGAACATTCTGCGGGCCGCCGGCGCCGGCTTCACACTGCTGTGCGGCGCCTTTCTGCTGTTCGCGATTCGCCGCGATGTCCGCCGGAGCCGCCGCTCTCGCGCCGCACTGGATCACTTGAGATGAGATTGCCACTATTTCCGGAACAGGCTTCGAACTTCGCGCCGGAGACGGATCACCTGCTGTACTTCCTTCTCGCGGTAGCCGTTTTCTTCACGGTGCTGATTTTCGGCGCCATCTTCTATTTCGCCATTCGCTACCGGCGCCGCTCCGACCGCGAATTGCCGCGCGTCCTTCACACTGGCCTGGCGCTGGAAATCGTGTGGAGCGTGATTCCCTTCGGCCTCACTATGATCATGTTCGGATGGGGCGCGGACCTCTTCTTTCGCGAGAGCCGCCCGCCCGCCAATGCCCTGCAAATTTATGTGGTGGGCAAGCAATGGATGTGGAAGCTGCAGCACATGGAAGGGCAGCGCGAAATCAACGAGCTGCATGTGCCGGCTGGCCGGCCGGTGCGGCTCACCATGACTTCCGAGGACGTGATCCACAGCTTTTTCGTTCCGGCCTTCCGCACCAAGGAGGACGTGGTGCCCGGCCGCTACTCCACCACCTGGTGGACGCCCACCAAGCCGGGCAAGTACCACCTGTTTTGCGCCGAGTATTGCGGCACCAACCATTCGCGCATGATCGGCTGGATTTACGTGATGGAGCCCCAGGAATATCAGACATGGCTGAGCGGCGGCCGCGCTTTCGGATCGTTGGCCGAAAACGGCGAAAAGTTGTTTCAGGACCTCGCCTGCGGCAACTGCCACAAGGCCGATGGCTCCGGCCGATGCCCCAACCTGGTCGGCCTCTTCGGCCGCAACGTGCAGTTGGCCGACGGCCGCACCATCAAGGCCGATGAAGGGTACATTCGCGAATCCATTTTGCAGCCCAACGCCAAGATCGTTGCTGGATACCAGCCCCTGATGCCGACCTTCCAGGGTCTGGTGACCGAAGAAGGAGTTTTGCAGTTAGTGGAATATATCAAGTCGCTGGGACGGCAGCCGGGCACCACGCCGGCGGAAGTAAGTCCGAATCCCCCGGCGCCCAAAAACCAATAGCCATATGATTACCGCCGCGGCACAAGAACGAGAGACTTACTTAAATGCCAGTTACGGCATCAAATCGTGGCTCCTCACCAAGGACCACAAGCGCATCGCGCTGCTGTACCTGTTTACCGTCACGCTGTTTTTCTTCATCGGGGGCGCCTTCGCCACGCTGATTCGCATCGAGCTGTTGACGCCGCAAGGCGGCCTGGTCTCATCGGAGACCTATAACAAGCTGTTCACGATGCACGGCGTCACCATGATCTTTTTCTTTCTGATCCCGTCCATCCCGGCCACGCTCGGCAACTTTTTCCTGCCCATGATGATCGGGGCGCGCGATCTGGCATTTCCGCGCATTAACCTTCTGAGCTGGTATCTGCTGGTGATCGGCGGCCTGTTCGCTTTATTCGCCATGCTGGCCGGCGGCGTGGATACCGGCTGGACCTTCTACACGCCCTACAGCACAACGTATTCGAACACGTGGGTGATCGCCACCGCCATCGGCATCTTCGTGGCCGGCTTTTCGTCCATTCTGACCGGTCTCAATTTCGTCGTCACCGTGCACCGCATGCGCGCTCCGGGTATGACTTGGTTCCGAATGCCGCTGTTCGTGTGGGCGCACTACGCCACCGCCCTGATCCAGATTTTGGGCACGCCGGTGCTCGCGGTCACGCTACTGCTGGTCTTCTGCGAACGCGTTTTTCACATCGGCATTTTCGACCCTGCGCTGGGCGGCGACCCGGTGCTCTTCCAGCACCTGTTCTGGTTTTACTCGCACCCGGCCGTTTACATCATGGTGCTGCCGGCCATGGGCGTCGTTAACGAGCTGGTCTCGACTTTCTCGCGCAAGCCGATCTTCGGCTATAGCTTTGTGGCGTTTTCGAGCCTGGCCATCGCGGTGCTGGGCTTCCTCGTCTGGGGCCATCACCTGTTCGTCAGCACGCAGTCGGTTTACGCCGGCATGGTGTTTTCGTTCCTCAGCTATTTCGTGGCCATTCCCTCGGCCATCAAGGTTTTTAATTGGACCGCGACATTATATAAGGGCTCGATCTCGTTTGCCACGCCTATGCTCTACGCCTTCGGCTTCATCGGCCTGTTCACCGTCGGCGGGCTCACCGGCTTGTTCGTGGCGAGCCTGGGCCTCGACGTCCACGTCACCGATACCTATTTCGTGGTAGCCCACTTCCACTACATCATGGTGGGCGGTGCCATTATGGGCTACCTGGGCGGGCTGCACTACTGGTGGCCTAAGATCACCGGCCGCATGTATCCGGAATTGTGGGCCCGGCTTTCCGCGCTGGTGATCTTCCTGGGCTTCAACCTGACATTCTTTCCCCAGTTCATTCTCGGTTACCTGGGGATGCCGCGCCGCTACCACACGTACCCGGATGAATTCCAGGTGCTGCACGTGCTTTCCACCGCGGGCGCTTCCGTGCTGGCGGTCGGCTACCTGATGCCCATGGTTTATTTCATCTGGTCGCTGCGCTATGGACAGGTGGCCGGCGCCAATCCGTGGGGCGCTACGGGCCTCGAATGGCAAACCGCTTCGCCGCCGCCCGTCCACAACTTCGACGAGATGCCGGTTGTGACCCACGAAGCGTACGACTACACCACCGTATTGGGAGAGGTCGAAGTTGGCTAACCACGCTGAAGCTCAAGCCGAAACGCTCGCACTGCGCGAGCAGTTCGATACCGCCGAACAGCAGAAGGACGCTTCCACCCTGGGGATGTGGGTCTTCCTCATCACCGAAATCATGTTCTTCGGCGGCCTGTTTCTGGCCTACACGGTTTACCGCGACATTTATTTTCCGGTGTTCGCGCTGGCTTCTTCCAGCCTCAACGCCGTCATCGGCGCCATCAACACCGCCGTGCTGTTATGCAGCAGCTTCACCATGGTGCTGGCGGTGCGCGCCTCGCAAGTGGGCCAGCGCAACGCCCTCATCATTTTTCTGATTTTGACGCTCATCCTGGGCGTGGCCTTTCTGGGAGTCAAGGCTTACGAGTGGAACGAGAAATTCCAGGAGCATCACGTGCCCGGCCCCACCTTCCATCTGGAAGGCACCGGCCAGCAGGGTGAGGCGCAGCTTTTCTTCTCGCTCTACTTCGCCATGACCGGACTGCACGCCCTGCACATGCTGGTAGGCTGCGGCATTTTGACGTGGCTGCTCATCCAGTCGTGGAAGGGCAAGTTCACACCCGAATACATGACGCCGGTGGATATCGCGGGCCTCTATTGGCACTTCGTCGATATCATCTGGATTTTCCTGTTCCCGCTGCTGTATCTGATCGATCGCCACCTGGGGAGATAAATATGAGCGAACACGTCGATTCCGTAAGAACCTACGCCTCCGTCTGGCTCATTCTGCTGGCGCTCACCGCCGCCACCACGGCCGTGGCTTATGTGGACCTGGGTGCGTTCAGCGTGGTGGTGGCGCTGACTATTGCCGTTATCAAGATGCTGCTCGTTGCGCTTTTCTTCATGCACGTGCGCCACAGCACCCAGCTCACCAGGTTGGTCGTGGTCGGCGGCCTGTTATGGCTGGGCATTCTGCTGACGTTCACTCTGGCAGACGTCTGGACGCGCGGCCTGATCGGCACGCCGGGAAGATAGCGTACGCAAAGTGCACTACCGGCCCTCCACGGAAGCACCCCACCTCCGCATTCTGCCGCTCGAACCGGTTCCGCTCGCCGTTTGGGAATGGCCGCGCGAGCAGGATGGGGCTCCCCCGCTGCTGTTCGCGCATGCCACCGGATTTCACGGCCGGCTTTGGGACGCTGTGATTCGCCTGCTGCCGGGCCGGCGGGCCGTGGCCGTCGAACTGCGGGGCCATGGGCGCAGCGGCAAGCCCGAACCGCCCTACCGCTGGCGTGCGTTCGGCGCGGACGTGGCAGCGCTCGTCCGCGCTCTGGACTTGCGCGGCGCCGTCGGCATCGGCCATTCCAGCGGAGGCCATGCCATCGCTCTCGCGGCCGCCCTGGCGCCCGATGCCTTCCGATCCCTTCTACTCATCGATCCGACGATTTTTCCGCCCGAGCGCTACATCCAATCGAAATTCGACGCCTCCTTCACTTTGCGCCGCAAGAACCACTGGCGCTCCGCGGAGGAGATGTTCGAGCGGTTTCACGACCGTCCTCCTTTCGCCGGCTGGAAGCCGGAGATCCTGCGCGACTACTGCCGGTTTGGCCTTCTGCCGGAGGGCGATCGCTTCGTCCTGGCGTGCCCGCCCGCGGTGGAGGCGTCGATTTATGTGGAATCCACCAGCCCGGAGTCTGACATCTACTCCGAAATCGCCTCCATCGCGGTGCCGGTTACGGTGATGCGCGCCGGCATTGTCCGGCCGCCGGACGTCTTCGACTTGAGCGCCTCTCCCACCGCGCCGGATCTGGCATCCAAATTCCGCCGCGGCCGCGATGTGCTGCTGCCCGGGCAGTCGCACTTCATTCCCATGGAACTGCCCGACCGCGTGGCGGAAGAAATCGAAAGCCTGGCGTTGTGACGTCCGCGTTGTGATATGTTGTCGGCACGAGCTATGAGGAATGCACTCTGTTGTCTGGCCGCCCTGGTTGCCGCGGCGGCGGCCCAGGAGCCGAATCCGGATGCCTATTACAAGCTTGGTCCCGATTCGCTGGAACAGGAGGGCGTGCCGAAGGGCGCCATTCGAGGACCCTTCACGCTGCCCAGCCAGGCGTATCCCGGAACGCAGCACACCTATTGGGTGTACGTGCCGGCGCAGTACGATCCGTCGGTCCCCGCCAGCCTGATGATCTTCAACGATGGCCAGGCGTTCATGGCGCCGGAGGGGGATATGCGCGCGCAGAACGTGATGGACAACCTGATCTGGCGGCGCGAGTTGCCGGTGATGATCGGGGTGTTCATCAATCCCGGCCGCCGTCCGGACCAGCCGGAGCCGAACCTGCGCGAATGGGGCGACCGCACCACCAACCGTCCGACGGAATACAACGCGCTGGACGATAAGTACGCGCGCGTCATCTGCGATGAGCTGATGCCGGTGCTAATGAAGGAGTACAACATTGCCAGGGATGCGGAGCGGCACGGCATCGGCGGTTCCAGTTCAGGCGCGATTGCGGCGTTTACGGTGGCATGGGAGCGGCCCAACCAGTTTCGCAAGGTGCTCAGCAGCGTGGGCAGCTTCGTCAACCTGCGCGGCGGAGACGCCTACCCCGACATCATCCGCAAGAGCGAGAAGAAGCCGATTCGGGTCTTCCTGCAGGACGGGCGCAACGACAACCGCGGGGCCGGGCGGGGCGGCGCTTACGACGAACGGCGCGACTGGTTTTTGCAGAACGTCCGCATGATGCAGGCGCTCACCGAAAGAGGTTACGACGTGAATTATGCGTGGGGGATGAACCGGCACGGGCAGAAAATGTCGGGCGCGATTCTTCCCAGCATGATGCGTTGGCTGTGGCGCGACCACGCGGTTTCCACCGACCCGAACGACGCGGTGGAGCGGTCGTTTCACGAAGCGGTGAAGCACTGAACGTCAGGGCCGGCTGTTGGCCTCATCGAGCGCCAGGTAGCGATCGCGATGCGGTTGGGGTTCGGCGTTAGAGTCCACATCCAGCCGCATGATCTGGTAGTGGGCGCCGGCGGTATACGCCGGCCAATTCGGCAGCCCCGCGCCATTCGGATTCCCGGTCTTAATGAAATTGGCGAAGAACGCCTGCATGGTCTCTGAGACTTTGGTATCGGCGGGAGTCCAGGCATATCGCAGGTCGAGCGGGATATTGCCCATGGCGTATTGAATCTCCGCCGAATGCACGGCGCCGAGGGGCTGGGGCGTGGGCGCCTCGGGACCCTTTGCGCCTGGGGGCGAGAAGCGCGGCCGCGGGTGCGTGTAGAGGTAGCGGTACACGGGTTTGCCGCCGGTCTTGGCCTGAAGCTCGGCCCATTTCCACGTGCCGTACGCGATAAACCGGGCGCTCGCGAGTTCGGTCGCCGCTTCCAAGACTTCGTAGGGCGTAGAGGGCGTATAGGCCTTCAGAACCGCTTCGGCCCGGTCGCCGTAAAGCCTGCGCACCGCCGCGACGAAGTTTTCGGGGGTGGGCGCACCGGTCCCCAGCACTCCCCTGGCCCCCTGCTCCTCGGAGTTGGATCCGGCCAGCAGGGGGACTTTCGCCTGTTCCCCGGCTGCGTAGATATCGGCCAGCGGTTTCGAAAGGAAGTAACCGTCCAGCGCGGTGCTGAAGCGCACGCCCTGCGTTTTGGCAACAGCGTCTTGAATCTCTTCCGCCGTCATGGCGCGCAGAGCCGCCAGGGACGAGGCGCCTGCGGCGGAGGCGAACTTAACCCCATCCTCCTCCGCCTCGGCGAGAGGGCGAGGAGGCAGGCTGGCAATCATAGCGCCGCTCTCCCCTATGGCGCCGGCGATCAAGCTCCTGGAGAGCGGAGAAGCCATGAGCGCGCTGACGGAAATGGAACCGGCGGATTCGCCGGCGATGGTCACGCGCCGGGGATCTCCGCCGAAGGCCGCGATGTTGCGCTCCACCCACTGGAGAGCGGCGACCTGGTCCAGCAGGCCGTAGTTGCCGGATGCATGATGGGGCGACTCCTCCGTTAACTCGGGATGGGAGAAGAAGCCGAAAACGTTGGTCCGGTAGTTCACGCTAACGGCCACCATTCCCTTGCGGGCCATGCTAGCGCCGTCGTAGCGCGGCTCGGAACCGTCGCCGTTCTGAAACCCGCCCCCGAAGATGTACACCAACACGGGCAAGCGCTGGCTGCCGGAGCGGGCGGGGGTCCACACGTTCAGATAGAGGCAATCCTCGCTCATGCCGTCGCTGCGAAACCAATAGTCCGCGTTAGGCCCGGTGCGCTGCATGCAGCGCGGGCCAAACTTGTCGGCGTTGCGGACGCCCGTCCAGTTCTTGACGGGCTGCGGTTCCCGCCATCGCAGGTCGCCCACGGGAGGCTGCGCAAACGGTATTCCTTTGAAGCTGCGGACGCCGGAATCGGGCGGCACGAGCGCCTCGACGAGGCCATTGGTAGTTTTGACTTGATCGGCGGCGCAAACCGTGGTGGGGAGCGCCGCGCTGAAGCAGATGGCGATAACAAAAATGATTTGGCGATTCCGTTTGTGCATATTGAACCTACGGGAACACATTTTACTGCGAATTGGACAGCGGCGTTGCGGCGCGCGCTGCTCTCGGGCCCGGTGCGGTGTTAAGATACTGGCCGAAAGAAGGAGGTGCAGCATGCACGGACCAACCGCGCGGCGGCGGTTTCTGGCCGGTTCAGCCGCTTTCGCCGCTTCCGCCCTGGCGTTTCGGCCCAAGGCCTGCGAGGCCGCCGGAGAAGTGAAGCGGCGGGCCGGCACCAGGCTCAAAATCGGTCTGAACGCGTACTCATTCAACCGGCCGCTGATGGCCGGCAAGATGACCCTGGAAGACGTGATCGACTACTGCGCGGCGCACGATATCGATGGAGTGGATACCACCGGCTATTACTTTCCCGGATACCCGCAGGCGCCCGCCGATGGGTACGTTTTCAACCTGAAGAAAAAGGCTTATGTGAACGGCGTCACCATCAGCGGCACGGGTGTACGCAACGACTTCACCATCGGCGACCCTGCCGCCCTGAAAGCGCAGATCCAGTTGGTGAAGGATTGGGTGGATGCGTCGGAAAAGCTGGGCGCGGCTTTCGTACGCGTTTTCTCGGGACCGCGCGTGCCGGACGGGTCGAGTTTCGGGAAGGTGCTGGAAACCATGATTCCGGCTTTTCGCGAATGCGCGGACTACGGAAAGAACCATGGCGTGATCGTAGCGCTGCAGCCCCACGACGACTTTCTGAAGACGGCGGATGAGACCATCCAGGTTGTGCAGGCGGTCAATTCCGATTGGTTCAGCGTGGTGCTCGACGTGGGAAGCCTGCGGCAGGGCGACCCCTATGACGAAATTCGGAAGCTCCTGCCCTACGCCTGTACGTGGCAGATCAAGGAAATGGTGTACGTGAACGGCAAGGCGGCTCCCATCGATCTCGGGAAGATCCGCTCCATTATCGACAAGGTGGGTTACCGCGGCTTCGTGCCGTTCGAGGCGCTGGGAGAAGGGAATCCCGACCAGGTGACCGCGTTCCTGGAAAAGGTTCGCAAGGCGATGGCGTAGGATCGGCCTTGATTCCGCGCCGTAGCCACCGGCGACCGTCTCTGCCAGTTTCGCACGGCAATGGAATGAAACGCGGCGACTTCTCCCTCAGTACCGCTGGCGAGTGAAATGCAACGAAACCGTTGAGAGGAGTCCCATTGGCGGATTGTATCCGGGAGCACCCTTTGCGCGGCCCGGCTCAGGCCGGAATTCGTTGAAGCTATCCGGGGCCTTGTCCTCATCTATATTCATAAGGTGGATCCGGCGGACGCCTGGATCGCCATGCGATGAAACGAAGGTGAAATAATGAACCCGGCAAAGGCACTCCATGACATGGGCCAGAGTCTCTGGCTCGATAACATTACGCGTGACATGCTCGATAACGGCACCCTGCGGCGATATATCGACGAGTTGTCGGTCACAGGCTTGACATCGAATCCGACGATCTTCCATCACGCCATCAAAAACAGCACCAAATACGACCCTGCCATTCAGGCAAAACTCACGCAGGGCAAGTCGGGAGAAGACCTGTTTTTCGAGCTGGCGCTGGAAGACCTGACGCGCGCGGCGGACCTGTTCCGCTTCATCCACAACCAGACAGCAGGAGTGGATGGGTGGGTATCGCTGGAGGTCTCACCATTGCTGGCTTACGATACAGCCACCACTATCAGCGAGGCGAAGGACCTGAGCGCGCGCGCCGCGCGCCCGAACCTTTTCATCAAAATTCCCGGTACGCCGGAAGGCATTCCCGCCATCGAAGAGGCAATCTTCAGCGGTGTTTCAGTGAACGTGACGCTGCTGTTTTCACGCGAGCATTACCTGGCGGCGGCGGAAGCATACCTGCGGGGCATCGAACGCCGCATCGCCGCGGGGCTGGGGACGAATGTCGGCTCGGTTGCGTCCGTGTTCATCAGCCGCTGGGACGTGGCGGTGGCCAAGAAGGTGCCGGACAGTTTACGCAACCGGCTGGGTATTGCGATTGCAAGGCGCACTTATAAGGCGTACCGCGAGCTGCTCGCCTCGCCCCGCTGGAGGAAGATCGTGGCAGCGGGTTATCACCCGCAACGCCTGTTGCTTGCCAGCACGGGAACGAAAGATTCCAATGCCTCGGACATTCTGTACGTCAAAGCGCTGGCCGCTCCGGATACGGTCAATACCATGCCAGAAGCAACCCTGTTGGCGTTTGCCGATCACGGCGAGCTGGGAGCTCCCATGCCGGTGGATGGCGGCGATTGCGAGCAAGTGCTGGCCGATTTCGCCCAAGCCGGCATCCATGCCGAAGCGCTGGCGGCACAACTGCAATCCGAGGGTGCCAAGGCATTTGTGGACTCGTGGAACGAACTCATGGAAGTGATCGCCTCGAAAACCGCGGTCCTGCACGCGTAAACGTTGTTATGCGAGTATTGGCGATCGATGTGGGCGGAACGCACGTAAAGATTCTGGCCAGCGGCCGCAGAACGCCCCGGAAGTTCGCCTCCGGTCCGGACATGACGCCGAAACGGATGGTGTCCGGCGTAAGAAAGCTGGCCGGCGACTGGCAATACGATGCGATCTCGATCGGGTATCCGGGGCCGGTTGTGCAAGGGCGGATCCTGCACGAGCCGTACAACCTCGCCCCGGGTTGGATAGGCTTTGATTTCCACAAGGCGTTTGGATGTCCGGTCAAGGTGATTAACGATGCCGCCATGCAAGCACTGGGCAGCTATGACGGCGGACGGCTGCTCTTCCTCGGCCTGGGAACAGGGCTCGGCTCCGCGCTGATCGTCGACGGAACGCTGGCGCCCATGGAGCTCGCGCACCTTCCCTACCGCAAGGGCACCTACGAGGATTATGTGGGCGTTCGCGGCATCAAGCGGTTTGGCAAAAAGAAGTGGCGGAACTACGTCGCCGACGTAGTGAAACGTCTGACCGAGGCCCTGGAGCCGGACGAGATAGTTCTGGGCGGGGGCAACGTCAAACAACTCGATAAACTGCCGAAGGGCTGCCGTGAGGGGACCAATGCGAACGCATTCACGGGCGGCTTCCGGCTTTGGAAGAAGGGAGAATTCGATGACCATCGGCATGACCACCGGCGTGGCGCCGCTCACCCAGCGGCCCGCGTGGAAGGCGCTCCAGTCGCATTACGAAACGGTGCGCGACACCGAGATGCGAAAGCTGTTCGCTGACGACCCCAAGCGCGGGGAACGGCTGACCCTCGAGGCGGTTGAGCTCTTCCTCGACTATTCCAAGAATCGCGTAACGGAGCAGACGCTTAAGCTGCTGATGCAACTGGCGCGCGAATCAGGAGTGGAGGAGCGCCGCGATGCCATGTTCCGCGGCGAGCGGATCAACATTACGGAAAAGCGCGCGGTGCTGCACGTGGCTTTACGCGCGCCCAAAAACGAGTCGATTGTGGTGAACGGGAAGGATGTGGTATCGGAGGTACACGCCGTGCTCGGCAAAATGGCGGACTTCGCCAACCGGGTGCGGAGCGGCGCGTGGAAAGGCCATACCGGAAAGCGCATCCGCAATGTGGTCAACATCGGAATCGGCGGCTCCGACCTCGGTCCGGTAATGGCGTACGAAGCACTGAAGCACTACAGCGCGCGGGAGATGACCTTTCGCTTTGTCTCGAATGTCGACGGAACCGATTTCGCGGAAGCCGTGCTGGATCTCGACGCCGCCGAAACGCTGTTCATCGTTTCTTCGAAGACCTTCACTACGCTCGAAACTATGACCAACGCCCACACCGCGCGCGACTGGGCGCTCCAGCGGCTGGGCGGAGACGAAAAAGGAATCGCGAAACATTTTGTCGCGGTTTCGACCAATACCGGCGAGGTGGCCAAGTTCGGGATCGACACCGCCAACATGTTCGGTTTCTGGGATTGGGTGGGCGGCCGCTACTCGATGGATTCGGCCATCGGGCTCTCCACCATGATCGCCATCGGCCCCGACAACTTCCACGCCATGCTGGACGGCTTCCACCAGATGGACGAGCACTTCCGCACGGCGCCGCTGGAAAGGAATCTGCCGGTGCTGATGGGGATGCTGGGCATCTGGTACAACAATTTCTTCGGCGCGCAAACCGTGGCCGTGCTGCCTTACGAGCAGTATCTCAAGCGCTTCCCGGCTTACCTGCAACAGTTGACGATGGAAAGCAACGGCAAGCATGTGACGCTAGAGGGCGTGCCGGTTGACTATGACACCGGTCCCATCTACTGGGGCGAGCCCGGCACCAACGGGCAGCACTCGTTCTACCAGTTGATCCACCAGGGCACGCGCCTCATTCCGTGCGACTTCATCGCGTTCGGCAAATCGCTGAACCCCATCGGCCGTCACCATGACATGCTGATCGCGAACGTGTTCGCGCAAGCCGAGGCGCTGGCATTCGGCAAAACGGCGGAACAGGTGAGGGCGGAAGGCACGCCCGACTGGCTCGTGCCGCACCGCGTGTTCGAGGGCAATCGGCCGTCGAACGTGCTGCTGGCCGCGGAGTTGACGCCCGCGGTTCTGGGAAAACTGGTGGCACTCTACGAGCACACCGTTTTCACGCAGGGGACCGTTTGGGATATCGATTCGTTCGACCAATGGGGCGTGGAGTTGGGAAAGGTGCTGGCGCAGCGAATCGTTCCGGAACTGGAGAGCGCATCGGTGCCAAAGCTCACGCACGACAGCTCGACCAACAACCTGATCCGGCGCTACCGGCAGATGAAAACTGCATGAGGCTGAAAGTGCTGCCTGACGCCGGCGCGGTGGCCGGGCGCGCGGCTGCCATCATTGCCGAGCAGGCGCGAGCTGCTTACGCCGCCCGTGGCCGCTTTGTGATGGCCGTCAGCGGCGGCCATACTCCATGGGTGATGCTGCGCCTGCTGGCGCGCGAGGACGTCCCATGGAATGGAGTGCATGTGCTGCAGGTGGACGAGCGGATAGCGCCTGCGGGCGATCCGGACCGCAACCTCACCCACCTGCGGGAAAGCCTGCTGGCAAACGCGCCGCTCCCTCCCGCGCAAATCTACCCGATGCCGGTGGAATCGGCCGACCTCGCGGCCGCGGCGGCGGAATATGCCGCAACGCTCGAAAAGATTGCGGGGTCGCCCGCGGTTCTCGACCTCGTACACCTGGGGCTCGGGCCGGATGGACACACCGCTTCGCTGATTCCGGGCGACCCCGTGTTGGACGTGGTCGACAGGGATGTCGCGATCACCGGCGTCTATCAAGGCAGGCAGCGGATGACGCTGACATATCCGGCGATCGACCGCGCCCGGCAGATTCTCTGGCTAGTAACAGGCAGCGAAAAGACTAAAGCGCTCGGTCAACTGCTGGCTGCCGATTCGTCTATTCCCGCCGGCCGCGTTACCCGCGGCCAGGCGTTGGTGCTGGCAGATGCGGCCGCGGCCGGGACCGGTCAGACTTCCAGCTTCCAGGGAGCGCGGTAGCGCGCATTCAAGTAGGGCTTCACTGCATCCTGTTGCACGGTCCAGTTCTGCTCGTCCCAATCGAGCCGGTGCTTAAACCGCATGGAGAGGTTGGCAAGCTGGCAAACCGTGGACGAGCGGACGCAGGTTTCGATTTCGCTGGTCGGTTTCTGGCGCGTCTTGATGCACTCGATCCAGTTTTTCCAGTGCGGCACGTTCATCTGCCGCATCTCATTGTCGTTCTCCCACGAAGCCTCGGCGACTTTGGATTTCGCGTTCGGAATCAGCCAGCAGCCGCTGCGATTCACAAAGATAGTGGCCTCGGTGCCGTGGATGGTCGTCCCCGCGCCCTGGTTGCGGCCGAACAGCGGCAGAGGGTTGCACGTGCGGCTCTCGTAAGTAACCAGGAACTTCGGGTAATAAAAAGTGGCGTGCATGGTGTCCGGAGTTTCGGTGTTGTCGCGCACGTAAAATTTGTCGCCCAGCGCCGCCACCGCGGTGGGCATCACCTCGCCGAAGCACTGGTGCAGCGGGTCGATGAGATGCACGCCCCAATCGGTCATGGCGCCGCCCGCATAGTCCCAGAAGTAGCGAAAGGTGGGGAAGGTGGCGGTTTTGACGCCCCAGCGGTTCAGATTGAAAGGAACCTTGGGGGCCGGCCCGAGCCACATTTCCCAATCCAGATCCGGCGGCGCGTCGCTATCTGGCGGGTTGCCGAACCCCTTGCGCGCCGTGGAACCGCTCTGAAAGGTGTGGCAGAAGGTGACTTCGCCGGCCGTTCCGGCCGCTACCAGTTCGGCTGCTTTGCGGAAATAGCCGCCGGACCGCTGCATGCTCCCCGCCTGCACCACCCGGTCATATTTGCGCGCCGCCTGCACCATCTTCCGCCCCTCTTCCACGTAAGTGCTGGCCGGCTTCTCAACCCACACGTCCTTGCCGGCTTTGCACGCTTCCACGGTCATGTATGCGTGCCAGTGGTCTGGGGTGGAGATGCAAACCGCGTCGATGGACTTATCCGCCAGAAGCTCGCGAAAGTCCTTCACCGGCTTGGGCTCGAAGCCACGCTTCTTAGCGGCATCGAGGGCACGATCCAGGTGCGGCTGGTAAACGTCGCAGACGGCCACGGGCTGCACTTCGGGCACCTGCATGGCATAGCCGAGATTGCCCGACCCCATGGCTCCCAATCCGATGAAGGCGACCGCTACGCGGTCATTGGCGCCCTTGACATTGCCGGTGAAGAGCGAAGTGGTAAGAGCAGCGGCGGCCGTGGAGAGCACTTCCCGCCGGGGAATCGCATTTTTGAAATCCATACTGAACGATACGATAGCTGAATTCCACGCCGATTGGGGCGGCGCCTTTAGCGCGTAAGGTAAGATGTGAAACACTATGATACGGCTAATCGCGTACGCGGCCCTGTTTTTCGCGCCGGCGGCGCCGCCGGCCGATTCCACAGAGGTCTACTACCTGGTCTTCCTGCGCCCGGATCCGGCTCGAAAACCGCTTGCCAAGGACGAGGGCGAACGCATTCAGGCCGCCCACATGGCCAATATTCGCGGCATGGCCCAGCGCGGCGTACTGGTGGCTGCCGGACCGTTCGACGACCAGCCCACCACTATCTCGGGCATCTTCATCTTCAGAACTTCATCGCTGGAGGAGGCGAGGCGCATCGCCGCGCAGGACCCCACCGTGCTGGAGCATCGCAACCTGGTGGAGGTGCACGCATGGCGGGGGCCGAAGGGAATCGGCGACGAATATTTCCGCCTGCACAAAGAAAAGCCGGATACGCCGGAGGGAATGGGCGTCCAGCCGCTGTTCTTGATCTACCATGGGCCGCGATGGACGGATGCCGCGCAACCGTTGAGCGAGCACGCCGCATATCTCGAATGGCTTCATCGCGAGGGCAAACTGGCCATGAAGGGATCCACGGAAGCGAACGACGAGTTGACTGCGATGGTGGTGTTCAACCGGATTTCCGATGACGAAGCGCGGCGCCTGATGGCGGCCGATCCGGCTGTGAAGGCGGGAATATTGCAGCCCGAATTCCACCGCTGGTGGTGTGCCGAGCATGTGATGCCCAATTGAGAATTCGCGGCGGCCGGGAATGGCTGGCTGAGCCGTGAGAGGCGGCTGCGGAACCGCCTCTCGTGGCCGGAGAACCCTGAGGATAGAACTACTCGCCAAACTGGAGGGTTTCGCTCGATCCACCAAGCTCGATGGAGGTGAGATGGGAACTGCCTCCCTGGTTGGTAACCTCCACGGCGGTGACTTCGTGCTTCTGGGTGTTTTCGACGTTCACCGGCGCCACGAACGAGTGGTTGGTTTCCACATTGGTGAAAATGGCGTTCGCGCCTTCCAGCTTGACCCGGTACTGGCCGGCGGCCAACTGCATTTGCCCCGCCTGGATGGTCTTGGGCAGTAGGATCTCGTAAGACTTGGCACTGGCAATGGAAATGGTGGACAGTGCCAGGGCGCCGGCAAACAGTAGAGATTTCTTCGTCATTTTAGGGTTCTCCTCGCTTTAAGTTTTTGATTTAGCAGGCCTTTGTGGCTCGCAACGGTATAGGCGCGGCAGCCCTTTGGCAGGTGACTACTGTCCGCAGGGGATATACATGCCGGGTGAGAGGGGATCGAGGATCAGATGTAAACCCGCTTCACGCGCCCGCTGATGCTGCACAGGATGTTATAGGAAATGGTCCCGGCTACGCGCGCGATCTGCTGCGCGTCCAAGCGGGCATCGCCTTCGGTCCCCAACAGCGTCACTTCGCCACCCGGCGCCAGCGCGGTAGTGTGGCTCAGATCGATGGTGGTGAGGTCCATCGAAATGGCCCCCAGAATGGAAGTGAGCCGGCCGTCGGCAATCACGCGGCCGCGATTGGAGAGGCGGTGAAAAATGCCGTCGGCGTACCCGGCGCCAAGGATTCCGATGCGCATGGGCCGTGGTGCGCGGAATGTGCCGCCATAACCCACCAGGGCGCCTTCCGGAATTTCCTTCACCTCGAGGATCTTGGCCTTCCAGGTGAGCGCGGGACGCACGTTCAGCAATTGCGCGGGCGCATCGCCGCGCGCCGGCGACACGTAGCCGTAAAGCGCGTGGCCCGCCCGCACCAGGTTGTGCCAACCTTCGCGCCGGCCATAGCCGATGGCGTTGGTGCTGGAAGTGTGCAGATAACCGGGGGCGATGCCGGCGCGCTCCAGCCCCGCCGCAATAGCGTGGAAATAAGCGAGCTGGTTGGCGGTCTGATTGGAACCATAGTCGGCGGCGGAGGCGAAATGCGTCATCAGCCCTTCCAGGCGCGCGCCGCTGGTTTCGCGCCACCTGGCGGCGATTTCTTCCACGCCGGCGCGGGTTCCCAGGCGCCCCATGCCGGAATCGATCTTTAAGTGATAATCGAGCGGCCGGCCGCAGGCGCGCGAGAGGGCATCCATGCGCCGCATCTGGTCGAACGAGTAGACCACGGGGGTGAGCGCGTGCTCCACAACCGCTTCGCCCTCCCATTCGAGGAAGCCTCCCATGACGAGAATGCGCGGCTGGTGTATGCCGCCGCGCCGGAGGGTGACGCCTTCTTCTACCGAACTGACCGCCAGCCATGCCGCGCCTTCGGCCACCAGGACGTGGGCCACCTCGAGCGCGCCATGGCCGTAAGCATCAGCCTTGACCACCCCGGCCACTTGCACCCCCGGTCCCACCACGGAGCAGACATTGCGGTAATTGCGCGCGATTTGCGCACGCGAGATCAGCACGTAAGAGCGATAAGGATGCGACACTGATTTCATTTTACGGTTTTCCGGCGGCCGGCCATCCGCTATATTCAGACACCGCTGTCCAAGACAGGACAGACCTGTAGCGTGGTCTGCTGAAAACACGTGTCTTGGAGGGACGCCCGCTGGTTATTTGGGTTGAGGTCTCCAGGTTGAAGTGTCGCTGCCTGTCCAAGTCATACCAAAGCCAGGGTGAGTTGTTCTGCGGCCGGGATTATGGGTGGCGTGCCCATGGGATTATCAATCCACTGGGTCAATTCGCGATAGGTAAACAGGTTCAGCCGCAGCATCGAGGCCAGATTGGACAGAGACCAGTTGGCCTTGGAGAGGTGATGCAGCCATTTCAACAGGAGCAGGGCGATCAAGGCTGTCCAAATCTGAATGCGAAGGGCGTTCTCGCTGGTGCCGACGAAGGTCTTCACGGTCAGATTCTGCTTGAGCGCTTTGAAAAACAGCTCTATTTTCCAGCGCTCTTTGTAGATCGCGGCGATGGTGGTGGAGCCGAACTCCATCAGATTGGTCAGCAAGACGATTTCGCGCTCGTTTTCGGTATCCCAAACGACGATGCGGCGCAGCAGGTCAGGATAGTCAGCTTGGGCTTGGGCAGCGGTGAAACGGATGAATTGGTCGGCGCGGATGTTTCGGTTCTGCGGGATCTCGCATTCCTCGACCACATCAAAGGCGGCGTTCTCCTTCAGGCGGGTGACAAAGAAAACGCCGGCCAAGCTCCAGCGGCCGAACAGGGCGTAGTCGATGTAGCCGCGGTCGATGGCCACAATCGAGCCGGGATTCAGCACGAAGGAATCGGCCAGTTTCACGTCGCTGCGTTTGGCTTCGGTGAGCAGCACGTAGGCCGGCAGGTAGTCGTCATGGTCCAGCAGGACGTGAGCCTTGACGCCGCCTTTGGCACGGCGGAACTTGGCCCAGGGAAACAACGTTAAGCAGAGCGAGA
>Ga0335081_10003585_pt1 | contig 24419 bp, 21 predicted proteins | sample Lox_Sample_35_FD_206713 | JGI IMG/M metagenome (GOLD analysis project Ga0335081, IMG submission 206713) | Soil microbial communities from Loxahatchee National Wildlife Refuge, Florida, United States - Lox_Sample_3.5 | ecosystem: Environmental > Terrestrial > Soil > Wetlands | place: USA...
CGGCACCATCCGCCGCGGCCGGCAGGACCACTGGGCGCGGCGCGTCCTGTCGCGTCTGATTAACGGCATCCGCGAGCGCACGACCCAGATCCGCATCACCGATCAGGGCTGCATGCTGCGGGGCTATTCGCGCAGTGTGGTGGACGCGGTGAATGCGACGCAGGAGGTCAACACCTTCATTCCGGCACTCGCGTATCTGTATGCGCGCAACCCGGTGGAGATCGAAGTGGCGCACGAGGCACGCCACGCGGGGACCTCGAAGTACTCCTTCTACAAGCTCATTCGCCTGAATTTCGATCTGATGACCGGCTTCACCGTCGTGCCGCTGCAGCTGTTCTCGATGCTCGGCATGATCGTGGCCGGCTTGTCGGGCGCATTGTTCATCCTGCTGCTGGTGCGCCGCATCCTCTACGGTCCGGACGTCGAGGGCGTGTTCACGCTGTTCGCACTCAGCTTCTTCTTTACGGGTATGGCGCTCTTTGGCATCGGTCTGATCGGCGAGTATGTCGGCCGCACATACGAGCAAGTCCGGGGACGGCCCCGCTACCTCATAGCCGGTGTGCTGGAGGGCGATGCCGCTCCGGGCATCCCGCACCAGATCCCGCAACAGACGGAGGTCCGCGAGGCGAGGCGTGTTTAGTGCCGTCGTCTGTGGCTACAGCGAGGTTGGTTACCGCTGCCTGAAAGTGCTGATCGAGCGCGGCGTGAGCATCCCGCTCGTGCTGACCCATCGCGATTCCGCCGACGAGCAGCAGTGGTACGGGAGCGTGGCCGGTCTGGCCGCACAGCATGGCCTGGCCGTCGAGACACCGAGCGATCCCAACGCGCCGCCCTGGCCCGCCCGGATCGGGGAGCTCGCGCCGCACTACCTGCTGTGCTTCTACTATCGCCACATGCTCGGAGCGCAGCTGCTCGCCGCGCCGCGCTGGGCCGCCCTCAATATGCACGGCTCGCTGCTGCCGCGGTACCGCGGCCGGGCGCCCGTCAACTGGGCGATCCTCAACGGTGAGAGCCGCACCGGGGCGACCCTTCATTACATGGTCGCCAAGCCGGATGCCGGTCCGATCGTGGGGCAGGAGGCGGTGGCGATCGGTGTGAATGACACGGCGCTCACCGTGTCCGTGAACGTGGCGGCGGCGGCCGCGCGGTTGTTGGATCGGCTGCTGCCGCTGCTCGCGGCGGGGCCGCCCGCTGGCAAACCGATGGATCTCGCGCAGGGCTCGTATTTTGGCGGGCGCCGCCCCGAGGACGGGCGCATCAACTGGTCATGGCCGGCCAAGCGCATCCATGACCTGATCCGCGCCGTGGCCCCCCCGTTTCCCGGTGCCTTCACGGAGGTGGCGGGCCAGCGGATTGTGTTCGATGACTCGCGTTGGCTCGACGGGCCGGCGGCGCACCCGCACAATGCGCCCTGCCTGTATGTGGGCGATGATGCGTGCCTGTACCTCGGTCTGCGCGATGGCGTGCGGCTGGCGGTTTCCGGTGTATCGATCGCGGGCGAGAAATTTGATGCGGCGGCGTTCGGCCGCCGCCACGGGCGTGCGGCGCTGCCGCTCGAGCCTCATTCTGCGTAGAAGGAAGACTTCATCATGAAGAAGCTGCTCATCCTGGGCGTCAACGGGTTCATCGGTCATCACTTGAGTGAGGCCGTGATCCGCGACACCGACTGGGATGTCTATGGAATGGACTTGGAGAGCGACCGCCTGACGAATGTGATGAGCAATCCGCGCTTTCACTTCTTCGAGGGCGACATCACGATCAACCGCGAGTGGGTCGAGTACCACATCCGCAAGTGCGATGTGCTGCTGCCGCTCGTGGCCATCGCCACGCCGGCGACCTACATCAGCGATCCGCTGCGGGTGTTCGAGCTGGATTTCGAGGCCAATCTGCCGCTGATCCGCGCCTGCGTGAAGCACCGCAAGCGCGTGATCTTTCCGTCGACTTCCGAGATCTACGGCATGTCGCCGGACAAGGAGTTTCATCCCTACGACTCGCCGTTGGTGCTGGGTCCGGTGCCGAAGTCGCGCTGGATCTACTCCTGCAGCAAGCAGCTCCTGGATCGGGTGATCTGGGCCTACGGCAGTGAGCAGAAGCTCGACTTCACGCTGTTCCGCCCGTTCAACTGGATCGGGCCGGGTCTGGATCGGATGACGACCCCGAAGGAGGGGAGCTCGCGCGTGCTCACGCAGTTCCTGGGCAATATCGTGCGCGGCGAGAACATCCAGCTGGTCGATGGGGGTACCCAGCGCCGCTGTTTCACGGCCATCTCCGATGGCATCGATGCGCTGATGCGCATCATCGCGAACAAGGACAAGATCGCCTCGGGCCACATCTACAACGTCGGCAACCCCCGCAACGACCTCTCGGTGCGCGAGCTCGCCGAGCTGATGCTGCGCACGGCGAAGACCATCGACGCCTATGCCGAGAGCGCCGCTCACGTACAGCTCGTCGAGGTGTCGGCCGAGAAGTACTACGGCGCGGGTTACCAGGACGTGCGCGGCCGTGTGCCCTGGATCCAGAACACCATGTCCGAGCTCGGCTGGGCACCGCGAATCGACATGCCGACGGCCTTGCGCGGCATCTTCGACTCGTACAAGGGCAATCTGACGGACGCCCGGGCGCTCGTGGACGCGAGCTGACCACGGGGCGATGACGCCGGTCCCAGCGCCAGCGACGGCCCGCCAGCCGGAGCGCCGCGTCGCTCTGAAGGTGGACGTCGATACGCTGCACGGCACGCTCGAGGGCGTGCCGCGGCTCGCCAATCTGCTCACCAGCCTCTCGTTACCGGCGACGTTCTACTTCAGCGTCGGTCCCGATCACACGGGGCGCGCCTTGAAGCGTGTGTTCCGCCCGGGCTTTCTCACCAAGGTCCGGCGTACCTCCGTCATGTCGCACTATGGGTTGCGGACGCTGCTCTACGGCACGCTGCTGCCGGGGCCGGATATCGGCAAGCGCGCCGCGGCCGTGATGCGCGCTGTGCGCGACTCGGGCTTCGAGGTAGGCGTGCACTGTCACGATCACGTGCGCTGGCAGGATGGCGTCGCGCAGGCGGACGCCGCCTGGACACGCCGCGAGCTCGAGCGCGCGGTGCAGGCCTTCAGCGCGGTGTTCGGTCACCCCCCGCACTCCCATGCCGCAGCGGGGTGGCAGATCAATGAACACGCGCTCGCGCTCGAGGCAGACCTCGGCTTCGCCTACGCCAGCGACACCCGCGGCACACGGCCCTTCTGGCCGGTAATGGGCGGTGTACGCGGGCGCTGCGTCCAGATTCCCACGACACTGCCGACGTTCGATGAGCTGATTGGCGTGGACGGGCGTGACGCCGATGGCGCCGCCCGCGAAGTGCTGCGCATCACGCATGTGGCGCCGAGCGCCGCGCATGTATTCACGCTGCATGCGGAACTGGAAGGCCAGCTGTTGCTGCCGCAATTCGAGTGGCTGCTGCGCGCCTGGCTCAACGATGGCTGCTCGCCGGTCGCCATGAGCGAGATTGCTGCGGGTCTGGCGCGCGAGAGCCTGCCGTATCACGTGGTGGAGCTCGCCGAGGTGCCGGGGCGCTCGGGCACACTCGCCGTGCAGGGAGCGAGCGTATGAATCGCTGGGCGCGCGCTGCGCTCGCGCTCGCCATCATCGTCTGGATAGAGCTCCTGGGCTTTCGCGGTCTGTACAACCCCGACGAGGGACGCTACGCGGAGATTCCACGCGAGATGCTCGCCACCGGCGACTGGGTCATCCCCCACCTCAACGGGCTCATCTATATCGAGAAGCCGCCGCTTCAGTACTGGGCGACAGCGGTGAGCTACGCGATCTTTGGCCAAAGCGACTGGTCGGCGCGGCTCTACGCCGGGCTGTGCGGGCTCGCCACCGTTCTCGCCAGCGCCTGGCTCGCGCGCCGACTGTGGGGGCAGGCCGCCGCCTGGCGCAGTGGGCTCATTCTGGGCAGCTCGCTCCTCATCCTGCTGATGAGTCATCAGCTCACGCTCGATATGAGTCTGACGCTCTTCACCACACTGACGCTGGTCGGGTTCTGCGTGGCGCAGCTGGCAGAGACGCCCGAGCGGATGCGCGGGCGCTGGATGTGCCTCGCCTGGGCGAGCGCCGCCGCCGGCTTTCTGACCAAAGGTCTCGTCGTCGGCGTGCTGCCGGTGCTCGCGTTGATCGGCTACTCGCTGCTCGCGCGCGATCTGAAGCCGTGGAGGCGGCTGTATCCGGTACGAGGAATCGCACTCTTTGTCGTGCTGGCGGGGCCGTGGTTCGCGCTCATTCAGCACCGGCTGCCCTCATTTTTCGGCTTTTTCGTCGTGCGCGAGCACTTTCAGCGCTATCTCACGTTGATAGAGGAGCGCTATCAGCCGTGGTGGTTCTTCCTGCCCGTGCTCGCGGCCGGCAGCCTGCCCTGGATCGTGCCGATGCTGCGAGGGCTTGTCAGCGGCTGGCGCGCGCAGCGTCCCGCGGGGGAGTTCGATGCGCGCCGGCTGCTGTGGGTCTGGAGCGCGGTGGTGCTGCTGTTCTTTTCGGTCTCCGACTCCAAGCTCATTCCCTACATCCTGCCCATGATGCCGGCGCTGGCCTTGCTCGCGGGCAGCAGCGCGGAGCGGGCGCTGAAATCCGATCTGCGCTGGACGAGCTGGGGACTGATACTGGCGGGCATCGCATTGGCGCTCGGTGCGGGCTTGCTGCCGCGCCTGCTGCACGACCCCAGCCGCGCACCGTACTTCCTCGCACTGCGGCCGCCGCTCATTACCATGGCGATTGCCTGCCTCGCCGGCGGTCTTGCCGCGCACAAGCTGCGCGAGCGGGCGACGCCGCTCACCGCCTGCGTTGCGGCGACGGGATTCACGTTCTTCGCGTGCCTGTCCTGGGCGGCGAGCCTGCTGGACCCGATTTACTCCGGTGCGAGCCTCGCGGCGCAATTGCCGCCGGAGCTTCGCGCTGCGGCGCCGGTGTACAGCGTGCGTACCTACGATCAGAGTCTCACCTTCTACCTCGGCCGTCCGGTGATGCTGGTGGACTGGCGGGGCGAGCTCGATTTTGGTTTGACGCTTGCACCGGAGCGCGGTATCGCCAAACTTGCGGAATTCGCGCCGCGCTGGCTTGCTGAGACGCAGGCTCTCGCAGTGATGGAGCCGCAGACCTACAGTGCGCTCTCGAAGCAGGGGCTGCCGATGGTGCTGCGCGCGCAGGCGCCGCGCGAGCTCATCGTGAGCCGACGTTGAGGAATTACGGAGATCCGGCATGAGTGCGATCACCTGGGTGTTGTTGTTGGGCGGCGTCGGCCTGAATGCAGCCGCGCAACTGCTTCTGAAAGCGGCGACCCGCGTGAGCGGTGAGCTGATCGCAGACGGAGGCAGCATCGCCTGGCCGGCGACGGCGCAGCTGCTCAAGGCGCCGCCGCTGTGGCTGGGGCTGTCGTGTTACGGCGTGAGTGTGCTCTTGTGGCTCGGCGCTCTCTCGCGGGTGCCCGTGAGCATCGCCTATCCCATGCTGTCGATCGGCTATATCGTGAATGCCTTTGCGGCCGCCGCGCTCTTCGGCGAAGCCCTGAGTGCGGGCAAGCTCGTGGGAATCGCGCTGATCGTCGCCGGCGTGGTCGTGCTGACGCGCGTGGCGCACTCATGAGCGAGTATCTGCCCTTCACCCGACCGAGCATCGATGAGGCGACGATTGCCGGAGTCGCCGAAGTGCTGCGCTCCGGCTGGATCACCTCAGGACCCCAGGTCAAGGCCTTCGAGGCCGCGCTCTCGCAGTTCGTCGGCGGCCGGCCCGTGCGCGCCTTCAATTCGGGTACCTGCACGATGGAGATCGCGCTGCGCATCGCCGGCATCGGACCCGGACACGAGGTCATTACCACGCCGCTGTCGTGGGTGGCGACGAGCAACGTGGTGCTGGCGGTCGGTGCGCGGCCGGTGTTCGTGGATATCGACCCGGCGACCCGCAACATCGATCTGGAGCGCATCGCCGAGGCGGTAACGCCCGCGACGCGCGCGATCCTGCCCGTGGATCTCGCCGGCCTGCCCGTCGATCGCGACCAGCTCTACCAGATTGCGCGCGCTCACCGGCTGCGCGTGATCGAGGATGCGGCGCAGTCCTTTGGCAGTCATTGGCGCGGGGCGCGTATCGGCTCGATCGGAGACTTCGTTTCCTTCAGTTTCCACCCCAACAAGAACGTCACCACGATCGAGGGCGGCTGCCTCGTGCTCAACGATGAGCGCGAAGCGCGCCTTGCCGAGCAATACCGCCTGCAAGGGGTGGTGCGCAGCGGCCAGGACGGCATGGAGGTGGAGATCGCCGGCGGCAAGTTCAATCTGACCGACGTGGCCGCGCGCGTCGGCCTTGGGCAACTGCCGCATCTGGCGGCCTTCAATGCCCGGCGGCACGAGCTCGCGCGCGCCTACTTCGCCGAATTCGACAAGGCAGGCGTCGCCGCGCTGGGACTGCAGCTGCCGCTTGCTGATTTCTCGCACACCAACTGGCACATGTTTCAGGTCGTGCTTCCCGAGGAGCAGCTCACGGTGAAGCGCGCGGCGGTGATGGAGCAGATGCATGCAGCCGGCATCGGCACCGGCGTTCACTATCCGGCGATCCACCTGTTCGCGTTGTACCGGAGGCTCGGCTTCACGCCCGGCAGCTTCCCGCATGCCGAATACGTGGGGCGTAACATCCTCACGCTGCCGCTGTTCCCGGCGATGCGAGATGAGGATGTGACCCGGGTCGTCGCCACATTGAGTCGGATTCTGCGCGCACACGCTCGCGCCGGCGTTGCGCGTGCTGGGGCGATACAGTAAAACGGCCGCAGTTCAGTTCACCTGGGGAGTGCAAATCATGCGCAGGATCGGAACCGTACTGCTCGCGGCGTTGCTGTTGTCCGCCACGATGACCGTGGTCCATGCGGATAACTCGCAGCAGGACAAGATGAAGCAGTGCAACGCCCAGGCGGGCGATAAGAAGGGCGACGACCGCAAGGCGTTCATGAAGGGCTGTCTGTCGGCCGGCTCCGGCAGCGCCACCGCGACCAAGCAGCTGACCCCTCAGCAGCAGAAGATGAAGCAGTGCAATGCCGACGCCAGCGCGAAGCAGCTGAAGGGCGACGAGCGCAAGAGCTTCATGTCCGGCTGCCTCTCCGGCAAGTAGTCTTGCGATAACCGCGGCGGCGCGTCAGTGCCGTCGCGGTTTGTGGAGGAATTCGTTCCGGTCCGCGGACTGCACGCTGACGTGCGTGATCTTCTGTCCGCGCGACAGAGTCAGCGGAATCACGGCGCCCGCCGAGCCCTGGGCCCAGATGCGCCGAAACAGGTCCGCGAGGCTCTGCGGCTCCTGTCCGGCCACTTCGACGATGAAATCCCCCAGGCGCACACCCGCGCGATGCGCAGGTCCGCCCTGCGCAAGGCCGCCCACGATGAGCCGGTCCTTGAGCTCACGCGCGTACATGCCGAGCCACGGTCTGGGCGGTCCCGCGGGCCGGCCGAGTCGGATCATGTCATCGAGGATCGGATCCAGCAGCTCGATCGGCACGAACATGTTCGCATCGAAGGTCTCCCCGCTCACGGCTTCCTGCACCAGCAGTGAGCCGATGCCGCGCAGCTGTCCATCCGGCCCGACAAGCGCGGTGCCTCCCCACTGCGGATGCGGCGGTGAGGTGAACAGCGCCTCATCGAGCACGTATTCCCAGTAGCCGGCGAATTCTCTGCGGGCGATCAGCTTTGCGTTCAGCGAGTGCGAGATGCCGCCGTGACCGATGATGATCACGCTGCTGCCCGTCTCCAGGGTCTGGCTCGATGCGCGCGGCAGGGCTGGCACACCAAGCCGGCCCAGGGGCATCACGAGTCCGAAGCCGGTCGTCTGATCGTAGGCCAGCGCGTGACCGGGAACGACGGCCCCGGAATGCGTGGTGAGCCAGATCGAATTCGCCTCGGTGATGAGATAGCCGATGGTCAGAACGAGGCCATCCGCGTCGATCACCACGCCGCTGCCGATGCGCTCGGTATCGAGAAACGAGGCGGTGAAGGCTTCGTCGGGAATCTCCGCGTGCACCATCACCACGGAGCGCACGGCCGCCTCCAGATCGAAGTGCACCTGCTCGGAGCGCGGCTGCAGCGCCGCAGGGAATGACCATTCGGTCGATTCGGCCATGCATGCGAGACTAGCAGGCTATGAGCAGCTCTGAAACCGCAGCCCCTGCGGCGCCGACGATCGCGCTCGTGAGCGCGCGCGCGGCCCGCGCCCTCGATGAGGATCTGCCGCCGCTGTATACGGCGATGCGTGAGGCGGGCGTGCGGACGGAGATCGTCGACTGGGACGCGCCGGGCACCGACTGGGCGAGATTCGATGCGGCGCTGCTGCGCTCGACCTGGGATTACATGGAGCGACTGAGCGAATTTCTGAGCTGGTGCGACAACACGGGTGAGGCGACGCGGCTGATCAATCCCGCCGCGGTAGTGCGCTGGAACACCGACAAGCATTACCTCACGGGGCTGCTCGCCGCCGGTGTGCCGACGATCCCCAGCAAGTTCATCGAGCCCGGCGCGGACGGCGCCGCGGCGCTCGCTGACTTTCTGGCGCAGGATCCGGCCTCGGAGTTCGTGGTCAAGCCCGCGATCGGCGCCGGATCGCGCGATGCGCAACGCTACGGGCGCCCCGAGCTTGCGCGCGCGACGGCGCAGGTCGAGCGGCTGCTGGCGCAGCGGCGCTCGGTGCTGCTGCAGCCCCATCTGGGGAGTGTCGATCGGGTCGGAGAGACCGCGCTCATCTATTTCGCCGGCCGCTTCAGCCATGCCGTTCGCAAGGCATCGCTGCTCAAGCCCGGAGCGCAGGCCACGGCAGGACTGTTCGCGCCGGAGCAGATCAGCTCGCGTGAGCCCGGGCGCGATGAGCTCGCAGTCGGGGAGCGGGCGCTTGCCGCAGTACCGGGAGGCGTCCCGCTCTATGGGCGCGTGGATCTGCTGCGCGATGCGCGCGGTGTGCCGCACGTGCTCGAAGTCGAGCTCACCGAGCCATCGTTGTTCTTTCCATACGCGCCGGGATCGGCCGAGCGCTTTGCTCGCGCCGTGATCGGTCATGTGCGCGCTGGCATGGCGAGGAGCCTCGCGTGAGTCGCGCCGCGGGCTGGGTGACGCTGCTGCTCACCATCCTCAGCTGTGCGCCGCTTGCGGCGGCCGACAGCAGTGCAGCTCCCCCGGCGATCCGGCATGTATTCCTCATCGTGCTGGAGAACCAGTCGTTCAATCATGTGTTCAGTCCGCGCTCCGCGATGCCGTACCTGTCGCAGACACTCGCAGCTGAGGGCGCAGTGCTGCGCAGCTTCTACGCCATCGGACACAACAGTCTGGGCAACTATGTCGCGCTGGTGAGCGGACAGGCGCCCAACGAGGCGACCCAGGGCGACTGTCTGGTATACGGCGACTTTCGGCAGAGCGAGCCGGGGCTGGATGCCGACGGACAGGCGCGCGGCACGGGCTGCGTGTACCCGAAGTGGGTGCCCTCGTTGCCGGATCAGCTGGAGGCCGCGGGTCTCACCTGGAAGGGATACATGGAGGACATGGGACGCGATCCTCACCGCGAGGCGCGCACTTGCGGACACGCAGCGCTCGGGGCCCGCGATCCGCTGCTCGAGGCAACGCCAACGGATCAATATGCAAGCAAGCACAATCCGTTCATTTACTTTCACGCGATCATCGATGACGCGCAGCGCTGTGCACGCCATGTGATCAACCTGGATGCGCTCACCGCCGATCTACGGACGCCAGCGAGCACGCCCAATCTGGTCTTCATCACGCCCAACTTGTGTCACGACGGCCACGACACGCAGTGCGCCAACGGCGAGCGGGGTGGCGCAGCGGGTGCGGATGCCTTTCTCGCCGAATGGGTGCCGCGCATTCTGGCATCGGCGGCGTTCCAGCGGGACGGGCTGCTGATCGTCACGTTCGATGAGGCGGACGGCACCAGTGCCAGCTCGGCCGCGGCGTGCTGCAACGAGCGCGCGCTCAGCGGCGCGCGCCTGCCTCCCGGCCTGTGGGGACCGGGCGGTGGACGTGTTGGCGCGGTGCTGGTATCGCGCAGCATTCGCCCCGGGACGGTCTCCGACGTGGCCTACAACCACTACTCGTTGTTACGTACCATCGAGACGCTCTTCAATCTGAGGCCGCTGGGCTTCGCCGCCGATCCGCAGCTCGCCGGCTTCGGGCCGGACGTATTTCGATAAGACCCGCCGCGATCGTCTGCCACAGCACGCGCTTCAGCAGCGTCAGCCGCTTGCCGTTGAAGTCCGGCCAGCCGAGCGCGCGCAGCAGCAGCGGCCGCATGCGCCGCACCGCTACCACCTGACTGACGATCGCCAGCGCGCGAATGCGTATCTGCGGGTCATGCGCCGGCCGGCGTGCGAGCCGGCCAATGATCGCCATACACAGGCCGAGGAGCCGCGTGCCAACGCGCTCGAAGAACAGCTCGAAGGCCGCGCTCGGATGAGCCTGCTCGCGCGTGAAGAACAGCAGCCAGCTCGAGGGCCGATCCGTCGCCATGCCCTCGAGCAGCGGCTCGATGAGCGTCCGCAACAGCTCGAGCAGTGCGACATCGGCGAGCCTGCGCTCGCGCAGCGCGCTCTCGGTACGCGTCAGTGCCGGACTGAGGCGGGCCTGCAGGTCCGCGGTGATGTACTCGAAGCAGGCGCGATGCAGGCCGTCCTTGCCGCCAAAGTAGTACTGCAGCGCCGGCAGACTCACTCCGGCGCGACGCGAGATGGCGCGTGTTGAGGTGCCCTCGAGGCCATGATCACCGAAGAGCTCGATCGCGGACTCGAGGATGCGGCGGCGCGTGCGCTCGCCGCGCTCGTAGCCACCCCGGTCGGGGTGTCGTCGCGCACGGACAGATCCGCGCCCGGAGTGAATCTGGCTTGATTTGCGCCCGCTGCTCATGGCTCAAGCGTTGACAGAATTCTATCGAACGATAGACAATTTGATGATCCAAGTCGAGGTCGGTGCACAGGTGAGTCGATACGTACGGATCGGGATCATCGTCGCCGTCGTCGCTGTCGCCGGCATTGCGTGGTGGTGGTATTCGAGCCGTACACACGCAAGCGACGAGCTGACGCTCTACGGCAACATCGATCTGCGCCAGGTCGAGCTGCCGTTCAACGGCACGGAACGCATCGCAAGCGTGGACGCGCGTGAGGGCGATCGCGTCGCCGAAGGCACGGTGCTCGCGCGGCTGGATACCAGCCGGCTCGCGCCACAGCTTGCGCAGGTTGAAGCCTCAGCCGCCGCGCAGGAACAGGTAGTCGAGCGGCTGCGGCACGGTAGCCGGCCGGAAGAGATTGCCCAGGCACGCGCGAACGTGGAGCTTGCCGCGGCCGATGCACAGTCGGCGCACGCGCGCTTCGAGCGCATGCAGGCGCTGTTCATGAGCTCGAGCGGCCGCGCCGTCAGCCGCCAGGATGTCGATGACGCGAGCGCGGCGGCCGACGTAGCCGCGGCGCGCCTTACCGTGAATCGCAAGGCACTGGAGCTCGCGATCGCCGGCCCGAGGCGGGAAGACGTCCTGGAGGCGCAGGCACGCCTGGCCGCGCAGCAGGCGCAAGTGGCGCTCCTCAAACAGCAGATCGAGGATGCCTCGCTCAAGGCGCCCCTGTCCGCCGTGGTGCGCTCCCGCCTGGTTGAGCCCGGCGAGATGGCATCGCCGGCCAAGCCTGCCTTCACGCTGGCGATCACCGACCCCAAATGGGTACGCGCCTACATCAGTGAGAAGGATCTCGGGCGGGTGCGTGCCGGGATGGCTGCCACCGTCAGCGTGGATGCTTTTGACGGACGGCGATTCGAGGGTTGGGTCGGTTTCATCTCGCCCGCCGCGGAATTCACGCCGAAGTCCGTACAGACCGAAGAGCTGCGCGAGAGTCTGGTGTACGAGATCCGCGTGTTCGTGAAGGATCCCGCCGATGAGCTGAAGCTGGGCATGCCCGCGACGGTCCATCTGCCGCTGCACCCGCCCCCGCAGCAGCCACAGGCGAAATGAACGCGCCGGCCCCGATCGTCGCCGCGAGCGCTCTCGGTAAGCGCTTCGGGCGGGATAAGCAGGGGCGCGATGTGGTGCGGGCGCTGCAGAATCTGACCACCGAGATTCCTGCGGGGGAGCTCACCGCGCTGGTCGGACCCGATGGCGCCGGCAAGACGACCTTTCTGCGGCTGATTGCGGGGCTGCTGATCGCAGAAGAGGGCAGCTTGCGCGTGCTCGGGATCGATCCCGCGCGCGATCCGCAGCAGATCCAGGACCGCATCGGCTACATGCCGCAGCGCTTCGGCCTCTACGAGGACCTGAGCGTTCAGGAGAACCTCGATCTGTACGCCGACCTGCACGGCGTAAGCTCCGCGCAGCGGGCGGTGCGCTATCCGCAACTCATGCAGATGACCAGTCTCGGTGCCTTCACCAGGCGCCTCGCGGGTCAACTCTCCGGCGGCATGAAGCAGAAGCTGGGACTGGCGTGCACGCTGGTGCGTTCGCCCGAGCTGCTGCTGCTCGATGAGCCGACCGTCGGCGTCGATCCGCTCTCGCGTCGCGAGCTCTGGGAGATCGTGCGCCAGCTGGTCGAGGTGGAAAAGCTCACGGTGATCGTGAGCACCTCGTACCTCGATGAGGCCGAGCGCAGCCAGCGCGCCATCGTGCTGCACCATGGCCGCATCCTGGCGCAGGGCTTACCGCAGCAGATCACGCAGCGCGCCGCGGGCCGCACGTTCCTGCTCGAGCCCCGCGGCGGCAGCGCGCGCTCGTTGCAGGCGCAGCTGCTGGATGATCCGAATGTGCTCGATGCCGTTCCCGATGGGGGACGTGTGCGTTTCGTGCGCGAGCGTGACGGCGCGAGCGATGCGCTCACGGCCTCGGCCATCGCGATCGAGCCGCACTTCGAGGATGGCTTCATGGCGCTGCTCAAGGATGGCACGCCGCACACGCCCACCGCGCCCATCACGCTCGAGCGGACTCTGCCTTCACACGGGGAGGAGATTGTCGTTGCGGTGCGGGAGCTGGTGCGGCGCTTCGGCGCCTTCACCGCGGTCGATCATGTGAGTTTCGACGTACACCGCGGCGAGATTTTCGGCTTGCTCGGTCCCAACGGCGCGGGCAAGACCACGACCTTTCGCATGCTGTGCGGCTTGCTGCCGGCAAGCGGCGGCGAGCTGCGCATCGCGGGAGTCGATGTGCGCCGGGCCGGAGCCGCCGCGCGACAGCGGCTGGGATATGTGGCGCAGAGGTTCTCGCTCTATGGCGCACTCACCGTCCGCGAGAATCTCGAGTTCTTCGCCAGCGCCTACGGCCTCGCCGGTGCGCGGCGGCGGGAACGCATCGACTGGGCGATCGGCCAGTTCGATCTGAGCCAACAGATCGATCGTACGAGCGGTGAGCTGCCCGGCGGGTACAAGCAGCGCCTGGCGATGAGTGCGGCGCTGTTGCACGAGCCGGAGATCCTGTTTCTCGATGAGCCCACGAGCGGTGCCGATCCGCTTGCGCGCCGCGCCTTCTGGCGGCGCATCACTGCGCTCTCGGATCAGGGAGTGACTGTGATCGTCACGACACACTTCATGCCCGAGGCCGAGTATTGCGATCACATCGCGATCATTGATGCCGGGCGCGTGCTGGCGCAGGGCACGCCGGCGCAGATCCGCAGCCACGGACAGCCGGGGATGGAAGATGCATTCATCGCCATCGTCGAGTCCGCGCGCGGCGCAGTAGCGGCGGGGCGGGCGGCATGAGCACGCAGGCGAGCGCCTGGCGGCCCCGGGTTCATCGCATCTGGACGCTGGTGCGCAAAGAGACGCGCCAGGTGGTGCGCGATCCCTCGAGCATCGCCATCGGCGTCGTGCTGCCGGTCATCCTCATCCTGCTGTTCGGCTTCGGGCTTTCGCTCGATGTGAAGAACGTCCCGGTCGCGGTCGTGGTGGAGGATTCCTCGCCGCAGGCGCGCGAGCTGGTTGCGGGGCTGCAGCTCTCCGCCTACTTCCAGCCGCATTTCGTCGCCACGACGCGTGAGGCCGAGGATCTGATGCTTGCGCGCCGCGTCGATGGTGTCGTGCGGGTGCCCGAGAACTTCGCCCACGACATGGCTCTCGGCAAGGGCGGTGTGCAGCTTCTGGTACACGGCAGCGATGCCAATCGTGCCCGCATCATTGAAGGCTACGTGCAGGGCGCGATCAGCGCCTGGACGCTGCGCCAGGCGGCCGAGGGGGCCAGTACCGGTGCTGCGGTCGGCGGGATGGTGAACATCCAGAACCGACTCTGGTTCAACGAGGCGAACGACAGTCACTACTTCCTGGTGCCGGGCCTCATCGTCCTCGTCATGACACTGATCGGCGCGTTCCTGACGGCGATGGTGGTTGCGCGCGAATGGGAGCGGGGCACCTTCGAGGCATTGTTCGTGACCCCGGTGCGCAGCGAGGAGATCCTGCTCGGCAAGACCATTCCGTACTTTGGGCTGGCGCTCATCGGTCTGGTGCTGTGCGTGCTGTCGGCGCGCTTCCTGTTTCACGTGCCGCTGCGCGGTTCGCTCATCGTGCTGCTCATCGTCTCCATGTTCTACATCCTGGTGGCGCTCGGCATCGGGCTCCTCATCTCCTCGGCCGTGAAGAATCAGCTGGTGGCGAGCCAGCTCACGATGCTGGCGACCTTCATGCCGGCGTTCATGCTGTCCGGCTTCCTGTTCGATCTGCGCAGCATGCCGGTGGCGATCCGGGTAATCACTTACCTTCTGCCGGCGCGCTACTACGTTGCGCTGCTGCAGACGATCTTTCTGGCCGGCAACATCTGGAGCGTCATTGTGCCGAACGCCGTCGTGCTGATCGGCATGATCGGGTTGCTCTCGCTCGCGAGCCGCGCGGTGACGAACAAGCGTCTGGCATGAGGCTCGGATGAAATCGCTCTTGCGCATACTCGCACTCACCCGCAAGGAGCTGCTCGCGGTACTCAAGGACCGGCGCGCGCGCTTCAGCCTCATCATTCCGCCCATGATGCAGACGCTGATCTTCGGTTACGCCGCGAGCTACGACTTGAATCACGTGCCCTACGCCGTGCTCGATCAGGATCGCAGTGCCGCCTCGCGCGAGCTCATCGCCGGGCTCGACGGCAGCGGACTATTCGAGCGGGTCGGCGAACTGCGGCGCGAGAGCGAGCTCAACAGTTTCATCGATTCGCGCCGGGCGCTGATCGTGATTCAGATCGGCAGTGATTTCGAACGGCATCTGCAGGCGGGCCAGAGCGCGGACGTGCAGGTGATCGCCGATGGCCGCAATTCGAATACCGCCGCCACCGCCATGTCCTACGTCGGCGAGGTCGTGCGACGGTTCAATGACTCCTGGCGTGCGGATCACGGGCTCGCGCCGCCATCGGTGAACGTCGAGGTGCGCGCCTGGTACAACCCCAATCTCGAGACCCGCTGGAACATGATTCCCGGGATGATCGGCACGCTCACGATGATGCAGACACTGCTGCTCACTGCGATGTCGGTCGCGCGGGAACGCGAGCAGGGCACGTTCGATCAGCTGCTGGTGACGCCCTTCCGGCCCGCCGAAATCATGGTCGGCAAGGCGCTGCCCGCGATGATGATCGGCCTCACGCAGGCGACCGGCGTGCTGCTCGTCGCGCAGCTGTGGTTTCGCATTCCCTTCGCCGGCTCGTTCGTGACGCTCTACAGCGGCCTCATTCTGTTCGTACTGGCCGCCGTCGGGATCGGACTCATGCTCTCCTCGGTCGCGGCGACGATGCAGCAGGCGATGCTGTTCGGATTCATCATCATCATGCCGTTCTCGCTGCTCTCGGGCCTGACGACGCCGCTCACCAATATGCCGGCGGCGCTGCAGGCATTGACCGCGGTCAATCCGCTGCGCTACGCGATCGATATCGCGCAGCGGGTGTATCTCGAGGGTTCGACGCTTGCGAGTCTCACGCAGGATCTGTTTCCACTTGCGCTCATCGCGGCGGTCACACTGACTGTCGCTTCCTGGCTGTTCCGCTACCGTCTGCAGTGAGCCCGATCATGAGACGCCTGCCTCAATTGGCCCCCCTGCTCCTGCTGTGCGGAGTCTTCGCAGGCTGTGCCGTCGGCCCGAATTTCACCAAACCCAAGCCCGAGGTACCGCCGCAGTGGTCGGCGACCGCGAGTCAGCCGCCTGAACACGCAGCCAGTCGGGTCAGCGCCGAGGCGCCCCAGGGGGACGCGTGGTGGCAGAGTTTCAATGACCCGATGCTGACCTCGCTCGTGCAGCGCAGCGTCGCCGCAAATCTGGACGTGCGCAAAGCCGTGGTGCGGATCGAGGAGGCGCGCGCGGAGCGCAGTGCGGTGGCGTCCAGCTTCTGGCCTTCGCTGTCGGCCGATGCGCGCTTCACGCGTCAGCGCTTCAGCGAAACCACCCCCAACGGTGCCCTGTTCGGTGCCGCGAGCGCCTTCCCGAAGCAACCCAATGGCGTCGCCATCACGAACCCCTTCAACCAGAATGAGCTGGGACTGTCGCTGTCTTGGGAGATCGATTTGTTCGGGCGCGTGCGCCGCTCCGTGGAGGCGGCAAGCGCAGAGCTTGTGGCGAGCCAGGAATTCGGCCACGACGTGCTCTTGTCACTGCAAAGCGACGTGGCCCGCGCCTACATCGAGCTTCGAGGCGCACAACTGCGCCACGCGATCGCGCAACGCAGCCTCGACACCGATCATGAGCTCATGGATCTCACGCGCGAACGGCGCGACGCGGGCCTTGCATCCGATCTCGATGTGGCGAGTGCCACGAGTCAGGCCAATGCCACCGCGGCGCAGCTGCCGCTCATCGATGCGCAAATCAGCGGTGACATCAACCAATTGAGCCGGCTGATGAGCCGCGAGCCGGATGCCCTGCGCAGCGAGTTGATCGCCGAGGAGCCCGTCCCCCCGGTGCCGCCGCAAGTGCCCGCGGGACTGCCGTCCGACCTGGCACGGCGCCGGCCGGATATCCGCCGCAGTGAGGCGAGTCTGCATGCCGAGACCGCGCGCGTGGGAGTGGCGGTGGCGGATCTGTTTCCACGGCTGACGCTCACCGCGGCGGGCGGCTATCAATCCGAGCAGCTGTCCCAGCTCGTGAAGGCAGCCAGTCACTTCGGCAGTTTCGCGCCGGCGCTCGAGCTGCCGATCTTCGATGCCGGACGCCGGCAAGCGAACATCCGGCTGCAGAAGGCCAAGGCTCAGGAGGCCGGCATCGATTACGCGCGCACCGTGCTCGGCGCCCTGCACGAGGTGGAAAACGCGATGCTGGCCTACGGCGCCGATCAGGAGCGGCGCGTGGCGCTCGAGGCGGCGGTGAGTGCGAACCGGGATGCGCTCGCGCTGGCGCGCGATCGCTATCGTGCGGGAATCTCGAGCTTCATCGACGTGCTCGACCTGCAGCGCGCCCTGCAACAGAACGAGATGGCGTTGGGAATCACGACCACCGCCGTCTCCACGGATCTGGTGCAGCTGTACCGCGCGCTCGGCGGCGGGTGGCAGAGCGCGCAGCCCTAGCGAATGGGCAGCACCTGGACGTTTGCGACGGCGCGCAGCGCGAAGCTGGAATGGACGCGCGCCACGTTCGGCAGGCGTGTCAGGTGCTGGCTGTGCACGCGCTCGAAATCGGCGGTGTCGGCAACAACGACGCGCACCAGATAGTCGAACTCTCCGGTCATCAAATAGCACTCCATTACTTCCGGAATGCCGCGTACGGCCTGCTCGAAAGCCTGCAGGTCGGTCTGCTCCTGCCGATCGAGGGTAATGCTGACGAACACGTTCACGGGCAATCCGGCCTTGACCTGATCGATGCGCGCGCCGTAGCCGGCGATGAGACCGGAGGTCTCCAGTGCACGAACCCGGCGCAGGCAGGCCGACTCGGACAAGTGGGCGCGCTCGGCGAGCGCGGCGTTCGTGATGCGGGCATCGCGCTGGAGCACTTCGAGGATCAGCCGGTCGGTGCGATCGAGCTGCATAAATAACCGACATTTAAGAAAAATATGGAGATATCTTGCGTCTAAGACGGGTTTTGACGCAAGTAATTCAACTTTTCACCAGTACTTCCAACGTAAGCTGGCAGCATCTCAACCCCGCCTTCCACGTTGGAGTCTGCCCCATGCGCATCGGAGTGCCCCGCGAGATCAAGGTCCACGAATACCGGGTCGGTCTGGTGCCCGCGGGGGTGCGTGAGCTGACAGCGGCCGGGCACGAAGTGCTCGTGGAGGCCGGCGCGGGTGAGGGCGCAGGCCTCTCCGATTCGCAATATGAGGCCGCAGGTGCCTTGATCGTCGATGAAGCGCACGAGGTCTTCCGCCACGCGGAGCTCATCGTGAAGGTCAAGGAGCCGCAGCTGCCTGAGTGCCGCATGCTGCAGCAGGGCCAGTTGCTGTTCACGTACCTGCACCTCGCCGCGGATCCGGCGCAGGCTCAGGCGCTGATCGATTCGGGCGCCACCGCGATTGCCTATGAGACGGTCACGGCCCCCGATGGCTCGCTGCCGCTGCTGACGCCGATGAGCGAGGTGGCCGGGCGCATGTCGATACAGGTGGCCGCGAGCTGCCTGCAGAAGGCCGTGGGCGGCAGCGGAATGCTCTTGGGGGGCGTCGCCGGCGTTCCGCCCGCCAAGGTCGTCGTGCTGGGCGGCGGGGTGGCGGGCAGTCAGGCCCTGGAGATGGCGGCCGGCCTGGGCGCCGATGTGACGGTCGTGGACCGCTCAGTGCCGAGGCTGCGCGATCTGTCCGCGCAGTTCGGCGGCCGCGTCAAGACGCTGTATTCCACGAGCGAGGCGATCGAGCATTCGGTGCGCGAGGCCGATGTCGTGATCGGCGCCGTGCTCATCGCCGGTGCAGCCGCGCCAAAACTGGTGACGCGCTCGATGGTCGCGCGGATGAAGCCGGGTTCGGTCATCGTCGATATTGCGATCGACCAGGGTGGCTGCATCGCCACCAGCCGTCCCACCACGCATGCGGAGCCGACGTACCGCGTCGATGGCGTGGTGCATTACTGTGTCACCAACATGCCAGGCGCGGTGCCGAACACCTCCACGTTCGCGCTCACCAATGCCACGCTGCCGTTCGTGCGCGCGCTGGCCGATCTTGGCGTGCGCGAGGCGACCGCGCGCGATCCGCACCTGGCGCACGGTCTGAACATCCAGGCGGGCGAGATCGTGCACGAGGCGGTGGCGGCGGCGCTTACGGGAGTTCCCGTCTACTGATGTGCGAAACTGGGGCATGAGCCTCTCAGCGTTCGACATCTTCAAGATCGGCATCGGGCCTTCGAGCTCCCACACGATGGGGCCGATGCGCGCGGCGCACGAGTTCGCGCTCGAGCTGAAGCGCGATCAGCTCCTCGAGCGCACCGACAGCATCGTCGCCCGGCTCTATGGTTCGCTCGCGCTCACCGGTGCGGGTCATGGGACGGATCGGGCCGTGCTGCTGGGTCTCGAAGGCGCCGATCCGCGGACCGTGGATCCTGACAGCATCGAGCCCAGTGTGCAGCGCATCCGCGCCTCTGGCCGCCTGCGCCTGCTCGGGGAGCGCGAAATCGCATTCGATGAGCCGATGCAGCTGCTCTACATGCTGCACGAGCGCCTCCCCCGCCATTCAAACGGCATGCGCTTCTCCGCTCTCGGCAGCGATGGCCAGCTGCTGCGCGAAGAGGACTACTACTCGATCGGCGGTGGCTTCATCGTGCGCGGCGATGAGCCCGAAGCGCGCGATACCGTGCACGCTGCGCCTCCGTATCCGTTCACGACCGGCGATGAGCTGCTGGCGATGTGCCGCGAGCATGGGCTGGAGCTCTTTGAGCTCATGCTGGCGAACGAGAAGACCTGGCGCACGGAGGCGCAGATCCGCAGCGAGCTCGCCGGCATCTGGCAGGTGATGCAAGCTTGTGTCCTGCGCGGCTTTCGTCAGACCGGCGTGCTGCCCGGCGCGCTGCGGGTGCGACGGCGCGCGCCGCGCCTGCATCGCATGCTCACGGAGGGCAGCTCGGCCGGTAATGCGCTCGCGGTCATGGACTGGGTGAATGCCTGGGCGCTCGCCGTGAACGAGGAGAATGCCGCCGGCGGGCGCGTGGTCACCGCTCCCACCAACGGCGCGGCCGGCATCGTGCCCTCGGTGCTGCATTTCTACGAGCGATTCGAGTCGGGTGCCAGCGAGGAGGGGATCGTGCGCTTCCTGCTGACCGCCGGGGCGATCGGCATTCTCTACAAGCGCAATGCATCGATCTCGGGTGCGGAGATGGGTTGCCAGGGCGAGGTCGGTGTCGCCTGCTCAATGGCCGCCGCGGGCCTGGTCGCCGCCCTGCACGGTACCAATGAGCAGATCGAGAATGCCGCCGAGATCGGTATGGAGCACAATCTCGGACTCACGTGCGATCCCGTCGCCGGCCTGGTGCAGATTCCATGCATCGAGCGCAACGCGATGGGCGCGGTGAAAGCCATCAACGCCGCGCGCTTGGCCATGCGCGGCGACGGCTCGCACAAAGTCTCACTCGATCAGGTCATCGCCACCATGCGCCAGACGGGACACGACATGTCGACCATCTACAAGGAGACCTCGCAGGGAGGTCTCGCCGTGAACGTGCCCGAATGTTAGGGCGGACAGGGCCGATCGCCCTCGCCGCGGCGCTCAGTGCCGTCGCGCTGCAGGCCGCCACGGCCGCGGACTCGCCGATGCTCGGCTTCGATGCGGCGGGCGCCGCCAGCGAGCGTGCGCTCGAGCAGAAGTTCGATGCGGCGCTCGATCCGGCGGATCAGAGCGCGTGGCTGAAGCGCTTCTCCTCCGCCGCCAATCATGTCGGCACCGCGCACGATGAGGCCAACGCGCGCGAGTACGCACGCCTGCTCAGCTCCTGGGGCTGGGATGCGCGCATCGAGACCTTCTACGTGCTGTATCCGACACCGCGGGAGCAGTTGCTCGAGCTCGTGGCCCCGGTGAGCTTCAAGGCGGCACTGCATGAGCCGCCCATTGCAGGCGATGCGTCCTCGGCCGAAAGCGGCACGCTGCCGCCTTACAACGTCTACGGTGCAGACGGCGATGTGACCGCGGAGCTGGTCTACGTCAACTACGGCATCGAAGAGGACTACAGGGAGCTCGCACGCCGCGGCATCGATGTGCACGGGCGCATCGTCATCGCGCGCTACGGCGGTGGCTGGCGCGGCATCAAGGTCAAGCTCGCCCACGAGCACGGCGCGGTCGGCTGCATCATCTATTCCGATCCGCACGATGACGGCTATGCGATGGGTGCCACTTATCCGGATGGCGGCTGGCGCCCGTCCGCGAGCGTGCAGCGCGGCTCGGTGGAAGACATCACTCTCTATCCCGGCGATCCCCTGACCCCCGGAACCCCGGCGCTGCGCGATGCCAAGCGCCTCGCCATCGCGGATGCGGCGACGATCATGAAGATTCCGTCGATCCCGATCTCGTATGCGGATGCTCAGCCGCTCCTCGCGCAGCTGCGCGGACCGGTGGCGCCGGAAGGCTGGCGCGGTGCGCTGCCGATCACTTACCGGATGGGCCCGGGTCCGGCGCGTGTGCACCTGCTGGTGCACTCCGATTGGGGCACCAAACCGATCTACGATGTGATCGCCCGCATCACCGGCAGCGAGACTGCGGATCAATGGGTGATCCGCGGCAATCATCATGACGGCTGGGCGATGGGCGCCTGGGATCCGCTCTCCGGCGCCGTCGCCGAGCTCGATGAGGCCAAGGCGATTGGCGCATTGGTGAAGAGCGGCTGGAAGCCGCGCCGCACGCTGATCTATGCAAGCTGGGATGGGGAGGAGCCGGGCACGCTCGGTTCGACGGAGTGGGCCGAGGCACATGCGCAGGAGCTGCAGCGCAAGGCCGTCGCGTACATCAATTCAGACACCAACGCGCGCGGCTTCCTGCAGGCCGGCGGCAGTCATTCGCTGCAGCGGTTGATGAACGAGATCGTCGAGACAGTTCCGGATCCCGAGACGGGCGTCAGTGTGCTGGCCCGCCAGCGCGCCCGGCTGCGTGCTCTGGGCTACGGGCGCGACGCGCGCAGCGAAGACGGCCGACAGGCGACGCTCGCCGCGAGCGGTGCGGATCTGCCCCTGAGCGGACTCGGCTCCGGCTCGGATTACTCGGTGTTTCTGCAGCACCTGGGTCTCGCCGCCATCAATCTCGGTTTCTCCGGTGAGGGCGATCAGAACGGCGTCTATCACTCGCTCTACGATACCTACGAGCATTTCGTGCGCTACGGCGACCCGGATTTCGCCTACGGCGTGACGCTGGCGCGCACCGCCGGGCACTTCATGCTGCGCCTGGCGGATGCGCCGGTGTTACCGCTGCAGTTTGGCGGGCTCGCGGACACTTACGATGGCTATCGCCGCGAGCTGCACGAGCTGGCCGACGCGCGCCGCCATTCGAGCGAGGAGTTGAGCCAGCTCATCGATGCCAATGTCTTTGCGCTCGCATCCGATCCACAGCGGCCGGTATCGGCCCCGGCGCGCGAGGCGGCGGTCCCGTTTCTCGATTTCGCACCGCTCGACAACGCCATGGAGCGGCTGCGTGCGGCCGCGCGCCGCTACGACGACAGTTATGCGCACACGATCGGCGCCGGCAACCTGCCCGATGCGGCAACGCGCGCGGCGCTCAACCAGCTGCTGCTTGGCATGGAGCAGGCGCTCACCGACTCACGCGGCCTGCCGCGGCGCGACTGGTACAAGCACATCGTTTACGCCCCTGGGGTGATGACGGGTTACGGCGTGAAGACCTTTCCCGCCATCCGCGAGGCGATCGAGGCCGGGCGCTGGGATGAAGCGAACGCCAGCATCGCGGTCGCGGCGCAGGTGCTCGCACGCTACTGCGAGCGGCTGGATCAGGCGAGCGCCCGCCTCAGCAGAACAGCTTCGGGGTAAAGCTGAGGAAGCGCCGCTCCGCGACCAGCCGGCCCGCGGCGGCGATATCCGGATGGAAGAAGCGGTCGCGCTCATAGCGCGAAACGACACCGCGCATCAGCGCACAGGCCTCCTCGAGCGGCGCCGAGCTCCGCAAGGGCCGGTGAAACTCGATTCCCTGCACCGCCGCGAGCAGCTCGATGCCCACCACGGTGGACGTGTTGCGCGCCATCGCGGCGAGCCGGCGCGCGGCGAAGGTTGCCATGCTCACGTGGTCTTCCTGATTGGCGGAAGTCGGAATGCTGTCGACGCTCGCGGGATGCGACAGCGTCTTGTTCTCCGACACCAGTGCCGCTGCGGTGACATGCGCCACCATGAAGCCGGAATTCAGTCCGCTGTCCTCGACCAGGAAGGCGGGCAGGCCACTCATCTTCGGATCCACCAACACCGCGATGCGCCGCTCCGACAGTGAGCCGATCTCGGCGATCGCCAGCGCGAGCTGATCGGCGACCAGTGCCACCGGCTCGGCGTGGAAGTTGCCACCGGACAGCACGGCGTCGTCCGCGGCGAAGACCAGCGGATTGTCGGTGGCGGCATTGGCTTCGATCTCGAGCACACGTGCGGCGTGCGTCATGGCATCGAGGCACGCGCCCATGACCTGGGGCTGACAGCGCAGCGAGTAGGGATCCTGCACCTTGGCGCAATCCCGGTGCGATTCGCGGATGGCGCTGCCGACGAGGAGCTCGCGGTAGAGCGCCGCGACGCGCTCCTGCCCGGGCTGGCCGCGCGCCGCATGAATGCGCGCATCGAACGGCGCGTCGCTGCCTTTGAGCGCATCGACCGCCAGTGCGCCTGCCACGACCGCGGCTGCGAACGCGCTCTCGGCCGCGAACAGTCCCTGCAGCGCCAGCGCCGTGGAAACCTGGGTGCCGTTGACGAGCGCAAGACCCTCCTTGGGCTCGAGAGTCAGTGGCTCAAGTCCGATCAGGCGCAGCGCCTCGCGTGCCGGATGCACGCGGCCCGCAAGACGGATCTCGCCGGCACCCAGGAGAGCCGCGGCAAGGTGGGCGAGCGGGGCCAGATCGCCCGAGGCGCCGACCGAGCCTTGCGAGGGAATGCACGGCAACGCATCGCGCTCGAGCAGTCGCCGCAGCGATTCGACGAGCAGGGGCCGCACGCCCGACAGACCCCGGGCGAGCCCCAGGATTTTAAGCAGCAGGATCAGCCGCACCGATTCGTCCGCGAGCAGCTCGCCGGTGCCGGCAGCGTGCGAGAGCACCAGGTTGTGCTGCAGATCCGACAGCCGCTCCCGCGCGATGCGCGTCTGCGCCATCAGGCCAAAGCCGGTGTTGAGACCATAGACCGGCGCCTCGGCCGCGACCACCCGGGTGACGACGGCATGCGAGGCCTCGATCTGCCGCAGGGCCTGCGGCATCAGCACGGTTTCGATGGGGCCGTGCGCGGCAGCGCGCAGCGTCGCAAGCGGCACCGGCGCGCCGGTGAGCTCGATGCGCAGTTTCATGAGCTGCCGATCATGGGCAGATCGAGATGGTAGGTGCGGGCGCACTCGATGGCGCT
>Ga0335081_10003587_pt1 | contig 24417 bp, 32 predicted proteins | sample Lox_Sample_35_FD_206713 | JGI IMG/M metagenome (GOLD analysis project Ga0335081, IMG submission 206713) | Soil microbial communities from Loxahatchee National Wildlife Refuge, Florida, United States - Lox_Sample_3.5 | ecosystem: Environmental > Terrestrial > Soil > Wetlands | place: USA...
GGGTTGCGGATAATCGAGTCCTGTTCTGCGGGACGGAAGAACTTAGCCCAGCGCTTCAGCGCTGGGTGAGCGTTAGTCGGAAGATGAGAGTCCTTCAGGGACGGCAAGGGTTTGCGGAAAAATCCGCTCAGGACACCGATAGCAGGTTTGCAAAAGAACGCCAGACTTTGTGATCCTAAATTTCAGTAGCCGGCGGCCGATGGCCGGCGGCTGATTTCAAGACCCAGCGTGTAACTCAACCAGGTTAAGCGGGGTATTGACGCAATGGATGCAGCAACCAAGACGAGCGCGGTTCCTCCGATAGCCACGCACGACGATGGTGGTGGCCAGCAAGGCAAAGAGCCGCAGGCTGGCGCGCAGCCGAAGGTGGAGCGCAAGCCGGTGCGGGCGCGCCAGGACGACAAGTGGAAGGTTTTTTCCGGCACCGCCAATGACGCGCTGGCGAAAGACATCTGCGAATTCCTCGGTCTACAGCTTGGACAGGCTTGTATCGACAAGTTCTCCGACGGCGAGACCTATGTGCAGATCGAGGAGAACGTCCGCGGCGCCGACGTGTTCATGGTGCAGCCGACCTGCGATCCGGTGAACGAGCACCTGATGCAATTGCTGCTGCTGATCGATGCGCTGAAGCGCGCGTCGGCGCGGCGCATCACGGTGGTGATGCCGTACTTCGGTTACGCCCGGCAGGACCGCAAGGACAAGCCGCGCGTGCCCATTTCGTCGAAGCTGGTGGCGGACTTGCTCACCACGGCGGGCGCCGATCGCGCGCTGGTGGTGGATCTGCACGCGCCTCAGATCCAGGGCTTCTTCAACATTCCTGTGGACCACCTGTTTGCGTCGCCGGTGCTGGTGGACTACTTTCGCAAACGGCAGTTCCCGGACTTGACCGTGGTCTCGCCCGATGCGGGCGGCGTGGAGCGCGCGCGCTTTTTCGCTAAAAAGATGGATTCGGCACTGGCCATCGTGGACAAGCGCCGCGTGCAAATGGACGAGACCGAGGTGATGAACGTAATCGGCGATGTGAAGGGCCGCACCTGTCTCATCCTCGACGACATCATCGACACCGCCGGCACGCTGGTGAAGACCTGCCAGGCGCTGCTGGAGGCTGGGGCGCGTGAAGTCCACGCCTGTGCGACGCATGCGGTGTTGTCGGGTCCGGCGATCGAACGAATTGCGCAATCGAACCTGGCCGAAGTGGTCGTAACCGACACCATCCCGCTGAGCGAGGCCGCGCGCCACGAGCCGAAGATCGTGGTGCGCTCGATCGCGGGCCTGATTGGGCGCGCCATTCAGTCGATTCACGAAGAGACTTCGGTCAGCAAATTGTTCTTGTAAAGGAAACAGACGAGATTATGGCTACAGCAACCGCAGAGAAGAACGTAGAAGCCAAGCCGCGGCAAGGCGGCGGCAAGAACGACGCTCGCCGCCTGCGCAAGACGGGCATGATTCCAGCCGTGGTCTACGGCGCAGGCCGGGACGCGCTGGCGATCGCCGTCGATCCCAAGCAGATGGGCCGCATTCTGCACTCCGAGTCGGGGCACAACTCGATCTTCGATCTCAACCTGGATGGCCAGACGGCGAAGGTGATGATCGTGGATTGGCAGTACGAGCCGATCAAAGGGGCGCTGCTGCATGTTGACCTGAAGCGCATTGCGATGGACAAGGTGCTGCGCGTGAGCGTGCCGATCCTGCTCAAGGGTGAGGCGCCGGGTGTGAAGGTGCAGGGCGGCATCCTCGAGCAGGTGTTGCGCGAGGTGGAGATCGAATGCCTGCCGGCCGACATCCCCAGCCACATCGACGCCGATGTGAGCCAACTGATGTTCGGTGAGGTGATTCGCGTCTCTGGCCTGCCACATGCCGGCAAGCTGAAGTTCATCACGGACGAGAACCAGCCGGTGGCGCACGTGGTGCATGTGAAGGAAGTCGTAGAAGCTGCTCCCGCCGAAGCCGGCGCCGAAGGTGCTGCCGCTCCCGCCGAGCCCGAGGTCATCAAGAAGGGCAAGCAGGAAGCCGAGGGCGAGGCTGCCGAAGGCGCCAAACCCGAGAAGGCCGAGAAGTCAGAGAAGACCGAGAAGCCGGAGAAGAAAAAGTAAGCGCTGTGAAGCTGATCGTCGGGCTTGGCAATCCGGGCATCGAGTATCAGTTCACGCCGCACAACATGGGTTTCCTGGCGGTGGACCGCCTTGCCGAGCAGTGCGGCGTGCGCGTCAACAATCGCCATTGCCGCGCGCAGACGGCGCGGGCGCGCATCGCCGGACACGAGGTGGTGCTGGCCAAGCCGGAAACCTACATGAACCTGAGCGGCATGTCGGTCGTCGAACTCGTCGGCGAGTACCAGGCGAAGCCGGAAGAAGACCTGGTGCTGCTTTACGACGAACTGGATCTGCCGTTCGGCTCGTTGCGGGTGCGGCCACGGGGGCGGTCGGCGGGGCACAATGGCATGCGGTCGGTGATCGCCGCACTCGGTACGCAGGAGATCATGCGGGTCCGTCTGGGAATCGGACCGGACTATCCGGTGGGCGACGGCGCGAAGTATGTGCTGTCGCAGTTCAAGAAGTCGCAGCTCGCGGTGGTTGACCAGATGCTGGATCAGGCGACCGAGGCGGTGCGGGTGATTGTTGCCGACGGCGTGCAGGCGGCGATGGAACGATTCAACCGCCGGGTCGAAGAGGCAAGCGACGAAGGATTGGGCACTGGGGGCTAAGGGCTTCGAGCTTCGAGCTTCGAGCTTCGAGCTCGAAACCTGAAGCAGCAGAGAAGTTGCTGCACCAGCCCGACGGGGAATAGCGGCTACACAGTCCCACGTAGCGGGACGGAAGTAATTAGCCCAGGGCGGAAGCCCAGGGCAGGCAGATATTAACAGCCACGAGTCCCTTCAGGGACGGCACAGAACAGCACGTCCCTCCGCGCGGGCTGAAGCCCTTGGTCGGGATGACAGGCTGCGAAGAGCGATTAGCTCATGGCTGATGGCTCAGGAGAAAAGAATGCAACGTACTTATGAATTGATGTTCATCGTTCGGCCCGACATGCCGGAAGAGGACCAGGACAAGCTTCTTTCGAGCCTGGAGACGCAAGTCAGTAACGCGGGCGGTACGGTGAAGAACGTGGAGCGCATGGGCAAGCGCCGCCTGGCGTACGTGGTGCGCAAGTTCCAGGACGGTATCTACGTGATGATGACGCTGGAAGGCGAAGGCGGCATGGTGAAGGAAGTGGAGCGCCGCCTGCGCGTCACTGAGCCGGTGATCAAGTTCATTACCGTGCGCGTCGACGAAGAACAAAAGCGCCTGGCGAAGATCAAGGCCATCCGCGATACCAAGATGCGTGGCAAAGGGACCCGCGCGGCGGCTGCGGAGGCCGCTGCCGCAGAGGCTGCGGTGGCTTCACAACAGGCGGCGCCCGAGGCCGCCTCCCAGAATGCACCGGCGGAAGGCGGCGAAGCCGCGCCGGTCACTGCGTAGAGGTCAGTTGGCGCAGGTTAGCAATGAGACACAGCGATGACAATCGACGAACGTTTGGATCGGCTGGTTGAACGACACGAAGCCTTGTCGCAGTCAGTCGAGCTGCTCACGGCAGACGTGCGCGAGCTGAAAAAAGACGTGACGCAGCTCGCCGGAACGGTCCGCGAGACAAGCACGTCAGTCCGCGAACTTACCGCCTTCGTAAATGAGATTAGCCGGGCAACGATCGAGCTCGTTGCTTCCAATGTGCGCCTGGCAAAGCTGATCCAGAATCAAGAAGACCGCATTATCCGCTTGGAAAGCGGCTCGTCAGGCTGAGTAGGTACGCTCATGCGGAACAAGCACGAACCAGACGACTGGGCGCAGCGCCACAAAGCTTACCAGGCAGAGATGCGGGTGCTCCTCAGGGATTTGAAGAAGCGTACTGAGCCGGCTCCTGCGCATTGCTGAGGCACGTGAGAAACAGCTCAGCTCCGGACGTGTGAAAACGGGGAGAAAACGGAAGAGCAACTAGGCTCTAAAGGAGAAGCATGGCAGACGAAGTAAGCAAGACATCAGCGCCGGCGGGCGCTGCAACCAGCGAAGCTCCCGCGTCGCGTCCCGACGGCGGCGCGCGCGAAGGCGGCCCACGAGGACCGCGCACCGGGCCACGTCCTGGCGGAGGCCCGGGCGGGCCGCGAGAAGGCGGACGGAGGTTTTTCCGCCGCAAGAAAGTGTGCAAGTTCTGCGTGGAGAAGATCGACGCCATCAATTACAAGGACGTGCGCCTGCTCTCGCAGTTCGTGGCGGAGAGCGGCAAGATTGTTCCCCGCCGGCTGACGGGAGTCTGTACGCCGCATCAGCGCCGCCTGACCTATGCGATAAAGCAAGCGCGTAACATTGCGCTGCTGCCGTTCGGCGGAACGTAGAGCAGTAGCCAGTGGTCAGTAGCCAGTGGTCAGTTGTCAGCAGCAGTAGACCGCAGTCAGGTGATGGTTGGCCGCGGCATCTGACGCTGGCGTGATTCTGGGTAATGAGCAGCACGACCGCAGTGGCAATAATCCAGTCCCGCTCTGCGGGAGGGTAGATCATAGCCCAGCGTTGCAACGCTGGATGCCGAAGCAGAATTCAGATTGAGTCCCGCTTCGCGGGACGACACCTTGCGGACGAAGGCTTCAGCCTGAGTCCAGCGAACGGAGTTCTCATGGAAGTCATCCTCAAAGAAGACGTGGCCAAGCTGGGTGCTCGCGGCGACGTAGTAAAAGTCGCCGAAGGCTATGGCCGGAATTATCTCCTCCCCAGGAAGCTGGCGATTGAGGCGACACCGGCCAATCGCGCCGTTATCGACCAGATGAAGGCCGCTGCCGTGCGCCGCCTGGCGCGCGAGAAGGGCGACGCCGAGTCGCTTGCGCAACAACTTGCCGGCGTGGCGCTGACCTTCACGCGCAAGTCGGGCGAGCACGATCAGCTCTTCGGCTCGGTCACCTCCGCCGACATCGCCCATGAGCTCGAACACAAGGGCTTCCACATCGATCGCCGCAAGATCCAGCTCAACGAAGCGCTGCGGACCATTGGCGAGTTCAATGTCTCCATCAAGCTACACAAGGACGTCGTCGTGCCACTGAAGGTTGCGATCCAAAAAGAAGCCGATGCGGGAGCGCCGTCGCCGGCTGAAAAGGCCGAGACGGGTGCGGAAGCGTAGGACCGCCTCCGGCTTTCCAGTCGGCAGCGAACTGGCAGTTCAGCACTGAGGGATGCTGGCGCTGGTCCTGTCCCGCTTTGTTACCAGATGCGCCGTACGCCATAACGCTCGAATACGGGATCGGCGCTGACGATCGGCCACCCGGTCGCATGCGCCTGAGCGGCGAGCATTCGATCGAAGGGATCGCGATGATGCAAAGGAAGCAGTCCGGCGCGAATGGCATGCGCGGAGTCGATAGGCAGCTCCGTGAAACCCTCGTCCGCGAGCTTCCTTTCCCAAATCTCAAGCAGCGCCTGCCCATCGATCTTGCCGAGGTTCGTCTTGATGGCCAACTCCCACGGCACCACTGCTGATACGACAACCGAGTTCGAACTGCTGGAGATATCCCGGTGCGCAGCAGAGCTTAGTCGCGGCGGGTCGTGAAGCCACCAGTACAAACTGTTAGTATCCAGCAGCAGATTCATTCGAATCCCAACTCGCGCATCTCTTCATCGGTGAGTGGGTCAAACGCGTCCGGAGCTGACCATATCAGGCCTTTCATGCTCCCGGGCACGCGTTTCTTAGGTTTGTTAATCGGGACGATCTTCGCGACCGGATCTTTCCCGCGCGTGATGATCACTTCCTTGCCTTTCTGCGCCTCGCGTATCAAGCGGGAAAGGTTGGTTTTCGCCTGGTGCATCGTGTAGCTCATGATCACCTCTATGCTTTGCCTTTTCTGGGCCTCCCGGAGATAATTAGCTAAGTGTACTTAGCTAAAGTGATCAAAGTCAATAATCCGGCAGTGGACTTGCAACGGACCGCAAGGCACCGGGCGCGCACAGCAAAGGAGTCCTGCTTCAGGAAGCCGATCATGTAGGTGCCGTTGTATGTCACTGCATCTTGTCCATCGTTTGTGCTAACTAGTGGCATGAGCGGCGTCGAAATAAGAGCCTCCCCGATTGAAGGTTTGGGGCTGTTTGCGGCCCGGCCCTTCCGCGCTGGCGAACGCATTCGCAAGATCAACGTCGTGCGCGAGGTCACGTCCAACTCGCCGTTGCGGAAGGAACTCGGTGAGCGAGCCGATCACTGCGATTACCCCGACGGCAAGGTCGTGCTGCTGGGCAGTCCGGATCGCCACATCAATCACAGCTGCGATCCCAATGCCTACGTTTTGTATGAAGGCGAACGCTCGTTCCTTGTGGCGCGGCGCGAGATTGCGGCGGGCCAGGAGATTACCTGCGACTACAACATCAACATCACCGAAGGAACCGCGTGGCCCTGCCACTGCGGCGCGGTGCGGTGCCGCGGCACGACCACGGGAGACTTCTTCCGGCTTCCCCTCGAGATCCAGCGTGAGTATCGCCCACTCCTCGCGGAATGGTTCTTCCGCGCCCACCGTGATCGGCTAACGGCTCTCGGTCTCGGCTAATGAGGGTAAAGCTGTCCCTCAACAAGCTGCCAACCTGCCTGCCCGCTGCTCCGGCGGTACTATAATTCGGCTCACGGTTTCTCCCCGCGCGCGTCTATGTAGTTGCAGGCACGAGAATTGGCTTGCCACTTTGCAAAGTAGGTAGAAACCAGACATGCCGGCCGAAGCGGTAGCAGTTCCCCTCACGGTTGGCCCGGGACTTGCGCCTCAATCCGCGGACCAGCGACGCGATTGGGGAACCCCGGCGCTGCGTCCTCCTGAAGCGTGGCGGGAGGCGACGGCGTCTATTCCCTCAAGGCAGGGGATTGCGGGGCAAGCCCAGAGCCGCATGAACGACACGGAGCTGATCCGGGAAGCACAGCGCGGCAATCGCGCGGCGTTCGAGGAACTCGTGCGCCAATACGACAGCGCCGTGCTCCGCCTGGCCTATCACCTGACGCGCTCTGAGCAGGACGCGCAGGACATCTACCAGGAAGCGTTCCTGAAGGCCTACCGCAACATCGGTAACTTCCGCTTCGAGTGTTCTTTCTACACCTGGATTTATCGCATCGTGACCAATCTTTGCCTCGACCTGCTGCGCAAGCGGCAGGTACGCAAGGAGGATTCCGGGATTGCGATGGACTCGGAGGGTGGAACGTACGACTTGCTGGACCAGGTGGCTGATCAGCGATCCGGCGCCAGTCCCGAGCGCGACCTCATGCGGCGCGAATTGGGAGCACGCATCGCCAAGGCGCTGAACAAGCTGACCCCGCGCGAGCGCATGGTCTTCGAGATGAAACATTATCAGGGACTAAAGCTGCGCACCATCGGCGAGATTTTGAATACGACGGAAGAAACAGCAAAGAACACGCTGTTCCGCGGCACACAAAAGCTGCGGGCGGCGTTGAGGGATATGAAGTGACAGTAACTAGTAACTAGTCGCTAGTTGCTGCGAGGAACGAGCTATGAATTGCGATTGGGTCCAACAAAACGTTGGCCTTTACCTGTACAACGAGCTGGCGGATGACGCGCGGCACGAGGTGGAGCAGCATATCCAGCGCTGCCCGGCGTGCGCGGCTGAATTCGCCGCCCAACAGGAGTTTCAGGCACAGATGAGCGCGTCGCCGGTGGAAGAGCCCTCGCCCAGCTTCATGGCTGCGGCGCGTATGCGGCTGGCGGAGGCGCTGGAAACCGCCGAGCAGCATCGCGCCTGGTACCACCGCTTCGCATTCGATCCTACTGCCTGGCTACGGCAGGCCCGCTTTTCGCCGGCGTTGGCAGCAGTGCTCGTGATCATCGGCTTCGGTTCGGGCGTGGGGACGATGTACAGCGTGCTCAGCGGCAACGTGCCTCATCCGCCTGCCCAAAACACTATGGTCCAGGAAGCTTCCATTGGCGGCATCACCTCAATCGATCGCAAGCCCAATTCCAATCAAGTGCAAATCCATTACGACCGCATCGTGCCGGAGTCGGTGGAAGGCGCGGTGAACGATCCCAAGATTCAGGACTTGCTGACCTATGCGGCAAAGAACAACTACAACAACTCCGGCGTGCGTCTCAATTCGGTCGATCTGCTGACCAGCAAGCCTGACGATCCGCGCGCGCGTGAGGCCCTCACCTACGCGCTGCGCTACGACAGCAATCCCGGCGTGCGGCTGAAGGCGCTGGATGGCCTCGGCTCGTACGTGAAGCAGGACATTCGCGTGCGCAATGCGGTGCTGGAGGCGTTGCTGAACGACAGCAATCTCGGCGTGCGTAGCGGGGCATTGCATGCCCTGGAGCCGGTGCGCGCCGATAGCAGCGTGCGCATGGCGTTGCAACAGTTGGCCAAAGAAGATCCCAGCGACTACATTCGTACCGAATCGCAGCGCGAGCTGTCCTCAATGCCGAACATCGACTAATGGACCGGGAACCGAGTCACGCAGAAATGGGTAATCACTTCCCCGGGGAACATCGGAATCGTCAACGGGAGCTGGAGGGAAAGATCACGCGCACAGGACCTCGGTGTCTTTGTGTCTCCATGGCGATGTTTTGCCTGGCGTCCTCTCTCTGGGCACAGCAGACGCGGGTATACCGCGACGGCAATTCCTGGGTAGAGGAGTTCGCCGGCACCATGTCTGCGGCGCGCCAGTTGCGCGTCATCACCGATCTTGGTTCCGTGCAGGTACAGGGCAATGCGCCGCGGGTTTCATACGTGATCCGCAAGCGCTCCTATGCGGCAACGGAACAGGCGGCGCGCCGGCAATTCGAGCAACTGCGGGTGTCGGCGAACAAAGTCGGAGACAGCATCTCCGTCGAAGGCAAGCTGAATGCGCGCAACCCGTCTCGCTTTGGCGCCGAATTCGTTCTCCAGGTGCCGCGCGACGTCAATACGGTGAAGGTGGAGACGCGCAATGGTTCGCTGACGTTCAGTTCGATCGCAGCCACGATTGTCGCCAAGACCGGAGCAGGGTTAATCAAGCTGAACGATCTGGCCGGGCCGGTGAGGATCGCCAGCGGTGGCGGCAATGTGGAGGCGGGAAATCTGGGCAGCGATCTGACGCTCAGCAGCGGGGCCGCCGATGTTCGCGTGGCTAACGTTGGCGGGCAGACGCAGGTGAGCCTGGGCGGCGGTCGCGTGTACGTCGGCTCCTCGCGCGCCTCGGTCATTCAAACCGGCGCCGGAAGCATCCAGGTGCAGAGATGCCTTGGCGATCTGCACGTGACCAGCGGCGGGGGGAATCTGTATCTGGGAGATGTTGACGGCGCGGTGCAGGCTGAGACCGAGGGCGGCAGCGTGCGGCTGGCCAGCGCCAGCGGGCCGGTGCAAGTTACCACCGGAGGCGGGAGCGTGGAGCTATACAAGCTGGGCCGCGGAGCGCAAGTCGAAACCGGCGCCGGTCCCATCACCGTGGAGTTTCTGGGGAATCACGGCTTCGCCGATTCGTATCTGCACACCGCCGCAGGCGATGTGACGGTGTGTTTCACCAGCGGTCTGCCGGTGACGGTCCATGCCACGTCGGACATGGCAACCGGACGCGGCATATTCTCGGATGTGCCGGGGCTGAACGTCACCCGGCAGGGCGGACAGTTCAGCCCGAGATCGATGTCGGCCGAGGGAACATTGAACGGCGGCGGCCCGGCGCTGCGCATCCGCACCACCATGGGGCAGATCGGGTTCCGGAGATGTCAGTAAAGCAGTTGTCAGTTATGGGTATCGACTGATCGGGGTTGAGCTATGAAAGTACGCAAATCTTATTCGGTGGCTGCTGTAATCGTTTTGGCTCTGGCTCTTCCGGCGATGGCTACTCCTCAGCCGTGGCCGGAGGCGCATTCGGGCGCATATCTGGGAGTTCAGATCGCCGCGGTCACTCCCCAGCAAGCGTCCGCATTGAAGTTGCCTGAGACGGCCGGAGCGCTGATCACGTACGTTGACCACGACGGTCCCGCGTGCCACGCGGGGCTGCTGGAGAACGATGTGGTGGTCGGCTTCGAGGGCTCCAAGGTGGACGGGCCGCAGCAATTGCAAGGGCTCATTCATGCGACGCCTCCGCAAAAGACAGTCACGCTCACGGTGGTTCGTGGCGGCCAACGCAAGGATGTGAAGGTAACGCTCGGCAGTTGGAACATCATGGCGCATGCCCGGGCGATGCCGGCCATGAATTTAGCTGCTCCGCCGCCGCCGCGCGTCTACATGCCCGATGTCGAGGTGCCCTCGTTCACGCTGCTGTCTTCCCGGCACGGCCTTGTGGTGGAGAGCCTGAGCCCGCAGCTCGCCGATTTCTTCGGCGTGCCGCATGGCCACGGCGTGCTGGTCCGCTCGGTTGAGGCAGGCAGTCCTGCCGCGGCCGCCGGTCTTAAGGCAGGCGACGTAATTCTGAAGATCAATAACGAGACGGTCCACGACATGGCGGATTGGCAGCGCGCCTTGCAGGCCTTCGGGACCAAGGTCGCCGTCAACTTCTGGCGGGACAAGCGTGAGCAGAATGTCGTAATGAGCGTTCCCGGCCCCGGCGATAGCTCGCGGCTGTCGCCGAGCGATGCGTTCGACTTCGAGACAGACGCGCAATTGTGGCGGGAGGAGTTCGAGAAGATGCTGCCGGAAATCGAGCGTCGCCGCGAAGAAATGACTGCGCAACTCGGGCCGAGTGAAAAAGAGTTGGAGCAGATGCGCCGCGAGATCGAGAAGTCGATGAAGGCGCAGCAGGAAGAGTGGGCGAAATCAGCGCGATCGTGGAGCCAGGACACGGAAAAAATGCGGGCAGAGATTCAAAGGTCCATGCCCAGCCAGCAGGAACTCGATGAGATGAAGCGGCAGATTCAGCAGTCGATGCCCAGCGCGAAAGACATAGAAGAAATGAGGCGGCAGGCGCTGGCGTCGATGCCCAGCCAAAAAGAATTGGACGACATGCGCAAGCAGATCGAAGAGTCGATGAAAAGCTTCACTCCACAACTTCAAAAAGAGATGGAGCAACTGCGAAAGCAGCTGGAGCAGCAGAGACTCGACCTGCAACAGATGATGCGGGACCGCGAGTTCTAGAAGCCCGCCTTGGGCCGCGTACGCTCCTTTACGCGGCCTTTCCGGCCGCCTTGCTTCCGCTACAAAACGAACTTATCGCGCTCCACCAGCGCCTGGCGCTGGGGCAGCGGCTGTCGGCGCAGCGCTCTGCGTCGGAGTACTGGCAGGAGTCGCCGGTTCGGAGGGATCTGCCGCTTCTGGCGTTTCCGCCGAAGTTGCGGCAGACGTTTCGGTCATCCCACGAGCCATCACCGTCGCCGATTCGCGCGACCGGGCTGGCGCAGCGGCGGCAATCGGCGCCGCCTTGGGCCGTGGTGTCGGCGCATACTTCTCCACAGTTTGCAGCAGGCCCTTGGCATCCTGCGGAGGCGGCACTTCACCGCTCAAAATCGAGCGATAGGTGAAGTCCTTGCCGTAGAAGGCCTGCGTGTCGGCCTGGTTCTGCTTGATCACGCCGCCGTCCAGCGCAACGCCGGCGAAGAGTCCGCGTGACCGCGAATAGGTGAGCACTTGCGCGCGCAAGCTGAGGTCGGTCATGGCTTGCGCATCACGCCCCACCGGCCCGGCGGCAGCCGAGGCGTCCGCCCCCAGCTTGAACTTGCTCTGCAACAGGTGCTGCATGCCTTCATCGGTGCGGATGATCAGCACCAGGTCGGATGCCTGGCCTCCCGCCTGGAGCCCGAAACTGCCACCCGCCAGCTTGAAGAATGCGGGCGCGCTCCAGCCCTTGTCGGTGCGGCAAGTGGCCACGCCTTTGCCGTAGTTGGCGCCGAAGATGAAACCCGCCTTCAGCATCGACGGCATGATGGCGATGCACTTGGCGCCCGATATGATGCTGTCCGGGATCGCGCTATCGGGAGCGGACATGATCTGATTGAGGATGGTGCTGGCGCTGTGTAGCCGGTCGAGGTCGGCATCGCGCCGCTCCGACGCCGCGGCCGTGCCGGCCAGCGCAAACAGAATTGCCGTTGCTGCGAGTATCTTCTGCGTGGTCATGTTCGACTCCCATCCGGGGCGAAACGCTTCGCCAACCGTGCTTATCTTAGAGCGTTTGATGGGGCAGTGAGCCAGAAGAAAGCGATGGGGCGGGTTACTCTTTAGTGTCCTGGGTTGAGTGGATAGTGGTTAGTGGTTAGTGGATAAACAGCGCAGGAGCTGAGCTGTGGGCAGAAACCCGCTGGGGTGTCTCCGGGCGGCGATGGTGGCCCAGTGCACTTATTCGCTGTGACAGGGGACTTCGGAGGAACGGACCAGAGGTGGGACGTAGCCGAGGCTCAGAATTCTCTTCTTGGGTATGAGGCGGGGCGGACCGTGGTCGAGTTCGCATTATCCACTATCCACTGACCACTATCCACTAAAACAATAAGGGCTGTGAAGAGGAGACCCTCGTAACCTCTTCCCAGCCCTGTCTCCCAGGTTCTGTGGTAGGTGAGTGCAGTATGGAATGCGCCAGAAATTCGCGCAAGATAACGAAAGTACATGTCGGGGTAATTGTACTTTAGTAACCGAACAAGCGTTCGGTTAACCGGCGCCCCAGCCCGCCGCCTGGAACTATTTCTCGGGTGCCAGCAATGACTGGGCCACGGCGCGCATGGTCAGGGCGATACGGTTCGGTGCGCCGATTTTGCGCAGCAGGTGGGCCACGTGCGCCTTCACCGTACGCTCGATGATCCCCAATTCGAGGGCAATCTCCCGATTCGAGCACCCCGCCACCAGCAAACGCAGGACTTCGCGCTCGCGCTCGCTGATCTTCGCAGCAGTGCGCTGGGGCCTGGGATGCGCAGGCGCGGTTGCACGCTCGATGAAGGTGGCCAGCACGCGCCTTGGCACCCAAACCGCCCCTTTGTGGACCTCCCGGACCGCCTTCGTCAGGACCTCCGATGGGGCCTCCTGGGGGACGTAACCCTTGGCCCCCGCCGAAACCGCGCGCAGGATGTCATCGCCGCGTTTCCCCGGCCCGATCACGATGATGCGAATACCGGGACGCACGGCCTTCAACGCTGACATCGCAGACTGAAAAGACGCGCCACGGTCCGCGGCCATCAGGACCACTTCTTCGTGACGACTGTGCAACACGGTGTCGACGGTAGCGGCGCGGAGCTCGATGTCCGGCTCCGACGCAAAGACCGCTTGCAGCCCCACCAAGCGCAACGGGTCACATTCCAGAACGGAGACGTGGATGGGCTTGTGGTCCGATGTTGGCATGAAATGGAATACCTGGGGGCAACTACCGTATACCACCGAACCCGGGCAAATGCCGTGACACTGTAGTGGGATTCTCCCGGTGGGTCAATCGTGGCAAAGCCGATTCGTGGCCGATGGCATCTTCGGCAGAAGAGCAGAACGCGGTCTCCACGCCGCGGCGAAATCTGCACGTTCGCAGTTTCAGGCCGCGTGCTTGCGCCGGGGAGTCCTGGCCTTCTTGGCCTCCGCTTTCACCTCTGACGCGCGCTGCACCGCCTCGACGCGTTGCGCCGGCTTCTTGGGCACCTGCGCCAGGCTCTCCTTCAGCGCGGCCATCAGGTCCACCACCGGCGCCATCTTCTTCGGTTTCTCGACGGGAGTAACTTCTTCGCCTTCCAGGCGCGCCTTGATCAGCGTCTTCAGGTTCTCTTCGAAGGTGTCGTGAAATTTCTCCGGCTCAAAATCGCCCGCCAGCGCCTCGATGAGCTGGTGCGCTACCTTCACCTCGGCGTCTTTGAGTTCGACATCGGGAGCGCCAAAGCCGTCCAGCTCGCGCACCTCGTCCTTGTAGTACATGGTGTGCAGCATCATCCCGCCCTTGTAGGGACGCAGGAAGACGGTGTACTCGCGGTTGTGCATGGTCAGCTTGGCAATGGCGACGTAGTTGGTCTCCTCCAGCGCCTTCGTCAGCAACGCATACGGCCGGCGGCCCGCTTCCTCCGGCGTCATGTAGTAAGAGGACTCGAAGTAGATGGGATCGACCTCATCGGCCTTGACGAACTCGAGGATCTCCATCGCCTTGGCGGTTTTCGGCTCGATCTTCTTGATCTCGTCCGGCTCGATGATGACGTACTCGCCCTTGCGGTACTCGTAGCCCTTCACAATTTCGTTGCGCTCGACGACGCGCTCGTCGTGCGGGCACCAGAGCTGCTGCTTGATGCGCGTGTTGTCGGTGCGGTGCAGCATGTGGAAGGAGATGTGGTTGCCGCGCGCGCCGGGAAACAACCGCACCGGCATGGAGATCAGTCCGAACGTCAGATACCCAGACCACACGGAAGAAGCCATAGCGTTATCCTTTATTGCACTATGCCCGGTGCAAATGTGGGCACAATATGATCCAGCGCTTTGCCGCGGTTCGTCAAGCGTTATTCGTCCGGCCACTGCCAGACAGGACGAATCGCTAATCGCTCTTCGCTCTTCGCTTTTCGCTTTTCGCCAGAGCCCAGTGGCACATGCCGACTAAGTGGGATGCGGCATGAGGAGAGGTGTGCTGCATAAGCGGGCAGCGTTGTTCGCCCGCCGCCGCCGGAATGCCTGCCCTGCCCCGTGCGATACTTGAACTACGCGTGACAAATCTCATCCACTCGAGGGGTTTGCCGGCAATCGTAGTAGCGATTGGGTTCGCCATCGTCGCCCGCCTCATGGGAGCGGTCACGGACGGCGGCGCGGTGGCGGGCGTTGTGGTGGCCTTCGTCCTCATGATGGCCGCCGGTCTGGCCGGATTTGTTCCGCTCCTCGCGGTTTTCTTACTCACGGTCCTGTCCACACGCTGGGGTTACGCGCGCAAACAGCGGCTGGGAGTGGCGGAGCGCCGTCGCGGACGGACGGCATCGCAGGTGATTGCTAATCTCGCTCCCGCGATGCTCTGCGCGCTGCCGGCCATCTGGTTTCCGGAGTTGAGTTCCCTGCTGCTGGCCGGAGCCGCGGCCGCGCTCGCCGAGGCCGCGGCCGATACCGCGTCCAGCGAAATCGGCCAGGCAACCGCCCCGCACGCCTACCTGATCACCAGCTTCCGTGACGTGCCCATCGGAACCAACGGCGCTGTCAGTATTGAAGGCACCACCAGCGGATGCGTCGCCGCTTGCATCATTTCCTGGATCAGCGCGAAATGTGGCGTTCTGGATTGGCGCTGGACCTTTGTTGTCGCCCTTGCCGGTATCGGCGGCATGTTCGTCGATAGCGTTTTGGGAGCGACCTGGGAGAACGCCGACAAGCTGGGGAACGACTCGGTCAATTTCGTGAGCAACGTCTTTGCCGCCGACGTGGCGTTGCTTGCAGCGCTGGCGATGCAGCACTTCGGGCTGTGACGTGAATCGTATATATCTTTTTGGGTGTCATCCCGACCGGAGCGAAGCGGAGTGGAAGGACCCGCTGTTCGCCGTACAACCTGCTCTGGCGGAGGAACAGCAGGTCCTTCGACTCCGCGCCCGCCCGACTCGCAAAAGCAGCGAGTCGGAAAAACCTCGCGGGCGCGGCGCTCAGGATGACAGTGAAAAAGATCCCGGCATCCAGACGTGCGGTGATCACCGATGTTGCCAGGCGCGGACCAAGTAAGAACCGCCGCCCTGAAACAATTCGCCCGTTCGCGAGTCTTATCTTCTGCCATGAATAAACTTGCTTGCCTCGCCCTGATCGCGATTCTCGTTTCGTCCTTCACTCCTCTTGCATTGGCCCAGACGCCCGTCGTCGTTGAGCTTTTCACGTCGGAGGGGTGCTCCAGTTGCCCTCCTGCCGACGCCGAGCTGGTGAAGCTCAGCCAGCAGAGGACACAAAGCGGCGCCGAGCTTATTCTGCTGGGCGAGCATGTCGATTACTGGAACTACATCGGCTGGACCGACCGATTTTCGTCGGCGCAGTTCAGCGAGCGGCAGAGCGACTACGGCAAAGCGCTGCACAGTTCGGTCTACACGCCCCAGATGGTGGTCGACGGCAGCGTGGAGTTCGTCGGCAATGACGTTTCCGAAGCGCAACGGAGCATCGCAGCCGCCGCCAAACACGCCAAGCCGGCGCAGGTCGCGCTGCGCTGGGAGGGCGACAATCGCGTGCACGTGAGCATACAATCGCCCGCGCCGGCGCGCGTCAAAGTGCTGCTGGCGACCACGGAAGACGGGTTGACCACCTCCGTGCAGGCGGGCGAGAACGGTGGCCGGACCTTGCATCACGCCGCGGTGGTGAGGCAGTTACGCGAGATCGGCCAAGCCGACAAGGGAGCGTTCGAGGCGGACGTGGACATCGCTCCACACCCGGACTGGAATGCGGCCAACCTGAAACTTGCGGTCCTGGCTCAGGATGCGGCGACGCTGAAAATTCTGGGGGCAGCTACCGTTGCCTATAAGCATTAAACTCGAAGCCGCAGATTTCCTGTAACTTTTCCGGGGCTCGCGAATAGAATATCCGGCGGCGTACGTCGCCAAAACTCACTAAAAAAAGAGGAAAAGAATGAAGAAAATTGTCAGCCTGATGGCCATGTGCATGCTGGCCGGTTCGTTGAGCCTGTTCGCGCAGGACAACATGAAGCAGGACAACAAAGACCAGATGAAGTCCGGCGACACCATGAAGAGCGACAACATGTCCAAGGACAACATGTCGAAAGACAACACGTCCAAGAGCAAGAAGTCGAGCAAGAAGAAGGACAACATGTCGAAGGACAAGATGTCGAAGGACAAGATGTCGAAGGACAACACGTCCAAAGACAACATGAAGAACGACAACATGAAGAGCGACCAGAAGGACCAGATGCAGCACTGATTCCTAGGCAGTGGATAGTGGCTAGTGGACAGTTTGCCTGCTCGCTCCTCGCTATCCACTATCCACTATCCACTATCCACTTAGTTTCCTGATCTCCACCACCCCGCAGGTTCCGGGCGCATTCTCATCCGCATCGCGAGGCCCCTTGGGGCCGCCTTCGCGCATTTTGGCGCTCATCTTCTCGATAATGATCTCCAGCACCGGCGTGGCGTCAAGATGCGCCTTGGGAGCAGCCGCGTAGTCGCGTCCCGCCGTCCGGCCAGGAAAATAGCGCGACGTCATGGCCTCAAACATCGCCTGCTTTTGCGCGTCGTCCTCAAGCAGCCGGGCGCGGCCAAAGCACATTACGCTGCGGTAGTTGGCGGAGTGGTAGCGCGCGTCGCGCGAATACACCAAGCCGTCGAGTTCGGTCACGGTGATACAAACCGGCACCCCCGTCGCCAGATGCGCAATCAGGCGGCTTGACAGCCCTCCGTGCACATACAGTCGATCAGGACAGCGGTGATCATAGTGGTAGAGCATGGGGATGACATAGGGCCAGCCGTCCTGCTCAAAACCGACATAAGCAATATGTCCCTGCTCCAGAAATTCCTGGGCGCGACCGGGTACATTGCGTTCAGGATGCTGACGAACCGAAGTTTGCAGATTCGTTGCGGATACGCCTTCGCTCACAAGCATGGCCTCTGAGAAAACGCTTAAGCTGATTGGATTGTCTACGCAGCGGAAAGCACGCAAACTTTTCGCCTCGGGGCCGGCGAGGCTTGCGTAGTTGCTCTGGCTTGGTATCCGCGGCGAAGGTGACCTATCTCATCTGCCCGGCAACAGCCAGGAAATAGACCATGCCGCCGAATAACAGAGCAAACAGAAACGCGAGCACGACATCTACCGGACTCCAACTCGCAAACCTGGGTGGTTGTGAGGGTACATGGCCGTGCATGGAAGTGTCCTCCTGGGCCCATCATGGCGCGAAACGACGTGGCGTTTCGTTCGCCGGGCGCAATCGGACGTCTAAGGAGAAGAGAGTCGTAGAGTCTTACGCTCGCCGGGAGACACGAATGCTTAAGGGCTGGGCGGAGGCCTGGGAGTCCTCTCCTGCGACATCTAGCAATATTTCAAAACTTCAGTAGCTTTCCGTCAAGAAGCTACGTCACCACGTGCTGTGATAAGGGACGAAGCGCCGGACGGGCGGCGGAAGAGCGCAGATGCGGGATCCTAATGTGCGCCGACAACCTCGGCGCCAATCAATGCCTTGTACGCGGTGATGGCTTCCTCCGGCGCGCCATCGACCATGATCGATCCCTGGTCCAACAGGAGCACGCGTTCGCAGTGCTCCTGGATATCGTTCATGGAGTGGCTCACCAAAAGGATGGTCTTGCCCGAGGCGCGAAACTTGCGGAGGCGCTCGAAACACTTTTCCTGGAAGCCGGTGTCGCCCACCGCCAGGATCTCGTCCACCAGCAGGATTTTCGGGTCAACCTCGGTGGCCACGGCAAAGGCCAGGCGCATGTACATCCCCGAGGAATATTGCTTGACCGGAGCGTCGACAAAATCGCCGATGTCGGCGAACTCGATGATGCGCTCCTGGCGCTCAATCATCTCGCGTTTGGAGTAGCCCATCAGCAGGCCGTTCAGCAGGATGTTCTCGCGCCCGGTCAATTCATGATGAAACCCCGCGCCCAGCTCGATCAGCGGAGCCAGCGAGCCGGTGACCAGCACTGTGCCCTTCGTCGGCCGGTAGACGCCGGCGATGATCTTCAGCAACGTGCTCTTCCCTGAGCCGTTGCGTCCGATGATGCCCAACGTCTGGCCGGGCGGGACCTCGAAGGAGACGCTCTTCACCGCTTCGAAATCGTGATAACTCGATTGATGCCGGAAGAGCTTGGAAAAGAGCTCGCGCAGGGTGTCCGGACGCTCGTGGATGACGCGGAAGCGTTGCGTCACATTCTCCAGCCGAATTACAGGCGGTGTCATCGGCATTCGTGGTTCAGACGTAAAAGACAAAGCTGTCCTGGTATCTCCGGAAGATCGAAAAGCCGACGATCAAGCTGATGAACGCGCAGACGAATGACGCAAGGATGGATGGCGCCTTGGGGAGCTGCCCGTAGTACACCGCGAGCCGAAATCCATTGATGACGTAGATGATGGGATTCAGCTTGAAAAACCAGTGATAGCGCGCCGGTATGGCATCAAGCGGATAGATGATCGGCGTCAGGTAGAACCAGGCCGAAAGCACAATCTGCAAAATGTGCGATACGTCGCGGTAAAAAACATTGGCGACGGCGAAGAAGAAGCTCATGCCCAGGGTAAAGATGCCCAGCGCCAGCAAGGGCACGGGAAGATAGAGCCAGGTCCAGTAAAACGGGTGTCGCAGCAACGGCACCAGGATGGCCAGCGGAATGAGCGACAGCAGCAGGTTGATGATGTTGGACACCAATGCGGCCATCGGAAATACCAGCTTGGGCACCGCCACTTTCTTGATAAGGTCGCCGTTGGTGACGATGGCCTCGACCGCGTAGGAAAGCGATTGCGAGAAGAAGGTCCAGGGCAGCAGCACGCTGAGCAGGAAAACCGCGTAGTGCGGAATATTGAAGCGCATGATGGTGGAAAAGACGAGCGTCAAGACCAGCATCAGCAAGGCGGGGTTCAGCAGTGCCCACATGAAGCCCAGCACCGAGCGCTTGTAGCGGATCTTCAGCTCCTTCAGCGCCAGCGCCCAGATCAGTTCCCGGTAGCGATAGCTATCGCGGATAAGTTCGGTCATAAGCCTCCGCCAAATCGCAAAACCACGGTGATTTTGGCGGGAATTTAATGGTAAACGATTTCTTCGGACGGTGCGGATTATTGAGCGTTGCGAAGGCCGAGAGGCAGCCGCGCCTAGCGTCCCGGCGCGACATTCAGATCGGTCATGCCGCGCAGCAAGTCGCGCTGCTCGTCGGTGTAGTTGTTGCGGAACTCGTCGGAGTTCAACAACTCGTTGCGCGCCGAGGGAGGCATGCCGCGCAAGCGGCGATAGGCCTGGGAGACCTTGTTCCTCTGGTCCTCGGGAAGAGCGCGATAACGGTCGAACAGATTGCGCGCCGTCTGTTGCTGCTGCGGCGTCATGTGCTCGAACGTTTCCATGCGATTCAGGATCTGTGCCTTCTTCTCCGGAGGCTGGCTGTTGAAGTTCCGCAACCGGTCCATCAAGTGATTTTGCTTTTCCGGAGGCAAGCGCTTGAAGCCGGGATCGCGCTGTAACTGCTCTTCCTGCTGGTTGGGCGGCAGGGTCATGTACTTGCGCAGCCAATCGCCGCGATGCGGGCCAGGGCCGTTCAGGCGGAGCGCTGGATTCTGTCCACTGGGCGCTGAATTCTGATGGCCAGGCGGTGGTGCGCTCTGACGAGGAGCGGGAGGCGGTGCGGCCTGATGTTGCGGCGGCCGCGGCGCGGCCTGATGCTGGCCTGACAGGGCAAGCCCCGGCGTCGCACTAAGGATCGCCGCCGCGATCAGCGACATGGGTAAGGCGAGGCGCACGGCTTTTACTTACTCTGTGGAGGATTGCCCGTCAAGCGCGTCGAACTCGGAAAACAGATCGGCATTCTTGTCGAGGTATTGCAAATCGCCGACCGCAGTGCCCGGAGCGTTCACGCGCACAACCCCATCGTTGGTAGCCAGCGTGTTGTGGTCCCGGTTGAAGCGGTCCATCTCCAGCAAACCGGCGCCCACGGCGATGAGCACGGCGGCAGCGATCGCGGTGACCGGACGGCGCAGCCAGGCCAACCAGCTTCGTGCCGGCGCCGCAGCCTCTTCTCGCACCCGCGCCATCAGACGTTGGCTGAAATACGGCGAAGGCTCCGGCGCCTCCCACTCATCCAGCACACCCATGGTCCGCCGAAAGGACGCCAACTCGGCAGCGCACGCCGAGCAAGTGCGCAGATGCTCCTGCGCCTCGGGTGACACCGCCTCCGGTCCGCTCAGCACCGCTTCCATGAATTCCTGACGAAGTTTTTCGCACATCATAACTGCACCCAAAATCCAAATCCTTAAGTTAAAGAAACTGTTTCAACGTTTCGCGCAAGGTCTCATAGGCCCGGAACAGCAGCGACTTGGTTGCCGATTCGCTCAGCTTCAGCACCGCCGCAATCTGTTTGTAATCCAGGTTCTGATACTTGTGCATCAGCACGGCCATTCGCTGGCGCTCCGGCAGCGCCTCCACCTGGCGCCGAATGGCGGCCAGCCGCTCGCGGCGCAGGATGGTTTGTTCGGCATTCAAGCCGGTATCGGAAACTTCCACCGTCAGGCCGGTATCGGCATCGGGCTCGTCGATATTGACTGTGTTCTCCGGCCGCTCGTGTTTGGTGTCGCGCGCGTAGTTCACCGCCAGATTGGTCGCAATACGATACAACCAGGTGGTAAACTTCGCGCTCGCCGCATAGCCCTGGCGCGAGCGATACACGCGCAGGAACACCTCCTGCGCCAATTCTTCCGCCACCGCCTGGTTGCGCGTCATGCGATACATGAAGCTGATCATCGGCCGGCGGTACTTCTCGACCAGATAATCGAAGGCGGTGTCGTCGCCGGCGGCCACGCGCAACATGACCTCGGCGTCGCTCAGCATCTCTAAAACGACAGGTTCAGCCAATTCGCCCCGTATTGCGGCAGGCGGCACGCCGCCGGCCGGCATGAATCGATCTAGCGCGATGCTGCCCACATCGGCACTAACCCTAGGCCAGGCAGAAAGTTGCGTCCTCCCCGCTCCATCGTGCCAATCCGGCACCCTCTGTCAAAACACTGCAACCATCTTGCCCAAACCAGTATTATGCACGAGAGGCCGCCTGCACGGCACTGCACGATATGAATTGGTTACCCAAGTTCCTCAGCTTGATGGGCATGGTTAGCATCCTGCTAACGGCTGTTCCGGCGCAACAGGTTCCTCCCGCTGACCAGGCTGTGAGCGTGGACGATCAGGTCATCCAGCAGGTGCTGGAGCCGTTGCGCACAGGAGTACAAACCCACAATGTTCAACTGGCGCTCTCCGTCTTCGACCGCAAAGAGCTGAACAATTACCCCAATCTAGATGGAGAGTTACGGGCATTCTTTGAACAATTCGATGAGATACGCTTTCGCTACCAGTTGCTTCAGGTGACCGCCGACAAAGACCGCGGCTCCGCCACCGCGGAGATGGAGATCGACGCGCTTCCGTACGACGTGACGCAGATTCCGGTACGGCGCAGCGCGCGGATGCGTTTGCAGTTGAAGCTGGAGCCCAAGGGCTGGAGAATCGTGGGATTTACCCCGGCGGATTTCTTCAGTGTGCAATATAACCCGGGTGAGAATGGACAGAGAAAATGATGGGGCCGGGCAACCGGACTTCCCGTGCGGGTCAAGCCACCAGCGGACGTACGTCCCGTTCGATGGTGGGCTGGAGTTGATCTTGGGCGGTTTCCAGGTCGTAGCTGGACTGGGCGTTCATCCAGAAACGCGCACTGGTGTTGAAATACCGGCCCAGGCGCAAAGCGGTGTCGGGGGTGATGCCACGTCGCTGGTGCACAATCTCGGAAATCCGCGTTACGGGGACTCGGAGCTCCAAGGCCAGACGGTTCATGCTGATGCCCAATGGCTTCAGGAAATCCTCACGCAATATCTCGCCGGGGTGGATAGGCGGCAGCCGATCTGATTTCGCCATGCGTCCTCTCTAGTGATAGTCGTCAATTTCTACGTCGTAGGCGTCGCCATCCCGCCAGACAAAGCAAATGCGCCAGCGATCGTTGATGCGGATGCTATACTGCCCGGCCCGATCTCCCTTAAGGGCCTCCAAGCGATTGCCGGGAGGAGATCGCAAATCGCGCAGCTCAACCGCAATGTCCAATTGCCGTAGCTTTCGTTGCGCCACCCGCTCGAACCTCTTAAAACGCTCGACGTGCTGCCGGGCATGAAGTTGTTTCGCCTCGGCTGAGCGGAAGGACTTAATCACCAGCCCATCGTATAATGGTGGCCGTTAAACGTAAAGGGGAAAAGAAGCCGGTCTCCGCCTGGGATTCCCATGAAACGCGACTACCCTGAACAACCGATCATTGGCGTCGGCGCGGTCATCGTGGACGGCGGCCGGGTGCTGCTGGTGCGCCGCGACACCGAGCCGCTTCGGGGAGAATGGTCGCTTCCCGGCGGGATGTTGGAGTTGGGCGAACGGCTCCGCGAAGGGGTCCGCCGCGAGGCCCTGGAAGAGACCGGGATGGAGGTAGAGCCCCGCGAGGTCCTCGATGTCTTCGACAGCATCTTCACCGATGCGCTGGGCCGCACCCAGTATCATTATGTGCTGATCGACTACCTCTGCTGGCCCGTTTCCGGTGAAGCGCGCCCCGGCAGCGATGTCAGCGATGTGCGCTGGGTAGGTCTCAGTGCCCTGCCCGCGATGGGGCTCCGCGAGACCGTTGAGCAGGTCGTGCGCAAAGGCTTGCTCCGGGCTGGTAAATAGGTGCCCCTCGCTGATCGCTATTCGCCTTTCGCTTTTCGCCAGGGCGGACCGCCGTTTCTGGCGAATAGCGAAGAGCGATGGTCCTTGAAACACTTGTGTGCTATTGCAACTGTGGCCGTTCTGGCACACAATTACCACTTGACGCGCGCCACCGTCAGTGGAGAGTATTTCTTTCTTGGAGGGATGACCGGATGCCACGCACGATCTGTCGGTCGGGCCTACTCTTGCTGATGTGTTTAGCCGCGACCATGGTTGCGGCGCAGGTTGCCAACCCCGCGGCGCAGACACCCGCATCGCAAGCGCCCCAAACTGCGGCAAACCACCCCAAGATCGAGAACCCCGGCAGGGCCAATGGACCTAAGCCGCCCGACATGGTCTGCTTCGGCTATTACCCCAGTTGGAGCGTGCAGTTCGGCAATGGCGAGGCGCGTTACCTGGGGATCAATGAGCCGGACCAGTATTTCAAGGGCGATTTCTACTGGGTGGAGGCGGACAAGGTTTGGGAGTGGCACCGTGCGGCGCGGGTTGCGCCCAGCGAGGGAGGCTCCAGCCTTTCAGCCACGATTCGCAAAGAGGCCTGCAACGATCCCCTGCGGCAGACGAGCTATCCCTACTCGGCGGACGTGTACCTGTCGCAAGGCGACATGGTGAGCGGCTGCTGCCGCAAGCTGCTTTCCGGCGAAGCGCCAATCGGCAGGCACGCGGTGCCGCCCAGTGCTGCCGGCGCGACCAGCATGCCGGCACACGAACCCGCGCAGCAAGCGCGCTGAGCTGTTGCCCTCTGCGGTTGTCGGTTTGAAGGGGCGCGTCTGCGGTTCTCGCTTTGAAGGGGCGCAGTTTTAGCTGCGCCGTTTCCGAGCTTGTTCCTCCAACTTTGTCATCCTTCCTCCAACTTTGTCATCCCGAGCGCAGGCGACCCGACTTTGGTCGCCGGAGTCTAGGGACCTGCTTTTGTGCGGCTCAAATCCAACTTCCTATTCGCGGCTGGAATTCCAAATTCTCCCGCAATATTCCGATGTCCTTGTCGCCGCGGCCAGAGACGTTGACTATCACAATGTCAGATGCCGACATTGTCGGAGCTCGCTTGATACACTCGGCCACGGCATGCGCTGACTCCAGCGCCGGAATGATGCCCTCCAACTGCGCCAGCATCCGGCAGGCATCCAGTGCCTCCTGATCGCTCGCCGAAACGTACTGGGCGCGACCCTGATCGTGCAACAGCGCGTG
>Ga0335081_10003588_pt1 | contig 24414 bp, 16 predicted proteins | sample Lox_Sample_35_FD_206713 | JGI IMG/M metagenome (GOLD analysis project Ga0335081, IMG submission 206713) | Soil microbial communities from Loxahatchee National Wildlife Refuge, Florida, United States - Lox_Sample_3.5 | ecosystem: Environmental > Terrestrial > Soil > Wetlands | place: USA...
GGATCGCCGCCAAGATCGACAAAGGGCTGGCGCACGTTTCGGATACGACGTTCCTCCACACGGAGCCCCACCACGACGACATCATGCTGGGATACCTCGCGCACATCTATCACCTGGTGCGCGATCCGAGCAACAAGCACTTTTTCGCGAACCTCACGTCCGGGTTCACCTCCGTTTCCAACCCGTATTTTCTCTCGATCCTCGTGAAGCTGGAACAGCACCTGGAGACGGGGACGCTCTTCGCGCTCCTGGCGCAGGGGGCGTTCGACACGCACGAGAACGCCGCGCGGATGGAGGACGTCTACCTCTACCTTGACGGCGCGGCGGCGAACAGCCAGGAAATGAAGGACGAGGCGGAAGCCCGCCGGCTGCTCAGGAACCTGGTCGGGTTCTACCAGACGCACGATCTCCACACGCTGCGCAACCGCGTGCAGGAGCTGATAGCCTACTGCCGCTCGCAATACAGCGGGGCCAAGGACCCGCAGCAGGTGCAGCTCCTGAAGGGGATGACGCGGGAGTGGGAGGTCGAGCTTCTCTGGGCCTACTTCGGCATCGAGTCGTACGCAATCCATCCCCTGCGTCTCGGCTTCTATACGGGCGACATCTTCTCCCCCGAGCCCGAGGTGAACCGCGACGTGGTCCCGATCTTCGAGCTGATCAGGAAGGTCAGGCCGAACGTGGTCTCCGTTGCCTTCGACCCTGAAGGGAGTGGGCCGGATACGCACTACAAGGCACTCCAGGCGGTTGCGGAGGCCCTCCGCCTGTACGAGAAGGAGAGCGGGGACTCGACCCTTCGCGTCTGGGGCTACCGGAACGTCTGGTACCGTTACCGTCCCGCGGAAGCCAACCTGTTCGTCCCCGTCTCGATCAACTCGATCACGATGCTCCACACGGCGTTCATGAACTGTTTCGGCTCGCAGAGCGCTGCCTCCTTCCCGAGCTACGAGCACGACGGTCCGTTCTCGGAGCTCGCCCAGAAGATCCAGGTCGGCCAGTACGGCATGATGAAGACGATCCTGGGGAAGGACTTCTTCCTGAAGAACAGCCACCCGCGGCTCCGCGCCGCGCGCGGGATGATCTTCCTCCGCGAAATGGCCCTCGGGGAATTCTACGACATGGTCCGCGAGCTGAAGAAGGTGACTGAAGATGTGGGGTAGAATCAATCTCACGCTCGCAGCGCTGCTCCTTCTCCCTCTCCTCGCCTCAGCGCAGCTCCGCGCGGTACGCGTGGATACGCTGCAGGTGGGGCACGACCGCACCTGGGCGCATCCCTCATGGTCGCCTGACGGGAAGACGGTGTACTTCACCGCCTCGGATTTCAACGGCATCTGGGCGGCCCCTGCAGGCGGGGGCAGAGTCACGCAGATCACCTCGGACCGTGGATCGGGGTACGGGTTCGTCCTCTCGGGAGACGGGGCGCGCATCTCATGGCGGAGGACGCTTCCCGGCGTACTCCCCGGGGAACGGCTGCAGGAGGTGGTCGTCAGGGACCTCCCCGGGGGCTCCCCGAGCGTTCTCGCATCGGGAAGATCGGTATCGCTTCCGGCCTTCGTACAGTCGGAGCCGGTCGTGTCGGTCGGGGACAGGCTGCTGTCGGCGCCTGCCGCCGTCGAGCCTGCTGGCACTGTCAGCGTCCTCGGCGTCGAAGACACGAAAATTGCCGTCCTGCGCGACGGCGTTAAATCGCTGCTGGATCCGTTCAAGGGGGGGAGCTACGTGTGGCCCTCTCTTTCCCCGGACGGGACGAAACTCGTGGCGTATGAAACCGGGAAAGGGACGTTCGTTGCCCGGCCCGACGGTTCGCAGCCGGTCCTGATCGGGCGGCGCGACGCCCCCGACTGGACTCGTGACGGGAAATGGATCGTCTACATGGCCGACACGGACGACGGCCACAGGATCATTTCGTCCTCCGTTGGCTTCGTGTCGCCCGACGGGAGGAGGGAAGGAACTCTGACGGCGGACACGGGGCTCGTTGCCCTCTACCCCCGCTGCTCACCGGTCGATGACCGGATCGTCTGTTCCACGCCGGGCGGCTGGATACTCCTGATCACGTATGCCGGGGGATCCCGATGAGACGCGTCGCGCTGCTCCTGTGCGCGGCCCTCCTGGCCTCAATTCCCCTCCGGGCGCAGCGGACGGATCTGAGCGGGCTCACGTTCTGCATCGATCCCGGGCACGGCGGGTATAACAGCGACGACCGGAACGTCGTCCCTGACCCCGGCGTCAATTTCTGGGAATCGGAGAGCAACTTTGAAAAGGCGCTCCTCCTGCGGCAGCTTCTCTGGCAGCAGGGAGCGACCGTGATCCTCACCCGCACGTCCAATGACACTGTCTACCCCGGGGGGGACGACGAGCCGAGCCTCGCCGCGCGCGTGGAGATCGCCAACGCCAACAACGCGAACTGGTTTCACTCGATCCACAGCAACGCGTTTGACGGGAAGACCAATTACACGCTCGTCCTCATGAGGGAGGACACGGCGTCGAAACAGGCGGCGTCGCCCTCGGCGGCGGCGCTCTCCGGGATACTCAGCCCGGCAATCCGCGCTTTTCTCCGCACGACGGCATCCTATACGGCGCTGGACTACCAGTTCGAAGGGTTCTTTCTTGGCGTGCTCAGCGGGCTCCTGATGCCCGGCGAGCTCTCGGAAGGGTCGTTCCACGACTACCTCCCCGAGTGCCGCCGTCTGCTGAACAACGACTATCACAAGATGGAGGCCTACGCGATCCGGAACGCCTTCATGCAGTATTTCGGCGTGCCGGCCGATCCCCGGGGAATTATCGCGGGAATCCAGACTGACGTGGCGACGGGTGCACCGCTCAATTATACGCGCGTGCGGCTCCTGCCAATAAACAGGGTCTATGCCGGCGACGGGTTCCACAACGGGTTCTTCATGTTCGACAGCCTCTCCGCCGGCACGTACACGCTCCGGTTTGAAACACCCTCCTACAGGACGGATTCGGTGCAGGTCGTCGTCGGGGCGGGGCAGACGGTGTTCGCCGACCGGGGGCTCGCGTCGACCGGATATCCGACCGTGCTTGCCTCGTCGCCGTCAAACGGCGACACGGCTGCCAGCCCGGTTGCCCCCCTTGCACTGAGCTTCTCGGCTCCGATGGATACCGCCTCCGTCCGCGCGGCGTTTTCGATCGTTCCCGCTGTGGCGGGCTTGCTGGGATGGGACCCGAACAACACGGTGCTCACGTTCGCGCCGCAGAGCCATTTTCCCTTCCTCACGAGTTTCACAGTCAAAGTCGACACAGGCGCGCGGAGCCAGTCCGGAGAGCCGATTGACGGGACGGGGAGCGGCACCCCGGGTAACCCCTTCGTGCTCCGGTTTCGCACCAGGCAGGTCCGGCTTTATCCTCCACGGGTCGTTTCCCGCTTCCCTGATTCCGCGATGACCGTGGCGACTCCGGGGCACACGGTGAACATCACGTTTGACGAGCCGCTCGATCCTTCGTCCGTGACAACGGCCAACTTCAGGATCGGACAGGTGGGCGGCCTTCCGTCGCTCGCGCGGACGCTCCTCTACAGCGTCGGCTGCGGAAAGGGAGGAGTGAATATCTTCGTGAGCGCCGGCCTCCAGCCGGGTGCGATGTACGCCGTCAGCATCAGCGGCGCAAAGGACTCGAGCGGGAACACAATCCCGAACTCGGCTCCGATCACCTGGAGCTTCAACGTGCAGAACTCGACGTATGCCATTGCCACTATCGACTCGTTCGATACTGGACCGCTCCAGTGGAGGCAGCCGCTCGCAAGCGCGTACACGACGGGTGTTGATTCCGGCTCGCTCGCCGTCGTGACGAGTCCCGTCTACCCCGCTCTCCAGAGCGATCCGGGGGCCGCCGCGCTGTCGTTCGCGTGGGACACAAGCGCGTCGTCCTGGCTCCTGCGGACCCAGCTTGACACGCTGGCGCCCCAGCGTTCGCTTCTCTGGCCGAAGCTCGGGTCGGTGCTCGAGGCGTACGTCTACAGCGACGGCGACAACGGGCAGTTCCGGTTCGGCGTCGTGGACAGCGTGGATGTCTATCCCGGGGGGAGGCCGCAGAATCACAAGGTCAGCCGGTGGTACCCTCTCACGTGGGTCGGCTGGCGGCTGCTTGAATGGAGCCTCGCGACGGATACGGTCGGCACCTGGCTGGGAGGGCCTTCGCTGGGCGGACAGATAGAGTTCGACGCGTTCCAGCTCCGCTATCTCCCTGGAGTGAGCGCGACATCGGGGCGCATCGGGATCGACCAGCTCCGGATCGCCAGGGCTGTTATCGTCTCGGTCGGCCCGCAGGGAGGGAGCGTCCCTGCGCGATTTGCGCTCGGGCAAAACTATCCCAACCCGTTCAATCCTTCCACGGTGATCGGGTATCTCCTCCCCGTTCAGGCGCGCGTGTCGCTCGTTGTCTATGATATGCTCGGGAGGGAAGTGGAGCGTCTTGTTAACGCAGTGCTCCCGGCGGGCGCGCACACGGCCCGCTGGGCTCCGTCAGGCTGCGCGAGCGGCGTCTATTTTGCCCGCATGGCGGCGTTCGGTCCGGGCGGCGCGGTGCTGTTCGCGGGCACGACAAAACTCACACTCCTCCGGTAGATCGTGGCACAGGACATCCTCGTTCTCGGCGCGGACGGCGGCGGCACGAAAACTACGGGGTTGCTTGCCGATCGGTCGGGAAACGTCGTCGCGCAGCTGCGCGGCGAAGGCTCCAACCAGTTCGTGATCGGGATGGACAATGCCGCGCGTAACCTCGCCGAGCTGGTGGCAGGACTTGCCGCCGGGGCGGGACGTCCCGTCGGATCGATCGCCAGGGGAGTGCTCGGCCTCGCAGGCATGGGAGCGCCGCGGGACAGGCAGGTGCTGATCGCGGCGATCCACGCCCGTCTCCGGGAGATGGGGCATCCCCGTGTGCCCCTCGCCATAGAAACCGACGGGCGCGTCGCGCTCGAAGGGGCGTTCAACGGCGGGCCCGGGGTCGTGGCGGTCGCGGGAACGGGGTCTGTCATCATGGGGAAATCGGCGCGCGGCGAGGCCATTTCCATCGGCGGCTGGGGCCGCGTGCTCGGCGATGAAGGAAGCGGCTATTTCATAGGGCTGGAAGCGCTGAAGGCTGTGTCACGCGAGATTGAAGGGAGGGGGGAAGCCGGTCGCCTGAGAGTCTCGCTCGCTTCCAGGTTCGGGCTTGACACGCGCGATCGCATTATCGCCGCTGTGTACAGGGAGAAGTTTGACATTCCGTCGATCGCCCCGGCCGTCCTCGACGCGGCGGAGGCGGGGGATCGGGTGGCGACAGAGATACTCGGCCGGGCGGCCGCCGGGCTCGCCGAACAGATCGTTGCCGCCATCGCCCGGCTCGGGCTCGAAGGCGGGACAGGGGTCGTGATGATCGGCGGGCTCGTCGACCATGACACCGTGTATGCGAGGCTGCTTGCCGACGCCGTCAGGAAGCAGGCGCCGGGCGCGGACTTCCGCGCTCCTCTCAACGGCCCCGCGCACGGGGCGGTGCTGCTGGCCATCGCCGGCCTGGAGGGCGACTGACAGTGGAGAGATCCTGCACGGCGGCGATCGCACTGGCGTTTGTTGCACTTTCATGCACTCCGCCTGGCACGGCCGTTTCGCCCGCTCCCGTCCGGCGCGCAGCAGCGCTTGCCCCCTCCGCTGACTGGAACACCACCGCGGCGATCGACAGCGTCCTTGCCACGATGACGCTCGAGGAGAAGGTCTCCCAGATGATCATGGTGCGGGCCTTCGGCTACTACTTCAGCACGGACAGCGACATCTTCGAGCGGCTGGCGCACCTGGTGAAGGAGAGGAAAGTGGGGGGCATCATCATGGCCCAGGGGGACGTCTATGCCGAGGCCGTCCTCCTGAACCGCCTGCAGGGGCTCGCCCGCATCCCGCTCCTGGTCGCGGCGGACTTCGAGCGCGGGACGGCGATGCGCGTCCGGCGCGGCACGAGGTTTCCCGAGGCGATGGCGCTGGGCGCCACGCGGAACGCCGAGTACGCATACCAGATGGGGCGGGCCGTCGCGCTGGAAGCGCGCGCCATCGGCATACAGCAGAACTACGCGCCCGTTGCGGATATCAACGACAACCCCCTCAACCCCGTGATCAACACCCGCTCGTTCGGCGACGACCCCATGCTCGTCCGGACGATGGTGGGAGCGTTCGTCCGGGGGACGATCGACGGCGGGTGTCTCGCCACGGCGAAGCACTTTCCCGGCCACGGGGACACGGGGACGGACTCCCACCTGGACCTCCCGGTGATTCCTCTCTCCCGCGCCCGGCTCGATACGGTCGAGCTCTCAAGCTTCCGCGCTGCAATCGACGCGGGCGTCCAGTCCGTCATGATCGGCCACCTTGCGGTCCCGGTGCTGGATTCACTCGGCGTGCCCGCGTCACTCTCGGCGGCCATGGTGGAGACGCTCCTGCGCAGGGAGCTGAAGTTCCGCGGCCTGGTCGTCACGGACGGCCTGGAGATGCGCGCGCTCACGCGCGATTACACCCCCGACAGCGTGGCGGTCCTCGCCGTGCACGCGGGGGCCGATCTGCTCCTCGTGCCTCCCGATCCGGATATCGCGGTCGACGCGGTCGTGGCGGCTGTCCGCCGGGGGGAGATCAGCGAGCGGCAGGTGAACCAGTCAGTCCGGCGGATCCTCGCCGTCAAGCACCAGCTCGGCCTGGACAGGAGGAGGGACGTCGACATCGATGAGATCGCGTCGCGCATCGGGACGCGCGCCCACCGCCACCTTGCACGGGGGATCGCGCAGGACGCGGTGACGCTCCTGCGGAACAGGAACGGACTGCTCCCGGTCGCTCCCGGGAGTTCACCGCGGATCGCGGCGGTCCTTGCCGAAGACGTGGACGACGACCGGACGGACGTCGACAGGCCAGGGAGCCCCGCCACGACCGAGCCGGTCGGAACGTATTTCGCGCAGTTGCTCCGCTCACGCGCCCCGGGGGCTGACATCATCCGCGTGTCGCCCGAAACCGATGCGCGTGAGCTGGGGGAAGCCCTTGCCCGCTCCCGCGCTTCGGACCTCACGCTCCTCTGTCTCTTCGTGAAGGTGCGTACCGCATCGGGAAAGATCGAGCTTCCCGAGTACCTGCGGGCGTTCTCCGCCCGCCTGGCCGATTCCGGCACGCCTCTTGCCGTCATGGTATTCGGGAATCCATACGTCGCAGGGAGCATCCCGGATGCGGCCGCGATCATGTGTTTGTACGGGGACGACGAACCCTCGAGCGAGGCGGCGGCGGAAGCCCTCTTCGGGGAGATCCCGGTGCACGGCAGGCTCCCCGTGGCGATACCCGGCAAATTCCCGTTCGGGAGCGGCCTGGATCTGCCGCAGACGCAGCTCCACCGCGATGATCCCGCCGTGGCGGGGTTCGACGCGGCCGACCTCCAGCGCGTGGATGCCATCATCGGCGCGGCCATTGCCGACTCGGCATTCCCGGGCGCGCAGATCGCCGTGGTGAAGGACGGGCTCCTGGTCGAGGAGAAGTCGTTCGGCCGGCAGACGTATGACCCCTCCTCGCGGCCGATCGACGACGGGACGATGTTCGACCTGGCATCGGTCACGAAGGTCATCGCGACCACGTCCGCGGTGATGAAACTCGTCGACACGGGGGCCATCGGCCTGGACGACCCGGTCGCGAAATACATCCCCTCCTTCGAATCGGGAGAGAAGGCCGCGATCACGATCCGGCAGCTCCTTCTCCATCGCGGGGGGTTCCCGCCGTTTCGCCGCCTCTGGCTGGAATGTCCCGGCCCGGCCTCGGTGATGGACACGATCGCCGCCACGGCGCTCGTTGCGCACCCGGGAGACTCGACGGTGTACAGCGATCTGGGATTCATCACGCTGGGGAAGATCGTCGAAAAACTCACGGGGATGCCGCTCGACGAATTCGCCGCCCGGGAGTTTTTCACCCCCCTCAGGATGCGCAACACGATGTACAACCCTCCCGAATCGCTCCGCGCGCGCTGCGCCCCCACGGAGATCGACACGAGCTGGCGCAGGTCGCTCGTCCAGGGAACCGTCCACGACGAGAACGCCGCCTTCCTCGGCGGCGTGTCCGGCAACGCCGGGCTCTTTTCCACCGCGGGCGATCTCGCCGTCTACATGCAGATGCTGTTCAACCGGGGGACGTACGCCGGCAGGCGCTATCTGTCCGAGCAGACGATCGACGAGTTCATCGGCAAGCGCACAGCGGGGCAGGAGCGCTGGCTGGGGTGGGACATGAGGTCCCCCCGCGGGTCGTCGTCGGGATCGCATTTCTCGGAGGCCTCGTTCGGCCACACCGGTTTCACCGGGACGTGCATCTGGGCGGACCCGACCAGGAAGCTCGCCGTGATTTTCCTGACAAACCGCGTCTACCCGACCCGCGCAAACCAGAAGATCATGCACGTGAGGCCCGCGGTGAACGACGCCGTGATGAAGGCGCTCGGTGCGGGAGAATGACGTGACGGGCGAGCCGACCATTGCGGTGGGAATCGTCGAAGCCCCCTGCGTGACCTTTGAGGGGGTGTTCAGCGTCGGGGAGAGCCCCGCGACCATTCGCGGCCGCTGCACGGCGCGCGTGGAAAGGGGTGCGGTGCTGATCGAGTGCGGCGCCGCGCGGACGACATACTCCCCCGGCATTCTCCTCACCCCCTCGGGCGACGGTGCGCCGTCGTTTCTCCTCTGCGGTGTGACGATCGGCATCAGTTTTCACTGGGAGCGGAAGGAGGACCAGCGGTTTACCGGCGCGCTCCGGCTCCTGGTGCGCGGCGAACGGGTCGTGGCGATCAACGTCGTTCCCCTTGAAGAGTACCTGGCCAGCGTCATTTCTTCGGAGATGAGCTCGTCCGGCTCCACGAGCCTCCTGGAAGCGCACGCGGTCACGTCCAGGAGCTGGCTCCTGGCGCAGCTGGCCCGCTCACGCGCGCTGCGCGAAGGAATGAAGCGCCCCCCATCCCTGCGCGAGGAGAACGGCCTCCGCGTGCGCTGGTACGACAGGGAGGAGCACGACCTCTACGACGTGTGCGCCGACGATCACTGTCAGCGCTACCAGGGGATCACGAAGGCTGCCACGCCGAACGTCGCTCGGGCCATCGACGGGACGAGGGGGGAGGCCCTGCTCTACGATGGGGAGGTGTGCGACGCGCGGTTCTCGAAATCCTGCGGGGGGATCACCGAGCCTTTTAGCATGGTGTGGGAACCGAAGAACGTGCCTTACCTCGTTAACGTGAGGGACGACCGGGGTGGCGCGGGGAGCTCATCCCTTGCTGACGTGGGCGTCGAAAGTGCCCCCGGCGCAGGGCGCTCCGTCCCCCCCGATGTGAGCGTGGAGGCTGCCGCCGGTGCATGGATCCGGAGCTCGCCCGATGCGTTCTGCAACACGTCGGACAGGGAGATCCTCTCACAGGTGCTCCTGAAATACGACCAGGAGACCACCGACTTCTACAGGTGGACAGTCGCCTATCGGCAGGAAGAGATCGCGGCCATCGTGCGGGAAAGGAGTGGCGTGGATTTCGGCGCGATTCTCGACATCGTCCCCGTCGAGCGTGGGCCATCCGGCCGGTTGTCGCTCCTGCGGATCGTGGGTGAGAAGAAGACGCTGACGATCGGTAAGGAGCTCGAGATCCGCCGCACGCTCTCCCGCTCCCATCTCTATAGCTCCGCGTTCGTCGTGGACGCCCTGGATGTGCGCGGCGGCGTGCCGGGGAATTTCATCCTCACGGGGGCCGGGTGGGGGCACGGGGTCGGCCTCTGCCAGATCGGCGCGGCGGTGATGGGCGCCCGGGGCTACGCCCCCCGGGAGATTCTGCAGCACTACTTTCCCGGAACGACGCTGAAACGATTGTATTGATGCAAGTCAACGAACTGCGCAATGGGGATATGTCATTGCGAGCGCTTTGTGCGAATGAATGACAAGCGTCATAGCTATCAACGACAGGGACGAAAATGAAGACTGATAAGGCTAAGTGCATTCTCCTCGCGGCGGTCACCGTGGCGCTGGCGGTTCCGCCTGCCGTCAATGCGCAGCCGGCGCCGCGGCCGGCGAATTTCATCCGGCTCGTTGTTCCGGAAGCCGATACCGTGGAGGCTGCCTCCGGCGTCTACAGGCTGTCGGCCGGGACGGCGCCCGGAAACCGCCTGACGCTGAACGGCGCCCCACTCAAGGTCTACCCGTCGGGCGCCACTGCGGGGCTGCTCTCGCTCAACGTGGGGGAGAATCTCTTCACGCTCACCGCGACCACCCCGCGGGGAGACTCCGTGTCCAAGTCGTTCCTGATCGTCCGGCAGCGGCCGCCCGAAACGACGCCCGACTCCGTGCTTGCGATCGACACGATTATGTCGGAGCCCTCGCAGGAGCTCTGGTTGAACGAAGGGGACCGTCTCGATCTCCAGTTCAAGGGGACCCCGGGGTGCAAGGCGTCCAACGATCTCGGCATTCCCATGACGGAAGTTCCCCCGGCATACACGGGGGGCCTCGGGGGCGTCTACCGCGGCGTCTACACGGTGCGCGACGCCGATACGCTCTCGCTCCGCAGGATACGCTTCCGCCTCGAAAACGGGGCGGGGGCTGTCGCCGAAACGCTCTCGCGGGGGGCAGTCTCGATCCGCTGCAATGATTTTCCCTATATCGGCGTGACAAAAGGGGAGCGTCCCGCGCTTGCATACGGGTTCGGGGAAGACAGGCTCGGCGGTGCAAAGATGTCGTTCATTAACGCCGGCATCCGGCTCGCCGTCACAGGAAAGAGGGGGGGGATGTACCGCGTGGCGCTCGCCCCCGGGCACGAGGCGTGGATCGCCGTGTCGAACGTGGATCTGATACCGAAGGGGGCGCGCCTTCCTGCGGCGCTCACGGAGAACTGGGTGGTGTACGGCGACGCGAAATACGACTACGTCACCGTGGCCCTTCCGCTCCGGCTGCCGTATTCCTCGGACACCGAGACTGACCCGAGCAGGATCAACGTCGAAGTCTACGGGGCGACGTCGAACACCAACTGGATTATCCAGCAGCTCACGGCGAAGGAAATCACGAACGTCTACTATACGGAACCCTCGGCGGGAGTCTTCCGGATCACGATCGAGCTCCGGCACAAGCAGATCTGGGGGTACGAGATCGGGTACAGCCCGGCCGGCCTCGTCATCAAGGTTCGCCGCCAGCCGGAGAGGCTCAAGATCAAGGCGCTCACGTTCGCGCTCGACGCGGGGCACGGGGGCGAAAACCTCGGTGCCCTCGGGTCCACGGGGGCGCTCGAGAAGGATATCAACCTCGCCGTGGTCCGCGAGCTGAAATCGATCCTGGAGGACAGGGGGGCGCGCGTCGTCCTGACGAGGGACCGGGATACGGACGTGACAATGGCGGACAGGGTGCGCAAGGCGGTCACATCCGGAGCGGACCTGCTGATCAGCGTCCACTCCAATTCTGTCGGCTACACGACGAATCCGGAATACACGAGGGGGACGGCGACGTTCTACAAGCACATCTGCTACCGCCCCCTGTCGCTCGCCGTTGTCAGGGAAGTCCTGAAAACGGGCCTCCCGCTCTTCGGCAACGTCGGCAGCTTCAACTTCTCGCTCAACGCGCCGACGGAGCTCCCGAACGTCCTTGTGGAGATGGCGTTCGTGTCGAATCCCCAGGACGAGATGCTGCTGACGGACCCGGAATTCCGGCACAAGATCGCGGAGCGGATCGTGGACGGGGTGGACGACTTCCTGGATGCATGCGATGAGTGAAGCGCGCGGTGAGGGGCCCCCGGCGTCGATCCGGCTCTGGACGGTGGAGGACCTCCCGGATGTCCGTCGCATCGGCTGGGAGACCTGGAAGGCGACGTACGGACCGTTCATTCCCGAGGCGGACCTCAAGGCGTACCACGACGAGCACTATTCGGAGGAGGCCCTCCGCAAACGGTTCCCGCTCCCGGCGACGCGCGGGTACATGGGGCTCGTGGGAAACGCGCCGGCGGGCTACATGATCATGTCGTGCGACGAGCGCGAGAAGCGCTGCAACGTCTCTTCTATTTATATCCGACCCTCCTGTCAGGGGCGCGGGCTCGGCTCCATGCTCATGGGTGAGGCGTTCCGCTTCGCGCGCGAGGCCGGATTTGACAGGGTGTGGCTCGGCGTCATGTCGCAGAACGCCCCCACGATCGCGTGGTACCGTTCGCTCGGATTCACGTTCGTCGAGGAGGAGCCCTTCACGATGGGACGCACGACAGTTCTCCACTATATCGGCTACCGGCTCACCTCATCTGACCTTCCGAACCAGACTCCGGCCGCTCATGGATCAGCCTGAACGGCGAAACCCCTGGCTCTGGGTTCCGTCGCTTTACTTCGCCGAGGGCCTCCCGTACGTCATCGTGTTGACGGTCTCCGTCATCATGTACAAGCGTTTCGGGATCTCGAACACCGACATCGCGCTCTACACGAGCTGGCTCTACTTCCCCTGGGTCATCAAGCCGCTCTGGGGGCCCCTGGTGGACCTCGTCAGGACGAAGCGCTTCTGGATCATCCTGATGCAGCTGGTGATCGGGGGATCGCTTGCCTCCGTTGCGCTCACGATACCTGTCCCCGGTTTCTTCCGGGCGACGCTTGCCGTGTTCTGGCTGATGGCGTTCAGCTCGGCCACGCACGACATTGCGGCGGACGGGTTCTACATGCTCGGGCTCCGCGAGCACGAGCAGGCCACGTTTGTCGGCGTGCGGAGCACGTTCTACCGCATCGCCATGGTCACCGGCCAGGGGCTTCTCGTCGTCGTGGCGGGGTCTCTGGAAGCGTACACGGGGGGAAACACGGCCTTCGCCTGGTCCGTGACGTTCGGGATACTTGCCGCGATGTTCGTCGTCTTTTTCGTGTATCACAGGTTCATGCTCCCGTACCCGGCGTCCGACCGGCAGGTTCCTCCCGCCGGGGACCGGCACCCCGTAGCGGAGTTTTTCGGCGTGTTCCTCGCATTCTTCCGCAAGCCGCGCATCGGCGCGACGCTGGCATTTCTCCTCCTTTACCGGCTTGCGGAATCGCAGCTCATCAAGATGGTCACGCCGTTCCTCCTCGACCCGCGTTCGAAGGGGGGACTCGGACTCACCACGAGTGAAGTCGGTATTGTCTACGGGACCGTCGGCATCATCGCGCTGACGCTGGGTGGTCTCGCCGGCGGATTTGTCATTCCCCGCAGGGGGCTCCGGTTCTGGCTCTGGCCTATGGTCATCGTGATGCACCTCCCCGATCTGGTGTTCGTGTACCTCTCCCAGACGCAGCCGGAGAGTTTCCTCCTCATCAACGTCGCCGTCGCGCTCGAGCAGTTCGGGTACGGGTTCGGATTCACCGCCTACATGCTCTACATGATCATGGTCTCCGAAGGGGAGCACAAGACCGCGCACTACGCCCTCTGCACGGGCTTCATGGCGCTCGGGATGATGTTGCCGGGGATGGCGAGCGGGGCGATCCAGGAGTGGCTCGGGTACCCGCATTTCTACATCTGGGTGATGTTGTCGACGATCCCGGGCTTCATCGTCACTGCGATGATCACCATAGACAAGAGTTTCGGAAAAAGGACCGAGGTGCAGCAATGAAAAGGAAATCCGGCCGGGCCGAGGGGCGTTCGAAGCCCCTCTTCACCGCGTTTGTCCCTTCGGGTGCGGGCACCGGGGCCGCGCGGACGGTCGCCCAGATCGCTGCAAGCGGCCTGGTCGGCCGGACGTACCTGCTTGCTCCCCCCGGTGTCCCGGCCGTGGAAGGGGCCGCCGTGCTCCGCGTCGTCTCTCCCCGGGACAGTGCGACGATGAAGCTGATCGCGGCCAAAACGGAGACTCCGTACGCGCTCCTGGTATTGCACGAGACGGGGATAGAATTCGGCGCGTATGCGTTTGAACGGTTTGCCGAGATCGCCGGGGCCGTCGGCGAAGGGATGCTCTACAGCGACTACCTGGAGGCGAAAGGGAACCAGGTGACCCCCCACCCGGTGATCGACTACCAGGAAGGGGCCCTCCGGGACGATTTCGACTTCGGCTCACTCGTGGTGATCGGGGGGGCGGCGCTCAGAAGGGCCGCGCGCGAGATCGGCGATCACCGCTATGCCGGCTTTTACGCCCTTCGCCTGGCGATCGCGCGGCGGAGCGGCATCTTTCGCGTCGCTGAGACGTTGTATCAGAAGCAGGAGCCGGATCTCCGTAAGGAGGGTGTGAAGCTCTTCGACTACGTCGACCCCCGCAACCGGGACGTCCAGCTCGACATGGAACGGGCGGTCACCGCCCACCTGAGAAAGGTGAAAGCGTACCTGAAACCGGGATCGGCGCAGGTGGACCTCGATACCGGCGAATTCCCCGTCACGGCCTCGATCGTCATCCCGGTGAGGAACCGGGCGAACACCATAGGGGACGCGGTCGCCTCGGCGCTCCGGCAGCAAGCCTCGTTCCCCTTCAACGTGATCGTAGTCGACAACCACTCCACCGACGGGACCACAGACATCCTGCGGACGTTCGCCACGCGGGACGCGCGGCTGATCCACTGCATCCCGGGCAGGAACGACCTCGGTATCGGGGGTTGCTGGAACGAGGCCGTTCACCACGCCGCATGCGGGCGTTTTGCCGCGCAGCTCGACAGCGACGACCTGTACATCGACGAATCCACGCTCGGGAGGATCGTGGAGTGCTTCCGGAAGGAGAAGTGTGCGATGGTGGTGGGGGCGTACCGGATGACCGATCTCCGGCTCAGGGAGATCCCCCCGGGGATCATCGATCACAGGGAATGGACTGCGGACAACGGGCGGAATAACGCGCTGCGGGTGAACGGGTTCGGCGCCCCCCGGGCGTTTTTCACGCCCGTGCTGCGTACCCTGAACATCCCCAATGTGAGCTACGGCGAGGACTACGCGGTCGGGCTCGCCATCTCGCGGAAATACCGGGTCGGGCGGATCTACGATCCGATCTACCTCTGCCGCAGGTGGGAAGGGAATTCCGACGCGGATCCCGGCGTCGCGAAAATGAACCTCAACAACTGGTACAAGGACAAGATCCGGACGATCGAAGTCCGCGCCAGGCGAAGAATGAACACCCGGTGAACGATGGACGAGGCAATTGAACGGCGGTTGCTCTCCGACCGCGGGCTCTCACTGGCGGCCGGGGGCGACCTGGCGTCGCGCGCACACGCGCTCCTGGAGCAGCAGGAGGAAACGTGGCCGATGTTCCGCCAGTCCTACGCCGCGCTTGACCGCGTGCAGACGCGGACGATCGACATGGGGGACTTCCCCGTGCGCGTGCAGTGGAACCCCGCGAGGATCGTCTCCTCGTCGGCGAACGTCGACCCGGCCGCCATCCGGGCCCGGAAGTGTTTCCTGTGCGTTGCCAATCTCCCGGATGAGCAGCGCGGCCTGCTCTACGGGAGCAGCTACATCGTCCTGGGCAACCCCTTTCCCATATTCAGGGAACATCTGACGATCCCCCACTCGACGCACACGCCCCAGAGGATCGACGAGCCGTTCGGCACGATGCTCGATCTCGCCCGCGCCATGCAGCGTCGCTACCTCGTGACGTATAACGGGCCAAGGAGCGGCGCTTCCGCCCCCGATCATCTCCACTTCCAGGCGGGGGAAAAAGGCTTCATGCCGCTCGAGGGGGACCTGGAGCGGCTGGAGACAGGCGGCGCCGGGCTCTCCATCGCCGGCGGGGTGAAACTCACCGCGGTGGAGGCCCAGGTGCGACGGTTTTTCGTCCTCCGCGGCGCGGAGCGTGAACCGCTCGTCAGGGCGTTTCTGAAACTCCTCGCCGCTCTCGGCAGCGTCCTCGGAGAGAAGGAAGAGCCGATGGTCAACGTCCTGGCCTCGTTCGAAAACGGGGTCTGGACGGTGATCGTCTTTCCCCGCGCCCGGCACAGGCCCTCCGCGTATTTCGCAGAAGGAGACGAGAAAATCCTCCTCAGTCCCGCCGCCATCGACTGCGGCGGGGTCCTGACAACGCCTCTCGAAAAGGACTTCGAAAAGCTCACCGCGGAGAAGATCCGGGAGATATTCGGCGAAATCTTCATCCCGCATGAGGCATTCGCCTCTGCCTGCGCTCTTGTTCCCGGGCGATAATAGTGTCTTTTACGTTTTCCGCGCTCGCGCTTTGGAGCATGCTTGCGGTCGGAGGATCCGGCCTCGGGATCCTCTCGTCGATCGGCATTCAGTTCGTCGTCGCCGATCCGCACGGCCGTCGCACCGGGTTCGATCGCCAATCGGGGTCGGCCCTTTCGGAGATTCCTTCCTCCCGCTATGACGTCAGCGTCGCGCGGAGTCCCGATAGGGCGTCGGGGGATTCCACGCGCCGGTTCGTGGCAGCGTTTGGCGACGGGGGAGTGCTCGAGGATGGTGCTTACACACTCACCGTGACCGGTGAGCGCGGGGGTCCGTTCTGGGTCAGCATCAGCGTCTACAGGGAGCCGGAGTCGGACGATTTCACGATCCGTGGGGTGATCCGTCCGGGCGAAGTGAAGGCGTACAGGCTGCGGTTCGTGCGGGACCCGTCGCTGCCGCTCAGGATCGACACGCTCACCGTCAGATAACTGACTGGAAAATCCATGAAGACTCTCTCGATCCTTCTCCTCGCGGCGGCAGCCGCCCTCTGCTCCTGCCACCGGTCAAATGAGCAAACAGCCCTGAACGGTCGGCCGTACGTCTTCAGGCAGTACTCCGACGGCCGCCCCCAGGCAACAAAGCGGATGACGGCGCACGACACGGGCGTGGTGCTGCGCCACGGCGACGGCCCTGATAGCTGCGACTGGTACGGCGCAAGGGAAGCGATCGCGTTCGAGGATAGCGGCATCTATTATATGCACTATGACGGAGCGGGACCCACAGGCTGGCTTGCGTGCCTGGCGACCAGCACGGACTTCGTGCACTGGACCAGGTCAGGCCCGGCCCTGCGCCTGGGCACGCCGGAGAGCCCCGATGCAAAGAGCGCTTCAGCGCCCTGGGTCATCCGCGAAGGAGACACCTGGCACATGTTCTACCTGGGGACGCCCCACACGTCGCCGCCTCCCGACAGGATCCCCTCGTTCCCGTACCTGACGCTCAAAGCCCGCGCCCGCTCCCCCCGGGGGCCGTGGGAAAAGCAGTACGACGTTGTACCATTTGCCCCCACAGATAGTACTTACTACACGATCACGGCGAGCCCCGGGTTCATCGTGAAATCGGGGGGCGGGTATCTCCAATTCTTCAGCGCCTCGATATTTGACGAGCACCACAACACGATGCGGACGCTCGGCATCGCCCGCACGAACGACCTGAACGGCCGCTGGAGTCCGGACCCCGCCCCGATCGTCCCCCTGGCCGAGCAGATAGAGAACTCGTCGCTCTATTTTGAACCATCGAACGGCACCTGGTTTCTCTTCACGAACCACATCGGGATCGATGACCACGGAGGGGAATACGCCGACGCAATCTGGGTCTACTGGTCAAAGGACCTGAACACCTGGAACACGCGCGACAAGGCGATCGTCCTTGACGGTCAGAATTGCACCTGGGCGCACGGGGCGGTGGGGATGCCTTCCGTGGTTGCCGCGGGAAGGAAGCTCGCGCTCCTGTACGACGGCTGCCCGGGCGAAAGCACCTCCCACATGGGCCGGGACATCGGGCTCGCCTGGCTGGATCTCCCGCTCGAGCCGGTGTCCGACTGACATCGCCCCACGGGGACCTCGCTGTCATTGCGAGCGTTCTTTGCGAAGCGCGTTCTTTGCGTCCCGCCGAAGGCGGGAGCCGTTTTTTGGACCACGCCGCACTTTGGCGAGGCAATCTCACGCGGTTTGCTTGTCGTCCTTCCGCTCCGTACATTGATTTAGCGCACCCCGTTCATTGCCAGGGCCTTTCGTCCAAGGATGGAAGGCCCTCTGCATTTTGGCGGGCGGGGCGCGGCCGGACATCGGAGGCATGTGCGATGCTCAGGTCTCGGCGCTTCAGAATACGTATCCTGCTGTTTGTGCTCTGGTCGGTCTTCTTCGTCATTCCCGGCTGCAGCTAATGGAACGCCGGTCCGCATCTTGCGGTAAACCGGAACGATTTCTATCTTGACTGCAAAGACCGGCGACCGGATGGCGGACGAGGACAAGAACGACCTGGACGAGGGGGGGGGGCGCGCGAAGTACACTCCGGAGGAAATGGAGAAGTACTTCAACGACCCCCTCTACAGGCGCCTCCGGAGCCGGCTTCGCGCGCGGATGTCGCGCAGGGCGCTCCTTGTCGCTGCCTGTGCGGCGGTGCTCCTCCTCTTCGGCGGCTTCTACCTCCGGTACCTCCTCGAGGGCCTCCCTTCACTCGCCCGCATAGAAAACCCCAGGGCCGAGCTAGCCACAAAAGTCCTCTCTGCCGACGGCGAGGTGATCGGCCAGTTCTACATCAAGAACAGGACGCATCTCTCGCTCGCCGAGATCCCCCGGAGCGCCATCGACGCGCTGATCGCCACCGAGGATAAAGACTTCTACAGCCACTGGGGAGTGGACCTGGTGCGCTTCATGAAGGCGATGGTCAAGAACGTCTTCGCGCTCCGCCTGAAGGAGGGGGCGAGCACGATCACGCAACAGCTCGCGAGGAATCTCTACCTGGGGCACAACGACAGGAACATCTTCGATATCATCACGCGGAAGATCCGGGAGTTCCTGACGTCCGTGGAGCTGGAACGGACGTTCACCAAGGACGAGATCCTCGAGTTCTACATGAACGTGGTCTATTTCGGCCACGGGTCATACGGGCTCGCCTCGGCGGCGGACGTCTATTTCGGGAAAACGCCTGCGGACCTGACGCTGGGGGAGACGGCGACGCTGATCGCGCTCCTCAAAGGGCCCGGTTACTACGACCCGGCGGGAAAACACCCCGAGCGCGTGCTGCAGCGCCGGAACACGGTCATCACGCAGATGCTCAAGTACGACTACATCTCGCCGGCGCAGGCGAAGGAGGCGCTGGCCGAGAAGCTCCAGGTGCGCGGTGCCGACGACCAGGGGGATGGCGGGATCGCGCCGCATTTCGTCGAGTACATCCGCCAGCTCATGACCAGGAAGGCGGAGAAATACGGGTTCGACCTCTACCGCGACGGGCTCTCGGTGTACACCACGCTTGACAGCCGCATGCAGCGCGATGCCGACCGCGCGGTGGCGGAGCATCTTGCGGAGTACCAGCCCCTGTTCAACAAGCAGTGGAGCTGGGCGAAGCAGCGCGAGGCCAACAACCACGTCATCGATGCGGCGATCGCCGCATCGCCCGCGTACCGGATGGCACTCACGCTGGACGATCGCGACAACATCCGCCGGGAGTACCTCAGGAACCAGGCATGGCAGGACTCCGTCAGGCGGGTCGCCTCCTCGATCGAGACGGGGTTCGTGGCGATCGATGTGAAGACGGGCGGGATCCTCGCGATGGTGGGAGGGGCGGACCCGAAGTCGTCCCGGTACGGCCTGAACCACGTGACGCAGATCCGCCGGCAGGTCGGTTCCGCGTTTAAACCGTTTGTCTATACCGTGGCGATCGATAACGGGTACGCCCCCACGTACGAGCTGTTGAACCAGCCGGTGACGATCATGATGCCGGACGGTAAGCGGTGGACTCCCTCCAACTTCGACGGGTCATTCGGCGGGAAGAGCACAATCCGGGAGGCCATCAAGCGTTCCATCAATCTCGTGGCCGTGCGCGCAATCCTGGAAATCTCTCCCGTCGAGCAGGTCATCGCCTACGCGCGGAGGATGGGGATTACGTCCCCGCTCCCCGCGGTCTCGTCGCTTGCCCTCGGTGTCGGCGATGTCTCGCCGCTGGAGATGGCGTCGGCCTTCGCGGTCTTTGCCGACAAGGGAGTGCACGTCGAGCCCTGCGCAATCTCGCGAATCGAGGACAAGGACGGGAACGTCCTTGAGGAAAGCTCGACCACCCGACGCGAGGTATTAAGCGACGCGACGGCATTCATCATGACTTCGATGCTCGAGGGAGTGGTGAACGGCGGCACGGGGAGCCGCGTCCGCGACTTCTTCCAGCTCCCGGCCGCCGGGAAGACAGGGACGACGACGGACTTCGCGGACGCGTGGTTCGTGGGATTCACGCCCCAGATCTCCGCGGCGGTCTGGGTCGGGTTCGACGACCCGAGCGTGCACTTCACGACCTGGGACGGACAGGGAGGGAGGGCCGCGGCGCCCATCTGGGGCCGGTTTATGCGCTACGTCTACGACGATCCGAAGATCGCCCTGCCGCTCGAATACTTCGAGCCTCCCCCCGACGTGAGCGCAGATTCCATTTGCGTCGAATCGAAGAAGCTCGCCACGCCGTACTGCCCGTCGAAGATGCTGGAGTATTTCACGGAAAAGACCCGTCCGGGACCCTGCGATCTCCATGCCACCGCCGACTGGAAGAAGGAGCAGCGGGGAACCGGGAAGGTAAGCTTTTAGACGGCCGGGATCTCTCCGTTCATCTCAATCTGCCGCAGGACCGCACACACGTCTGAACCAGGAGGTACACTCATGAACAGAATTTCCCGCTTTCTCATCACCATACCCGGAACAATACTCCTCGCCTGCTGCGTCTCCACGGCCACCGGCGGGACACGATACAGGGACGTCATCTTTCCATCCGTAACGACTGGAACAGGCATCCCGTTCGGCATGAATGTTGATATTCTCGGGAAAACCGACACGCTGCTGATGGATGTGTATCAGCCCACGGGCGACACAGTGAAGTTGAGACCCCTCGTGATCGGCATTCACGGCGGAAGCCTGGTGAGCGGCAGCAGGAGCGAGATGACACCTGAATGCATCGACTTTGCCACGAGAGGGTATGTTGCGGCGACGATCGACTACAGGATCGGCGTCGAAATCTCATCAAACGTCACATCGATCCTGGAGGCGTTGCTCCGGGGAGTCCAGGATGCGAAGGCGGCTGTCCGGTTCTTCCGTGCGCATGCAGCCCAGTACGGGATCGACACGTCGAAGATATTCCTGGAGGGATCATCTGCCGGATCGATGATCGCGGTCCACTATGCGTACTGGGACGAGTCCGAAATCCCGGCGGGCGTCAACCAGGCGAAGTGGGGTGACATTGAAGGGACGAGCGGAAACCCGGGACACTCAAGCGCGATTTCGGGGATCATCAATTATGCCGGGGGGATCGTGAACCCGGCCTGGATCAATGCCGGCGAACCGCCGATCGCAAGCATCGATGGTCTGGACGACATGATCGTGCCGCAGGACAGCGCCGTGTCGACCAATTTCGGCATCATGCTCTACGGCGGCATTGCGATCGAGAGATACGCCACGCGCCTGGGAATCTATAATCAGGGCATGTACTTCCCCGGCCAGGGCCACGGAGGCGGGATTGACAGCCTCCCCTCTTTCGGCTCGAACTTCCTCTACTCCCTGCTCGTGCTCTCAAGCTCTTCGCCGCAGAGTTTTACGTCCATGCGGCTCACCGCGCACGGATTAAGTGTCTTCCAGTACGATACATACACGTTTCACGCCACGGCGCTTGATACAAACGGGAACTCCATCATATTGCCACAGTCCATTGTGCAGTATTCGTGCGACAGCAGGATCGGGACGATTGCGCCGTACGGAGTCTTTACCCCGGTCGGTCATGCAGACAGCGGGTATGTGTACGCGAAGTGCAACGGCGTGACCGACTCCAGTTTCGTCAGGACGCTTGCCGTTGCCTATGTCGTCCTGAGTCCGAAATTCACAGTGACGGACACGATCCGCGCCGTGCAGATGACCGCATCCGCGTTCGATGGGGATTCGGTGCAGCATCCCCTGCCGATGACGTCATTTAAACTGACATCCACGAGCCCCCTGGTGGGAACGGTGGATTCCACGGGCAGGTTCAAGGGGAGAGCGAACGGCACAACGAAAATCATCGCTTCGCTCGCCGCACACAGCGACACGAGCACGATCAGCGTCCAGAGCGCCGCCGGCATGGTCGCGTTCGATTCGTTTGACAGCCTGAGCGGCTGGACCTGGAGCGGGTTGAACCTCGATTCACTCTCTGTCACGCTCTCAACCGGCCAGAAATCCGAGGGGAGCGCTTCTTTCAGGATTCATTATCAGTGCACGTACGACCCGTCAAACACGTCATACTCGGTTTACCTGAACAAAACACTCCCTGTCTTCGGAATCCCCGACTCCATCTACCTGGATGTCAGGTCGGACGGACGGAACCATCGCTTGTCCTACCTTTTCTCCGACCTCGACTCGTCAATCTTCCGGGGTTCGGGTAAGAAGTTCCTGAACGACAGCGTCGCCTTCGACTGGGTAAACGCGCCGGTGGCAGGGCTCACGTCGCTCTCGGGCGTCCCCCAGTGGCCCGTGACGCTGAGACAGATCCAGATCCAGCTTGCCGTCGTGAGCGTCCAGGGGCAGGTGACTTCCGGGAACATCTACGTGGACAATCTGCGGCTGAAATATCCCGGGCAAGTCACATCGATCGCGGGGGGTGCGCAAGCTCCCCCGCTCTTCGAGCTCGCGCAGAATTATCCCAATCCCTTCAATCCGGCGACGACCATCGAGTACCGTCTTTCAGCCGGCAGCGACGTAACGCTGAAAGTATACGATATCCTGGGAAGGGAAGTCAGGACGCTTGTCAGTGATCGGCAGAACAGCGGAAGTCACACCGTCACGTTCGACGCGCAGAATCTCTCAAGCGGCGTCTACTTCTGCCGGCTGCAGGCCGGTTCGTTCGCGGCCGTACGCAAGCTCTTGTTCATTAAGTGACCCGCGGAGCGGGTCATGGCGAAGCCATCAACTGTCATTGCGAGGCACGCCGGAGGCGTGCCGAAGCAATCTCGGCCAGGATTGCTTCGCAAAGAACGCTCGCAATGACCAACGGATCGTGATTGCAACGACCGCGGGACTCAGTAGAGCAGGTACTTCTTCGCCCTCTCCCTGAACCCCCCGACGTCCTTTCCCAGGAACGCCCGGACGTCCTCGTAGCGCATCCTCTGCGTGAAGAGAATGCGGACGCTGTCGCTCCCGGCCACCCTGTCGAATGAGGCGCGCCTGCCCGGCTCCGCGAGCGCGAACGGATTCTTCTCCGGGTAGAGCACGCTGTTCTCCTGCATGAAGAGAAACTGGATGCTCATCAGGTTTACCGCCGAGCCGGGCAGGATGTGGACCTGGACGCCGTGGAGCTCCCTGTCTTTCCATGTCCCGTAAAACGGCTTGAACGTGATAGGCCGGAAGAGGACGCCCGGAAGCCCGAGGGCGTTCATCGAATCGGCCATGGCCGCGGCGTCCATCCACTCCGCGGCCATGATCTGGAACGGGAGCGTATAGCCGACTCCTTCAGAGATCACGCCCAGCTCCCCCATCATCCCTGAAGAGACATAATAGAGCGGCGATTCAGGTTCCGGGACGTGGGGTGAGGCCGGCACCCACGGCAGCCCTGTCGACTCAAACTGCATGTCACGCTTCCATCCCTTCATCGGCACAACGGTCAGAGAGCACCGGATGCCTCCCTTCAGAAGTCCTTCCCCGTTCAGGTAGCGCGCCAGCTCGCCGCACGTCAGTCCGTAGACATAGGGGACCGGGTACTGGCTGACGAACGATTCGAAGCCCGGGGCGACCGTGTTTCCCTCCACCCTCACCCCCCCGAGCGGGTTCGGCCTGTCCAGGACGACGAACGGGATGTTCCGCTCCGCTGCCGCCTCCATGGCAAGTCCCATCGTGCTGATGTACGTGTAGGACCTGCACCCGATATCCTGGATGTCATAGACGAGCATGTCGATACCCTGGAGCATCTCCGGCGTGGCCTTCCTTGTCTTCCCGTAAAGGGAGTATGCCGGGAGGCCCGTCGCCCGGTCGACCGAGGTCTCCACCCTGTCTCCCGCCGCATGGTCTCCCCTGACCCCGTGTTCCGGGCCGAAAAGGGCGACTACGCGGACGCCGCTCGCGTGCGTGAGAATGTCAACCGTCGAACGGAGGCGTGCGTCGACGCCGGTGGGATTGGTGATCAGCCCGATGCTCTTACCCTTGAGAAGCGCAAAGTGGTCGTCCCTGAGGACCTCGATACCGGTCTTCACGGCCGGTACCTGTGCGGCAGCAAGGGCCACGCTGAGGAGAACGCTCGGAAAAACAGAGTGTAGTATGGTACGAGGGTTCATGGCATATCCCTGATGTTGCCGCCAATTTCTTGCAAATCAGCGGAAACTGCAATATATTAATGCAGAATATTTCGTACAGCGCGGGAGCGTTATGTTTGAGAACGTCGGCGGCGGAGAGCTGATTGTCATCCTCCTGGTCATCCTGATTTTCTTCGGGCCCAAGAAGATGCCGGAGCTGGGGAAGAACCTCGGGAAGGGGATCAGGGAGTTCCGGAACGCGATGAAGGACATCCAGGAGGGAGTCGAGAAGTCGATGAAGGATCCCCCCCCCCCCCCACCCCCCCCGCCCCCGTAGCCCCCACAGTCCCAAAGATTTAGGGGATCGGGCGGGGGGTGGGCAATCGCGCGAAC
>Ga0335081_10003590_pt1 | contig 24402 bp, 22 predicted proteins | sample Lox_Sample_35_FD_206713 | JGI IMG/M metagenome (GOLD analysis project Ga0335081, IMG submission 206713) | Soil microbial communities from Loxahatchee National Wildlife Refuge, Florida, United States - Lox_Sample_3.5 | ecosystem: Environmental > Terrestrial > Soil > Wetlands | place: USA...
TCCGCGCGGCTGCTCGCGGCGCTCCGAGCCAACAGCACGTGCAACGGCTGGACACCGCGCGTGCCCGTCAGGCTCATCGCCGATGGACCCATCGGCGAGATCAAGACGCGCGTCGGCACCAGGACGATCCGCGCCACGCTACCGTCGATCCCGATCGACGAGCTGGCAGGACTGCCCGGCGTCAGGGCAGCAGACCGGCACGGCGACAGCGTGATCCTCACCTGCCGCGACGCGGACGCGGCCGCCCGGGCCCTGTTCATCCGCTACGACGACGTGCGCGACGTCGAGATCTCCGGAGCCCGGCTCGAGGACGCCTTCCTGCAACTAACCAGCGACCCCGAACCCGCGGAGGTGAGCCGATGAGCAGCCTGACCTACACGCGCTACGAGCTCGTGCGTGTCTTCCGCAACCGCCGGTTCTTCATCTTCTCGCTCGCGTTCCCGCTAATCCTGTACTTCGTGATCGCCGCGCCGAACCGGGGCACGCGCGACCTGTCGGGCACGGGCATCTCGATGCCCCTCTACTACATGGTCGGGCTGGCCTCATTCGGCACGATGACCTCGATGCTCCACCGGCAGCCGGATCGCTGGAGAGCGGCAGGCCGGCTGGATCCGCCAGCTCCGGATCACGCCGCTGAGCGCGCTGGCCTACCTGCGCGCGAAGGTGATAACCGCCTACGCGATGGCGGCGCTCAGCCTCGGCTCGCTGTACCTCGCCGGCGCCGTCCTCGGCGTCGAGCTGCGAGCCGCCGACTGGTTCGAGATGACCGGCCTGATCATGGTCGGGCTGCTGCCGTTCGCCGCGCTCGGCATCGCGCTCGGGCACCTCCTCAACGTCGACGCGATCGGCCCCGCGATGGGAGGCGCCGTGTCACTCCTGGCCCTGGTCAGCGGCACCTGGTTTCCCGTGACGCACGGCTTCCTCTACCAGCTCGGACGCCTGTTGCCGTCGTACTGGCTCGTGCAGGCCGGACGCACCGCGCTACACGGGCACGGCTGGGGGACGAGCGCGTGGATCGTGGTGATCGGATGGACCATCGTGCTGTCCGCCCTTGCAGCCCTCGCCTACCGCCGCGACACAACGCAGGTTTGACCGCCCACCCGCGCCGGCACACACACACACACCGGCGAACCCGCCGATGCGACCAGCCCCCGCCGCGGCGATCGTGTGGGCATGCATCCACGCCTCTATCACCTACTCACCCGGGCGATCATCACGGAGCGCCTGCGCGCCGCGGAGCGCGCCCGCCTTCCCCAGGAGCTCGGCGGCCCCACCCGTCGTCAACTCCCAGGCAGCCCTAGCAAGCCGACGGGACAACCTCAGGAGAGCCATGTCACCGCATCCCGTCCGCGCCGAAAGCGCAAGGCGCACCCCGACGACCAACGGCGTCATGACGACGCTCGCGTCACCCACTCAGGGTGACGCGCAGGCACTCAGCATGTGGCGCGCGGAACTCAAGCGCGGCGCCCGCGATCCATGTCAAATCGTGGACTCAGAACAGATCTGGCATGTCACCCACGGCCGGCTCGCCGTCGCCATCAGCAGCAGCATCGTCGAGCTAAGCGCCGGTGACAGCCTCGTGATACCGGAGGCGGTGTCCCGAAACATCATGGCGGTCACCGACGCCATCGCGATCGTCTGCGGGTTCGGTGACGCACAGGTGTCGACACCGGGCGAGCCACGGCGCGCGAGGACGCCGCCATGGATCGAATGACGGCCAGACCCGCACGAGTGACCGGCGCCCGCCGTCCGACCGGCGCTCGAGACGGACGAGGAGCAGCGATCGGCGCATATCAGCGACTGCCTCCATCGCCGCCGACGAGACGCCCCCTTTCCCGCGGCGACGCGAACGGAACCGTGCGCCCTCACGCCGCCCGACTGAACGACCGCCCCTCCGTCGAGGTAGGCCAGAGGCGCGGTGGCGGTGGTGCTCCGTTTCCTCTGGCCCCCTCCCGAACCCAATTACGTGGAATTCCACGTAACGGGTTGTATGTCCGGCGGATGGGTATGTTGACGACGCGCTCAGGGGGGCGGCGTTTGCCCTGCTCCACCTTGTTTCTTGAGGTGATGCGTTCAACATAATCGTGACCTTCCTGTCGAGGCTTGGCGGATTGTGTTGTGCGATCCGTCAGGAGGAAGCGACGGGCAGGAAGGTGTGGTTCCCGGTCGTGGCGGGACCGTTGGCGCCGTACTCGGCGGGGTTCGTGTCGTGGCTCGCGTCTCAGGCGTATTCGCCGTCAGCGGCCGCGCAGAGGCTGTATCAGTTCGATCAGTTGAGCCGATGGCTTGAGCGCGAGGGGCTGGGCGCTGACGAGCTGACCGTCGAGCAGGCCGAGCGATTCGCGGCGGACCGGCGCGCAGCCGGCCCGGTGACGTGGGCCTCGCCGCGGAGCGTGGTCTTGCCGCTCGGGTACTTGCGCGAGCTCGGGGTGGTGCCGACACCGGCGGCGGCCGTCGCGCACGGGCCACTTGAAGAGTTGCTGGCTGAGTACTGCTGCTATCTGCGGGTCGAGCGGCGGCTCTCGGAGCACACGGTGCGCAACGCGTACGGGCCGGCCGCACGGTTGTTCTTGGCCGGGCGGGAGGGCCCGGACGGGCTGGGACTCGAGCGGCTCTCGGCGGCGGACGTCAGCTCGTTCTTGTCGCGCGAGTGCCCGACGCGCAGCGTGTCCGGCGCCCGGGATCTGGTGTGCGCGCTGCGGTCGTTTCTGCGCTACCTGCACTTGGCGGGGGTGATCGAGAGGCCGTTGGTGTGGGCGGTGCCGTCGGTCGCTGATCTGCGAGACCGCACGCTCCCGCGCGGCCTGGAGCCGGCTGCGGTCAAGCGGCTGTTGGCCAGCTGCGACCAGCTGCGGCATGCTCACGCGGTCGAGATGGCGCATGAAGGAGTTCCGCTAGTTGTCATCCAGCGTCAGCTGGGGCATGCCAACCTTGGGATCACCAGCGTCTACCTGCAGGGCATCGATAGCAGCGAGATCATCAGCACTGTCTATGGGCGGCCGTCGCCCACAATCTCGGCTACCGCCGGCTTGAAGATCACGCGATAGATCAAGCGCGGGGTCGGGTCGGCCCGCACGGGCCGGCCCGACGGCATACTCGCGGCTGGCGACAAGCGCGTCTCTTGCGATTTCGCACCAGAGACCCGCAATCTCTGAATGCCGGTGCGCGAGGCCCGCCGGTGCCGGCCTCGTGAGCGTGCCCGCGCGTGAACGAAACCAGGGCTCTTGGCCTCAGCTGTGCGGCGACGGACGGGCTCGCACGCACGGCTGGCCTCGCTGCTGGCGAGGAGCGCGCCAAGCGGCGGCTTCGGGGCTTGGTTGTGCCTTGGTTGTCGCGCGGGTACTGAGGGGTTCAAGACGAGAGACCGGTGCGCCCTGCTATCGGTATTGCTCATGTCAGATGGCTGCTATGCCTTTCGGTGAGGACGCGGACGAGGAGAGAGAACGCCTCATGGCCCTGGAATGTGGCATTGACGTCCCCAGTCAGAACGTGCTGGTGGAAGTCGGTGTCCAGGCGGGCTGGCGTTGCTGGGAGGTTGGCGCGGGTCGCGGCTCAATCGCTCGGTGGTTGTCGGAGATCGTGGGATCAGGTGGCGAGGTCCTTGCGACAGATCTAAGCGATCGCTGGTTCGACGCTTGCTGGGGCCGAGGTGAAGTTCCAGGTCAACGATGTAGTCCGGGACCCTCCGCCCGCAAACGGATTCGATCTGGTGCATGCTCGGTTTGTGCTTGAGCACGTCGCCGATCCGCGCTCGGTGATCTCGAGGCTCGCGGGTGCCTTGCGGCCCGGCGGGGTGCTCGTGCTGGAGGACTCAGCTGGTCTAGCGCTCGAGGTGTCACCTTCGACGCGGGTAGTTGAGCGGCTCGTTCCAGCCTGGGAGGAAGCCGGCCACGCCGTTGGCTGGAATCCCAACTACGGCGGGCAGCTAATGCCCGATCTGCGCATGACCCGGCTGCAGGATCTAAAAGGTCGTCAATATCGGCAGCTCGCCCCGGGTGGTCCGAGCTGGACACACATCGACCGCGGAATCCGCCGGCTCGAAGACAACCTGGTCGAGCAAGGCATGCCCTCGCGGAGCTGATCGAGGCGCTGCGGTGCCTCGCCGATCCCAACAATCTAATCATCGGACCGCCTGTGACGATTGCCTGGGCGCGGCGGGCGGGAGACAACGTGTGAGGAAGGAACCGAAAGCTCGGAATTGGCATCGGTTCCTCGGCAGCACAGCTCGGACGCTGCGGTACCTGCCCCGGCCCTTCCGCGTGCTCCCGACGTGGATATGGGGTCCCCGCGGCTACCGGCGGCGTCTCGACTACCCGCGGCGACCGTTTCGGTCGGCTAAGCCGCGCCGAAGCCGGCGCTCGACGGCCGTCACCACGAGGGTCAGCAGCGCGCCCAGCCCGGCGCGCTCGAGCCGCGCCACGATCCTGCTCATGGGCGGTTCCTGCTCGCGTCAGCGACCACCGCGCCGGTCAGCACCACGGCCACGGTGCCCAGCGCTGGCGCCGTCCAGCGCGGCGCCCGTGGCGCAGCCGCCGCGACGCTGGTGCCGGCGAGCGCACCGGCTGCGGTGAGCCCGAGCGCGATCCGGCTGCCGGTGCGCGCGATCACCGCGCCTAGCTCGTCGTTGCGGGTCATCTCCACCTGCAGCCCGGCTGCTGGCCTGGCTCCGACCACGCGCTCGAGGTTTTCGAGCAGACGTTTCGCCACGGACGCGCAGCTTCTGCGCCTCGAAGAACAGCTGGCGCGGGTTGGCGAACGTGCGTAGCCGGCTCCCGAGTTGGCGGAGGTAGAACGCGCCGGCGACCGAGAATGGGTCGAGCGCCGGGTCGAGCTCGGCCGCTGCGAGTTGCATCTGCCCGAACGCCTTGCCGATCAGGGCGAGCGATGCCGGGAGCCGGACGCCGTGGCGAACCGACAGCTCGGTGAGCTGCTGGAGCAGCGGTCCCAGCCGGAGTTCGTTTAGGGCCAGGTGGCGGTAGCGCGCCACCAGCTCGGCCAGCTCGAGCTGGAACGCGGCGGGGTCGAAGGGCGAGCCCACGGCCTTGGCTGAGAGCGAGATCATCAGGTCGGCCAGGAAGCTAACGTCCTGCTGCCAGAAGGCCAGCAGCATGAGCAGCAACGACTGGCGGAGCTCGGGGTCGACCTCGCCGACCATGCCCAGGTCGAGCAGGTAGATCTTGTCACGGGACCACATCATGTTTCCGGGGTGCGGGTCAGCGTGGAAGAAGCCGTCGGCGAGCACCTGCTGGTAGTAGGCCTCGAGCAGCTGCCGGCCGGCGGCGCGCCTGGCCTCGCCCTCGGGCGCGCTGCTCACGGGGATCCCCTGCACCTCCTCCATCACCAGCAACCGCGGCGTGGTCAGCTCGGTGTACACGCCCGGCACGGCAAGCCGGTCGAACGGCTCGAGCACCACCCGCATCCGCTCGAGGTTGGCCGCCTCGTGTCGGAAGTCCAGCTCGCGGCGCAAGGAGGAGGACAGGTGGGCGATGATGGCCGGAACGTCGATGACCTCGGTGAACGCCGGTCGCCCGGCGGCCTTCTCCGCGAACTGCTCGAGCAGCCCTAGATCGCGCAGGATCTCGTCCTCGGCGGTGGGGCGCTGCACCTTGACGACCACCCGCTGGCCGCTGACCAGAAGGGCGCGGTGGACCTGGGCGATCGTCCCGGCCGCCATCGGCGCGGGCTCGATGCTCGCGAACACGTCCTCCCAAGGGACCCTCAGCTCGCGCTCCATGACCGCCACCACTTCGCCCTCGGACAACGGGGTGACCTGGTCCTGGAGCCCGGCCAGCTCCCGCATGAACGCTTCGGGCAGAAGGTCGGGCCGGGTGGAGAGGATCTGGCCGAGCTTTGCGAACGTCGGGCCGAGTTCCTCGAGCGCCTGGCGAAGCCGCGCCGCCTGCGCCTCCTCCGACGCGGCGGGAGCGCCGTCGCGGCCGAACAGGTTCGCGAGCCTGTACTTGGCCACTACGGTGGCGATGCGCGCCGCCCGCCCGAGCAGCTGCCCCTCGCTCGCCTCCCTCGCCGCTTCGGTGTCGCTGCCGTGCTCCGGGTCTGCCTTGGTCGGGCCTCGGTCCGTCGTGTTGACAATCACCACCGTGCATGGTGCGCTGCGCGAGACGCGGTTGGGGACGCTCCCGAGCAGGAACTCGCCGCGCTCGCTCATCGTGCGGTTGCCGACCACGACGATATCCGCGTCCTCCTCCGCCGCCACCTCGACGATCGTCTCCGCCGGCCGCGAGTCGTATTCCACCCTCGCTCGGCCCCGCTCGCCCGCCAGCCGCCGCGCCAGCTCCCCCAGCTGGTCCGGCTCGGCCGCATCGGCCGAGCCGCCGCCGCCGACCAGATGCTCGGGCGCGAGAACTTGGAGCACGAGCAGCTAGGCGCCGTAGCGCTCGGCCATCTCAGCCGCCCATTCGACCGCTCGGGTAGCAGACTCGCATCGGTCGGTAGCGACCAGGATCCGCTGTATCAACCCTCAGCCCCCTTTACGCTCGCCGGGCCGCAACTATACGCTTCCAAGCGTTGCGCCCGGGGCGCATTTCGACGGCCGAGAGGGGCTGAATGAGACAGCACACAACTCGCTACCAGCAGCGGCGACGTTATCCCATGTCGGCGGGCGAGGCGTGGCGGCTCCTGGCCGACACCGACCATCTGAACCGCAGCATCGGCCTACCGCCGGTCGAATTCTCCTCCCTGCCCGATCCGCTCTTGCGCGGCGCCCACGCGAAGGCGTGGGGGTTTCTCCCCCTCCGCTGGAAGGAATTCCCGTTCGAGTGGGTGCGCGACCGCCGGTACGTGGTCAGACGCGAGTTCGAGAACGCACCGGTGAACGCGGTCGAGGTGGGGATCGAACTCGAGCCCGACGGCGACGGGGTGATCGTCACCTCGTTCGCCGACTTCTTCTCGGCCAACCCGGCCGGCCGCGTGCTGTGGCGCCTAGGTAAGGCTCCTGTCACGGGCCTGCTCGATTTCTGCGATCGCTACCTGGCCCGCAAAGCCACCGGCAGAGCCGATCCCACACCCACCCCCGAGCCGCCCGCGCCCGTCAACGCCGCGCGTCTCGAGGAGGCGCTGCACCGGCTGCGCAACTACCCCGTGGCTGGCGAGCTGATCGGTCCAGTGCGCGAGCGGATCATCGAGGGCAGCGACGATCAACTGGTCAGGGTACGCCCGTTCGCGCTCGCCGAGACCTGGCGCACCGACCGCCTGGAAACCCTGCGCCTGTTCCTGTACGCCACCCGCGCCGGGTTGTTCGAGCTGCGCTGGGAGCTCATGTGCCCCAACTGCCGCGTACCCAAGCAGGAGGTCGACAGCCTGGCCCGTCTACCCGCGCAGTTTCACTGCGAGGTCTGCGGCATCTCCTACGGCACCGAGTTCGATCGCAGCGTCGAACTGCGCTTCTCGATCCACCCGAGCGTCCGCGCCGCCAGCGACCTCGTGTACTGCATCGGCGGGCCGCTACGGATGCCCCACATCGTCGCCCAGCAATACCTGCGCACGCACGAGGACCGCAACCTCGCCGTCACGCCGACCGAGCCATTGCGCCTGCGCACCGTCGGCTCGTCGCATCCCTTGACGATCACCCCCGGCCCGCCAGCGGGCCGCCCGACTACCGTCAAGGTCACCTACGCCGACGGTCGATGGGTCGCCCCGCACAGCCTGATCGGCGAGGAGGGCCTGGAACTCCCGCCGGGCGCGACGCTGTCGCTGCGCAACCACACCAGCGGGGCGGTGCTGGCCGTGATCGAGGATGCCGCCTGGACCGCGGACGCCACCACCGCGGCCGAGGTGACCGCCCTCCAGGAGTTCTGCGACCTGTTCAGCTCCGAGGTGCTGGCCCCCGGCCAGCAGCACGCGATCCGCCACATCGCGCTGCTGTTCAGCGACCTCAAGGGTTCCACCCAGCTCTACGAAGGAATCGGAGACGCCGCCGCCTACAGCCGCGTCAACCGCCACTTCGACTTCATCCGCCAGGCGGTGGTCCGCCTCGACGGCAGCATCGTCAAAACGATGGGCGACGGCGTGATGTGCGCCTTCCGCCAACTCGACGACGCGCTCGAGGCGGCGCTCGCCATGCAGGCAAAGGTGACCGACTGGTGCCGCGCCGAGCAGATCGATCCGCCCCTCGTACTCAAGCTCGGCGTCCACGCCGGCCCGGTGATCGCCATGACCGCCAACGACCGGCTGGACTACTTCGGCCGCACCGTCAACGTGGCCGCGCGCCTCGGCGAGCAAAGCCGGGGCGGCGACATCGTCATGCTGCGCGAGGTCCTAAACCAAGCCTCGGCCCGGCCGGAGCTGACCGTGGAGCACTTCACCCGCCGCCTTCGCGGCCTCGAGCCAGAGCAGCAACTCACTCGCCTAACCCCCCGCCCGCTCGCGGGGCCCGCTCGAGAAACCGCACACCACGGCCGACCTCTCGAACCCATGACGGGCCACCCCAGCGCAAGGTAACGCACAGCCTGCGGCGTGCTGGTGCAATGGACGAATCGCGGAGACTAGGCGCCGAGCTCAGCGGTGTCTGCTCTGCGGGCAAAGCAGACGTCCATCGAGCCGTCCAGCTGACTGCCGGGCTAGGCGTGAAGCCGTCGTCTCACTGGGAAGCGAATGATCGGTCGCGACAGACCTGCTCTGCGAGTCCCGCGAGCATCTCGGGCGTGACGCCGACTTCCCTCCCTTGCGCGGAAACGAGGGCGGGCGACCGCTTAGCGTCGGCGGTCGCCGACCTTCTTCCCGACGCAGTCGAGAGGGCTACTCCGGTTACTCGATGGTTTCTACTTCCTCGCGCAGGGCGTTGAGCGCCGGCACTGCCCGCGGTTGGAGGTGCTGCCATGCTGCCTCGTAGTCGAAGGTCGGCAGTTGGAAGGCTGAGCTGTTGCATGCCGCGCCGGGCGCGATCAACCGCGCCGGGGTGCTGGCGCCACGCACGGAGGTCCAGGAAGGCCTGCAAGTCGCTGATCGCGCCGCTGCCCCGCTGCGCCGCCTCTTCGCTCAGGTGCTCGTGCAGGTAGGTGCGCAGATCGACGAGCTGAGCCGCGCCGACGCGTCCGGGAGGCTCCAGATGTCCAAGGATCGCCCCCAGCGCGCTGAGGCGCGAATCGAGCTCGTCGCTCGTCGCGCAATTCAGAGCGAGCTTGGCGACGCCTTCCGCGCGCGAGAGCTTGAACAACGGTTTGCGTGCGTGCAGCCGCCAGACGGCGTTGAAGTAGTCGATCGCCTCAGGCAGCGCCAAGCTGGAGGGAACGCCGGCGTGGGCTCGGACATCTCCACCGACGTCGATTGCACGACCCGATCGACATACTCGGCAGGGGTCGGGATGCGCGCGTAGGGGTGCAAGAACGGGCTGAGCACGAGCCGCCAGATCCCAGGCCCGTCCGTCGAGCTCACGCGGCAATGCCACGTAGCCGGCTCGTGCGCGAGCAAGTCGCGGACGCTGTCGAGCTCGGCGGCCTCCAGAATCCAGTCCGGAAGGCCGCGGGCGAGCTCGATGGTGGTGACCGCCGCTTCGTGGACGGTCGTCGGCGACGGGACGAACGAGTGCTCGTGAGCGACAAGGTAGGCGAGGACCTCGAGAAAGACCTCGACCTCTGCTCCGAGCGCCTGGAGGTGCGTCATGCCGACGACGGTCAGCGCAACGCGGTCGTCCGGCTGAAGGCTTTGCGGGTTCGGCTTCTCGATGCGCAGCCATCCGTAACGGTTGGGACCGAGCCCGATCCGCACGCTGGGCACTCGGCCATCACGGCGCTGGCGTCGAGCCCGTGCTGGCGATACATGATCGTCTCCACGTATTGGAAGATCGGCCACTCGCTCGGCCTGCCGACGCGACAGGGTGTGACGGTCCCCGAGCCGGTGCTGGTGCGCTCGTAGCTGGGAAAGCCGGCCAGCTCACGGCCCGCCTCCACGGTTGCGAGGAGGCGCATCTGAGGCTCGGTAGGCTGGCGCAGCAGCAGGTTCAACAACCCGGGTAATCGCCCGGCTCGCGGACGCCACCCCGCGCGCCGAAGCCCTGCCCGAGGCCGAGCTGGTAACGCGATGAAACGCCCTCCTGGCGTAGAACATCGGTCGAATGACAGGAGGTCATGGGCAGCGAACACGCGTTCGGTCGGCCCGCCTTCCCGACAGCTGACGGGCACCCCCTTCCGCGTGCCACGCGCCCTGCGGCGATCTGCTCGCTCCGCAGCGGTCGGTGCATCGACGTTGAAGCCGATCTGCGAAGTCTTTGGCTGTATGTTGGCGCGCAAGGGATTCGTGGTTAGTACGGATCTATTCGAGGGCGCGGGTTCCGATCACCCGGGAGTGATCGCTTCGCGAGCAAAGGAGATGACGCCGTGAACGCTCTGGCCCGCCTGGTCACGAACCTCAGGTCAGCGACCGCCGTCAAGCTCGGTCTGGCGTTTGGTCTGCTGGCTGCGTGTTTGATTGTCGATGCTGTTCTGGGCAGTTCGCGCGCGTCATCGAGCGTGCTGTTTGGCGTGGCAGCAGCCGGCTTGGTCGTCGGCGGTGGCGCCGCGGTGATCACTGCGCGAAGGTTGCGTACGGCACTGGGCTACAACATCGAGCGGCAGCGTGCGATCCACGTCGCGTTCAAGCGCGCTCTCAAGGCACTCGCCAACGGCGACCTGACGGTTCACCTGGAGGCCAAGACCAAAGCGATCGAGCCTGACCAGCGCAGCGATGATCTGGGCGAGCTCTCCCGAGCGCTGGAGTCGATGCGCGCGATGTTCCTCGAGTGTTACGTCGACTACAACCAGGCGACCGAGAAGCTCCGGGATCTCGTGGCCCGCGTCTCCAGCACCGCCAGCTCGGTGGGCGACAGGTCCGGCGAGATGGCCGCCACGTCGGATCAGACCGGCAGGGCCGCGGCCGAGATCGCGCAGGCGATCGAGCATGTCGCGCAGGGCGCCGAGCGCCAGGTGCGGGTGATCGACACCGCCCGCCGGGCTGCCGACGAGGTCGCCGCCGCGGTCAGCGAGAGCGCCAAGCAGGCTGAGCAGACCGCTGAGGTCGCCGGCCGCGCCCACGAGACCGCTCAGCAGGGCGTCGCCGCCGCCGAGCAGGCGGACAGCGCGATGCGCTCGGTGCGGGACTCAAGCGAAGCGGTCAGCAGCGCGATGCGGGAGCTGGCCGAGAAGTCCGAGCGGATCGGTCAGATCGTCCAGACGATCACCGGGATCGCCGAGCAGACCAACCTGCTGGCGCTGAACGCCGCCATCGAGGCCGCGCGCGCGGGCGAGCAGGGCCGTGGCTTCGCGGTCGTCGCCGAAGAGGTGCGCAAGCTCGCCGAGGAGTCCCAGAAGGCCGCCGAGCAGATCTCCGGGCTGATCAGCGCGATCCAGCACGACACGGCGGCCGCGGTCGACGTCGTCGAGGACGGCGCCCAGAAGACGGCCGACGGCGCGCTGGTTGTCGCGCAGGCCCGCGACGCGTTCCTGACGATCGTCGAGGCGGTCCAGGACATGAACGCGCGGGTCGAGCAGATCGCCGCCGTGACTCAGCAGATCACGGCCGCGACGAGCACGATGCAGGGGAGCATCACGGAAGCGGCGACGGTGGCCGAGGAGTCCTCCGCGTCGACCGAGCAGGTGTCGGCATCGACCGAGCAGACAAGCGCGTCCACCCAGCAGGTCGCGGCCAGCGCGGCCGAGATGGCCGGCAGCGCCGACGCGCTGCGCGCGCTGGTCGGCAGCTTCCAACTGGCACTCGATACCAACGGCGGATCGCAAGGGGAGGTTATGGCCGCCGCGCTGGAGGCGCACGAGGCATGGAACGCCAAGCTCCGCCAGGCGATCGAGACCGGCGAGTGTCCGACGTCGGTCGAGCAGGCCGGCCGCGACGATGCCTGCACGTTTGGCAAATGGCTGCACGGGAACCCGTCATTCCAGCGCGAGCACCCCGACCGGTGGCAGATGCTGCACGACTTGCACGAGCAATTCCACCGACTCGCGGCAGGCGTCCTGGAGTGCGCGCTGGGCGGCCGCAAAGCCGAGGCCGAGCGGCTGGCCCGTGCGACGGAGTTCGAAACAGTCAAACAGCAACTCCGCTCCGCGCTCACCGCAACCACAGTGTGACGCCGACGCTGACGGTCTGCTCCTCACGTAGCGCAGCAAGGCCGCAGTTACCATCAACTCCTCATCACGCCGCGAGAGAGGCTGTTCTCGTCGAACGCCTACGACACAGGATCCACCCCGGGCGTAGGGACTCCGGGCTTCCGCCGCCGCGGGCGGCCCAGTCGGCTCCTCGCCGGTAGTAAAGGCGCAGCTCAACTCGCCGCGCTGCGCCGCGCGGCTTGGCTTCAGAGAATGCCCTTTATCTCCCCCTGGGTATAAACGACGCCGCCGACACTGGCGATTGCTGTCGTTGACATGTAAGCGACGAGGCGAGCTGTGCGGGCGGCGGGAGGGGGAAGAGCGCTGCCGGCGTGCGATCTGACTCGAGGCTGACGTAGTTGACGTCGACGACAGGGTGAAGATAACGGCCGCTCCGGACGTCAAAACCGCCCCGTCGTTGACGTGGTGGACACCCCGTTTCCGGGGGGAGATAAGTGGCGTTCTCTCAAGTGGACCCCGGCGTGACTTCAGAGAACGCGCAGAGGCGGCGCCCGAAACCGCCGGATCTGCTTCAGAGAACACCGGAGAGGGCGCGCCTGGGCGGCGGGGGGAGGGCGTATCCCGCTGCCAAACGTCCCGGACGAACCACTGCCATCGCTCCGGCTTTCCACTGACATCTATCCCGGACTCCACAAGAATCCCAGGGGTCGTGCGATCGACCGCGAATAGGTATCGGGAAGCGACAGAATCGACGCCCGGAATGGGGTTCAGGGGATCACGAGCCCGTGGGTGCCAGCCGCGCGGGCGAGCTGGACGTTTCGAGCCGCGAACGCTTTGGCGCTGGAGGCCACCTCACTCGCGACGAGCTCGTCGGCATCGGCGCTCGATTTGGGTATCCAGGCCACGTTCCTGAGAGGGGCGGCAGACTCCCGTACCGGGTCACGCTGGTGGGAAGGCGGTAGCGACGGTGGAGACGTCGAGCTCTGCGGCGGCCTTCGCGGTCGTGACCACCTCGCCATCGTCGCCGGCCGCGCGGACGGGACAGGCGGGGATCTTCTGGTAGCTGCGGAGCCCGTGCACGTTGTGGGCGGTGAACTGGTTGCCGGCACCGGTGCGCCGTCCTTGCCGGGAGAGGATCGCGGCGATTTGCTTGTCGGGGTAGCGCTCGGCGAGTTGGCGCACGAGCGCGATCGTGTCCTGGTCGGTGCAGCGGGTGTGGCTGCCGGTTCGCGGCAGCGCCACGGTGTGCTCGGTGACGGCGCCGCCCTCCCACACGACCCGCAGCTGGGCGCTGTGCTGCTCGGAGGTGCGGTCAACGGTCATGACGACGTCGGTGAGGATCGCGCGCAGCAGCTGCTTGCGCTCGCGGTCCGGGGTGCTGGGCGCGTCGAACACCTTGCGCAGGTCGGCGCCAGCCTGCCGGCACCACACGATCTCCTCGCTGGTGAGCGGCTCCGGGCGCTTGGCCTGGACCTCGGCCACTGCGCGTTCGGCCGCGCTCACCTCGGTGAGGCGCTGCTCCCACTCGCGCTCCAGGGTGCGGGCGACGAGTCGGTTCTCGGGCTCGCAGGCGTCGAACTGGCAGTGGGCGCGGTCTGCGTGGATCTGCGCGCGCTCGAGCTGAAGCTCGGCCGAGCGCACCTGCGCTTGGTGATCTGAGCTTGCGTGCTCGATCGCTCGCAGCGTCGCCTCGATCCCGGCCGGTTGCAGCGCCTCGAACACGGCGTCGAGCACGACCCGCTCGATCCGCCGCCCGCCGACCGACTGGCAGCGCTCGGTGCCATACAGCTGGTTGCCGCGCACACAGCTGTAGTCGGGCACGAGCGTCTTGCCGCTGTAGCCGACCTGCATCCGCCGGCCGCACCGCCCGCAGCGGATCAGCCCTTGCAGCAGCGCCCGGCCCTCGCGCGCGGCGCCGCCACCCTCCCCCCGCGGCGGGCGCCAGTTCGCGCGGAGCCGCTGCTGGTTGGCGAGGTAGCGCGCGAAAGAGATGTAAGCGGGATGGTGGCCCTCGATGCACACGTGACACTCCTCGCGCGGGGCGCGGCGAACACGCTCGCGCACCTGACCGTCGGCGACCCGCCGCTCGATCCGCTTGCGCCCGTACGCATAGGCGCCCGGATACACAAGGGTTGGTGAGGATCTCGTGAATCGGCTTGTAGCTCGCAGTCACGCACCGCACCTGGCGGTCGCTGGTCGTGCGGCGCGGCAGCTTGCGCTCCTCTTCGAGCAGCCGCAGCATCACCTGCCTGGCTGACTGCAGCTGACCGAAGTACGAGAACACCGTATGGATCGCGTCGGCGACAGCCTCGTCCGGGGTGATCCGCACGCGCCCGGTCTCGTCGTATTCCAGGCCGGCCGGCAGCGGAAGGCGCAGCTCGCCCTTGCCCGCTTTGTGCAGGCTGCCGCCGCGCAACCGGGCGCGCAGCACATGCAGCTCGGCCTCCGACATCGTGCCCTTGACCCAAGCACGAGGCGGTCGTTGTGCAGCCCGGGATGGTAGATCCCGTCGGAGTCGGCGATCAGCGTGTCAGTCAACGCGCACAGATCCAACAGCTGATACCAGTCGGCGTTGCGTCGCGCGAGTCGCGAGACCTCGATCCCGAGCACGATCCCGACCCGGCCCAGGCCGACGTCAGCGACGAGCCCCTGGAAGCCGTCGCGCCCGTCGGTGCTCTTCCCCGAGCGCCCGAGGTCGGAGTCAACGACCACCACCTCGCGGGCGTCCCAGCCGAGCGCGACCGCGCGCTCTGACAGCTCGTACTGGCGCTCCAGGCTCTCGGTGTTGTGCTCGACCTGCGCCATCGTCGACTGGCGCACGTATACGTATGCCTTGCGCAGCAGGTGCTGACGTTCGATCTTGCTCACTGCTCCTCCCCTGGGCTGAGGATGCGCGCGATCGCCCGCGCCAACAGGCGCAGGATCTGCTCCTGCGCCTCCGGCGAGAACGACTCCCACATCCGATTGACTTGACCTCGCCCGTCCACAGGAAGGGCAAGCTGACGCCGCGTAGACTCAAGTCCGCGCACGGGGTTCACCTCCGCGAGTTGTTGGCGCTTCTCCGGAGGCGAGCCTACGTGTCGCTGCCCACGCCGCCCGAGGCCCTCGGCGCCAGCAACCGCCGCAGCCGCCGCACCCCCTCGACCGACAACAACGCCGTCGCCCGCGGCTCGCTCGCCGTCGCTCCTGCGCTCGTTGCCCGCACCTCGATCGTGCCCGGCGTCCCATCCGGCAGACGCACGATCAGACACGGCACCCCGCCCACCCGCCGGCCGCCCTCGACCACCAGGCGCGCCGCGCACAGCGGGTGATGACCCGAAGTGACCATCACCTCCTCCGGCAACGACGGGCGCAACTCATGCAGTCTGTGATGCTGGTCGTCCCCGGCCGCAACAGCGATGTCCAAGACGCCGAGTGGGGCTGCCAGCTGATCGAGCACGGCCTCGTCGGACCGAGCTTCGTGCCGCCCCGGCCGCTGCGCGAACTGCGCGACCTGGTCCGCTACCGCAAAGCGAAGATCCAGGAGCGCGGGCGCGAAGTGCAGCGGGTTGAGAAGACGCTGCAGGACGCCGGAATCAAGCTCTCCTCGGTCGCCAGCGAGGTCCTCGGCGTCTCCGCGCGCATGATGCTCGACGCGCTAATCTCCGGCACGAACGACCCCGAGATCCTCGCCGAGCTGGCCAAGGGCGCGCTGCGCAAGAAGATTCCCGCGCTGCGCGAAGCGCTGCAGGGCCGGTTCACCGGCCACCACGCGCTGCTCATCGGGCAGATGCTCGCGCAGATCGACTTCCTCGACGAGACGATCCAGACGCTGTCGGTGCGGATCGAGGAGCTCACGCGCCCTTTCTCTCGTGAGCTCGAGCTCTTGGACACGATCCCCGGTGTCGACCAGAATGCGACCCCGCAGTGGACGCGATGTCGGAACTGGACGACTGCGCTGCTCGCGTTCAAGATCCACTTCGGTGATCGCGTCCCTGACACTGCAAACTGACTGTCACTGATTGACACTAACGGAGTCACTGTTACACTAACCATCAGCCGCCTACACAGTTAACGGGACGCCCTCCGCCCGACTGAACGACCGCCCTGCTAAGCGCGGATCTCAGGGCTCGGACCTGATTGGAGGCCTCATCGGCATCGAGGGCAACGGCTGAGACGCCCTATCCGCGCAACCCAGGTCTGTGCCACAAGCGGGGCAGAGAGCCGCTCTCGCAATTTGCGGGGCTCGGTGAGGCGCGCCCTGCTTTGGAGGCAAAGCGAGTTCGCAGGCGGAGAGCGTCACGCGTGAAGAGCGCGTCCGGGTGCCGGGGCTGATGGTTGCGCGGGGCTGCCACTCGCCCGGTGCGTAGCGGAGCCGTCGAAGTCCGAGATCGCGGCTTGGCGACCGGTCGTTCTTGTTGGTGCGACGCGAGGTCAGGCGTGTGCTGGGCGCGGGTTTCCGTTTGTCAGGAACTTGAAGGCGGCGTGTGAGGCGGCGGCGGTGGCGTCGGTTGAGGTGAAGCCGTACTCGTGCAGGAGTGCGGCCTCGTGTCGGACGCTGCCGTGGGCGCGTTCGTCGGTTCCGGCCATGACGACGACGCCGGCGGCGACCGCGCCGCTGAGCGTGTCGGCGAGGTCGTGAAGGTGCCGTTGTAGGCGGGATGCGGCCGGGTGGCCTTGGTCGATCATCGGTTGAAGGTGGAGTAGTGCTGTCGAGAGGGTTGGGGTCCAGCCGCCGCCGCGTGCGCCGAGGCGTGCGACCGCGTCGTTATCGAGCCATCCGCCGTGCTCGATCGAGTCGATGCCGGCATCGACGAGGAACGGAGCTGCCGGTCCGGTGGTGTGGGCGGCGACCCTTCCGCCGAGTTGATGCACGGCGGCGCAGAGCTGGGTGACGAGTTCGAGCGGGTAGGTCGGTGTGGCGGCGAGCATGTTGCCGTCGCGGCCGGGGGCGTCGGCGAGCAGTTTGATCCAGCTTGCTCCGCGGCGGACACGCTGGCAGGCGAGGTCGATGAGGTCGCCGGCCGCGACCGGTTCCCGGAGGTGGGCGAGGAACGGGATGTCCGGGGCGAGTAGCGGGCCGCAGGAGATGACGCAGGGTAGGCCGGGAGCGCTCGGTGACGGTTCTGCGTGCGGGAGGCTTCCGCAGTCGCGTACGAGCGTGACGCCGGCGGCGGCTTGGGCGCGCAGGAAGATCTCCTGGATCTCGGCCGAGCCTGGTCGGGCCGGATTGACGCCGTGCGCCGCGAAAGTGAGGTGGGCGTGCGCGTCGACGAGACCGTCAGACTGGATCGGTGGGTGGCTTGTTGCGGGCATCGCTGGCTACCGGTAGGTGGCGGAGTAGCCGAAGGTGTAGTGCGTGGTCATCGGGTTTCCGGTGCCGGCGAAGGTTCCGATCAGTCGATGGTGGCGTTGACCCGCGCTGATGCCCCGAAGCGTCATCTTGCCGTGGGTCACGACCGAATGGGTTGCAGAGACCACGTGGATGTCAGCGCTGATCGTGCCAGTCAGAACGCCGGTTGGGGTGAACAGCCGAGCGGTCTTGGTGACGAGGTGAATGACCCCGGGCTCGGTTTGTGAGAAGGTCGTCGCGAATGTGACGGTTCCCGACCCGAACAGCGAGTCGATGACCGAGCCCGCCTGGTAGAGCATCGTGCCGGCTGTTCTGATCTCGCCGGTGTAGATCGTGCCGTGGTCGGGCCTGCCGGCATTCCTCGATGCGGCACCGGCGGAGGTGGCGGTTGTACCGTGATAGTGCTGAGGCTCGCGGCGGCGACGACGATTGCGGCGCGGCGGGTACCTGGTTGGTCTCATCGCGGTTCTCCTTCTGTGTGCATGGTTGGTTGGCACCCGGCGGCGTGGCTCAGGCTCGGGTCAGGATGATGGTTGCGGTGCAGGATGAGCGGCTGCCGCCATCGTGGCTCGAGCAGGTGAGCGTTTCGGATCTCCGGGCGCCGCTGAAGGCGCCGGTGCCGCTTGTGATCGTGGCGCCGCCGTGGTAGCGGATCGCGCTGGTCGTGGCCTGGAAGGCGAGGTGGAATGTGCCGGCGATCGTGCCCGTGTCGAAGTACTGGCGGTAGTGGCCGCCGCCGGTGCCGGCGGTGGCGGATACGGGGCGGATCGTGAAGTGGTCCTGCTGCACGCCTGAGCCGAGTAGGGCTCCGCAGCGCGTGCTCCCGTACTCGACGCCGGTCGTGGCCGTCGATGGTGCGAGCGTGATCAACTCGACGTGACACTGCAGCGCTGCCGGCGCGGCGTGACCGACAGCGGCGGCGGCGAGGATGCCGGCCGCGGCCAGTGTGATGATCGTCGCGCTGGCCGGAACGCGACGCACGCGGACGTTGGGGGTCTTCATGCGGGTGCCTTTCTGTCGGTGAGAGCCTGCTGGTCTGAGGCTCGGCGCAGGGTCCCGGTCGGTCGTCTTCGCGAGCGTTCGACCAGCGTCGTTCTCGCGTTCTGCGCGCGTGATTGCTGGTTCGTAGGATGCGCCGCGTGACCTGGGGCGCTCGAGTGCTCGGCGAGCTGGCGCTCACTCGCGATGGGCGGCCGGTGGAGCTGCCTGCGAGTCGACGCGCGCGACTGCTGCTGGCGTGGTTAGCGGTCCACCCGGGCGTGCATCCGCGGGCTGATGTAGCGGCGCGCCTTCGCCCCGATGTCCTTGAGGAGAGTGAGCGGACGAGCTTGCGCCAGGCCGCGTGGGCGCTTCGACCGCTGCTCGGGCCGGTGCTCGTGTCCGAACGGACGCGGATCGGTCTTGCCGAGGAGGCCGTCAGCGTCGATCTCCTGGAGTTCCATCGGCGTGTGGCGGCCGGGGACGCGGAGGGCGCGCTCGCGCTTTCAACCGGCGATGTGCTCGTCGGGCTCGATGAGCCCTGGATCGATGAGCTGCGAAGCACGCACTCGCACGAGGTCGATGCGCTGCTTGAGCAGATGAGCCGCGCGCCACTGCGGCCAGGCGCCCGTCCGGCCCGAGATCCCAACGGGCATGACCGCGCCGTGAAATACACGCGCGAGCGGATCGCGCGCGATCCCCTGTCCGAGCCGGCCCACCGCGAGCTGATGCGCCTGCTCGCGCTCGGCGGTGACCGCGCTGGGCGCGCTCAGCGCCTACCGCGAGCTGAGCGACCGTCTTCGGCGCGAGCTGCAAGTCGCGCCCTCTCGCGCTACGCAGCAGCTCGCCGGCGAGATTCGCGGCAGCGAGCCAGCGGCGGACGCGGAGCGCTCGGGCTTTGCCGGTCTGGTGCGCGGCAGCGACATGATCTTCGAGCGGCCGCCGTCCCATGGCGTCTGGCCGCGGTCTCCGGAGCTGAGTTTCTGGGTCGCCGGCAGGAGCTTGCGCTCGCCGGCGCAGTGGTCCGCGAACGGCTCGGCGGACCGCGCGCGCTGGTCGTCCCGGGAGAACCCGGGATCGGGAAGACACGTCTGGTGGCCGAGATCGCGCGTCGCGTCTACACCGACGGGGCTACTGTTCTCTACGGGCGCTGCGAGGACGACGGCGTGCCGTACCAGCCGTGGATCGAGGTCCTCGCTCAGTGCGGTCGAGTACTGGAACATCCGACCGGCGACCCGGAGGGCGCACGATTGCGGCTCTATGCCGCGCTGGCGGACGCGCTGCGCGCGATAACGCCGGCCGGGATCGCGTCGCAAGTGCCGCTGTGCGTCGTGATCGACGACTTGCACTGGGCCGATCGGACGTCGTTGTGCCTGTTGGCGCACTTGCTGCGCGGTGGGTCGGCGCCGGAGCGGCCCGCGATGCTGGCGCTGCTCACCTTGCGGGACACCGAGCCGGGGGAGTTGTTGCCCGATTTGCTCGCAGAGATGCGCAAGGAGCCCGGAATCGAACGCCTCGCGCTGCGCGGGCTCCCCGAGGCCGACGTCGGCCGCCTGGCGGCGTCCCTGATCGGACACAAGTTGCCGGGCCCCCTCATCAGCAACCTCTGCGAACGCACCGGTGGCGTGCCGTATTACGTCGAGCAGTTGCTGCGAAGTCTGGGCGACGAACCGATGGAGCTTCCCGCCGGCGTGCGAGAGGTGCTAGAGCGCCGCATGCACCGTCTCGGTCCCGGCGCCGCACTGGCGCTGCGCACCGCCGCCGTCATCGGCGGCGAGTTCCGGGCCGACGTCGTCGACCGTGCCGGCGGCAACCGCAATCCCATGGCAACTCTCGATGCGCTCGAAGCGGCCGCGGCCGCCGGTCTGTTGACCGAGGCTGCCGACACACCAAACGTCTTCATGTTCGCTCACGCGCTTGTGCGCGAGACGGTGCTTGCCGGGCTGGGCGCCACCCGCCGGGCGCACCTGCACGCCGCCGTCGCTGACGCACTGATCCCGCTGCTGGCGCGCGAGAGGACCGCGCGAGAACGCGTGGGATCGACTGATGCCGGCGTTCTGGGCGCCGTCGCGAGACACTACGCGGCCGCCGCATCCATCGGCCGGGCACGCGACGCCGTTGCGTACGGCTGGCGTGCCGCGCGCGTGGCAGCGGATAACGCGGCGTGGGAGGTGGCCGCCGAGCACTTAGAGCGCGTCAACGCGACGCTGCCGCTCCTGCAAGACAAGGCAGAGGCGTGCCCCGAGCAGATCGACGTGTTGCTCGAGCTCGGTCGATGCACCGCCCGAGCAGGGAATCGAACACGCGCGCTCGAGACGTTCCGGCAGGCTGCGAGCCTGGCGCGAGCGCAGGACGATCCACGCGCCCTGGCCGAAGCCGTCCTCGGGATCAGCGGCGTCGCGGTCACGATCCTCGACGTCGACGCGAAGCTGATCGGCGAGCTCGAGCAGGCCATCAAGCGGTTGCAGGCGCCGTGCCGCCCGATACCGAGCTCACCGCGCTGCGACTGCGGGCGCAATCACGCCTCGCGATCGAGCTCGTGTACGCCGGTGATGACGACCGTCGCCGCGCGCGTGAAATCACCGCCCACACCACCGAGGAGGCGCGGCGCCTTCACCACCGCTGTGGCGAGGCGCCAGCGCTCGCTGACGCGCTGCACGCACGTCGGATCGCACTGTGGGACCCCCGACATCTCCGCGAACGCCTCAGCGTCTCACGCGAGCTCATCTCGCTCGGCCGGCAAGGCGGAAGTCCGGAGGCGGAACTCGAAGGTCGCCACTGGCACTTCGTCGACCTCCTCGAGGCAGGCGACCTCCGCCGAGCACGGGCCGAGCTCGACGCATACGCCGAACTCGCCGGCACCCGCCGAATCCCGAGCTGGCGATGGTACGTGCCGCTGTGGCGATCGAGCCTCGCCCTCTTCCACGGACAGCTCGACGACTCCCGACGATTGCTCGACCAAGCGATCACCGAAGGCGAAGCAGCCGAGGACCCCAACGCGTCCGTTTACGCCGTCGTCGCCCACATCGGCCGCCTGCGCGACCTCGGTGAATGGGACGCGCTCCGAGCACACCCGATCCCACCACGTATGAACGCCCCCAACGTCCCGTGGGCATGGAAGACGGGGCTCGCATGGATACACGCGCTCCGCCACGAACACCCCGAGGTCGCCGCGATCCTCCGTGAGGCGACCGCCGATGAGTGCGCCGCGCTCCCCTGGGACATGAACCGGCTCGACTGCTGCTACGAGCTCGCCGAAGTCGCCATCACGCTCGGCGACCAACCGGCCGCCCGCGCCCTCACCGCCGCGCTCGAGCCGTTCTCCACGCACACGATCCTCAGCGCTCGCGCCGTCCACATCTACGGCCCGGTCACCTCGCTCCTCGGTCTGCTCGCCGAGGTAACCGCCGACCACAAGAGAGCAATCGCACACCACACGAACGCGCTCAAAACCCTCAAGAGCTGGGGGGCCGGACCGCGCGCCGCGTTGGCCGCAAGCGATCTCGCACGAGCCCTCCGCGCCGGCGCCACACCCGACGACCTCATCGCAGCCGAACGGCTAACGATCGAGGCCACCACGCAGGCGAAATCCTTCGGGTGCCAGGACGCGCTACGAGCCCGCCCGGAGCGCTGAAGGGTCGGGCCGGCCTGCGCTCGAGGAGGTGAGCGGGTTTGCGGGGCGACCAGCGAAGTCGAGGCCGTCGGGCACGGAACCGTCACCGGCCCGGCGGGCAGTGCGTTCCCCGCCGGCTCATGCCGTGAGCGGCGCCGGACTCGCCGCCGATCATCGACACACGGGCACCGTCCGCACGGCACAACCGGCCGCGCCCGTCTCGCAGCCTCCACCGCGTGCGTGACGCCCACACCCGTCGATGCCAACACGCGGCTTCGACACGAAGCTCGGCGCCCTGCTTTCACGCCAGAGCTCGACGCTTGACGCGCCCTGCATCGCGCTCGTGGCGCGCATCTCGCCATGCCTCGCGTCCGCCTCGCATATCGCCAAAGGTGCGCCTCTTCACGCGCTTGACGGTCCGGCGTTGAGATCGGCCACGGCGGCTGCCCTCCTTTGCCGCGAATGGGCTATCTATTTCGCTCAGGTGAGCCATCGTGCGCTGGCGTGTGGCGCGAATCACCACGCTTCGTTGAGGGGTTCACGGGCGGATTCGGCGGGGCGCCACGGCGGTGAGGGAAGGCGCGGACCGCGCTGTGCGCCGGTGCGGCTCCCGCAATGCGCTGCGCCTCGGCCGGCCTGAGCGGGACGACCTGAGTCAAATGGATAGCCCCTTTGCCGCGATTGCGGGAGTCGCCCGCGTGCTTGCTGCCGGCCTGATCCGCGACGACCCGCAAGCGCACCTGGCTCTCGCTCGCGTGGGCGAGCAGCCACCCTCGTCAACGCCGACCTCGCTCCCGGTCCGGACGATTTCCACCAGTCTCGCGTCGCCCCGGGCATCGGCCCACGAAGAGTTGTGGATCTCGTCCGCTGCAGCAGCGAGATGCGTGCCCGGTCCGACTGCTGCTCAGCCAGGGGGAAGCACAAGCCGCGTCCTGTGTTGGCGCGGGGAATAGGGGCTCTTGGCCCCGATGGTCGGACCTTCCTTTGGCGCGACCGCGGTATCGCGCTCAGATGGCTCTTCGGGCTGATGATTGGACGGTCGACGAGGGGTTGGCGGTGAGGTGCACGCTGGCCTTGACCTTCGAGTGCGGCGCAACGCCGTGCACGGAGCTCTACAGCTTGCTGCCCAGGTCGGCGGCGTCGCAGCTTCCGTGCCATAAGGGGCCCTAGCCGATGTCCTGCATCGGATGGGACCGAGGAGGTTGCGCGGCATCTGCACCGGGCGCGCGGTGCGAGGACCGACTGGACGTTGCTCGGGCGCTCCCTGATCGACTCGACGGAAGGTGGCCAGGACGACCTACTCGCGGGCTCCGGCGGAGCGACTCTACCTCTTCGGTGCGTGTCTCCATCCGCCGTCCGGGAGCGTCCGGACGGCGCGCGGCACCCGCGTCGCGTCAGACCCCTTGCGCGAGCGCGACGAGCTTGGCGTTCGCGGGTGTTTCGGTCGGGAACTGGAGCGGCGCCACGGCGGCCATCGCCGCCGCCTCGTCTTCCGGCGATGTGATCGCCGTCAGGAAGGCTTCGACGATGCGGGGGTCGAATTGGGTGCCGGCGTTTGCGATCAGCTCGGTGCGCGCCGTCTCGTACGACAGCGCGCGGCGGTAGGGTCGGTCGGTGCGCATCGCGTTCCACGAGTCGCAGCAGGTGACGATTCGCGCCGCCAGCGGGATCTGTTCGCCGACGAGTCCGTCTGGGTAGCCGTCGCCATCCCACCGCTCGTGGTGAGAGCGCACGATCGATCCCACCTGGCGCATGAACCCGCCCACCTGGTTGAGCATCTTTTGGCCCTCGGTGGTGTGGGTCTTCACGATCTCCCACTCGTCGTCGTCGAGCGTGCCGGGCTTGTGGATGATCTCCTTGGGCACCGCCACCTTGCCGACGTCATGCAGCAGCGCTCCGAACTCGACGTCGCGTAGCTGCACGGCGTCGAGGCTGAGCGTCGCGGCGACGGCAAGCGCCAGGCCGACGACCATCCGGCAGTGCTCGCCGGTGTAGCCGTCATCGGCCTCCACCACGTCGCCGAGCACGAGCGCGGTGCCGCGGTAGGCGTTGTTGAGCTCGAGCATCCCCTCCATCCGGTGGTGGCGTTCGCGCGCGAACATCGCCAGCACCGCCAGGAGCGGCAGCGGCGCGAGCGCGACGACCGGATGGGCATGTAGGTCCTCGGCGACCAGCAGCCCGATCACCGACAGAGCCGCGTCGACTCCATAGGTCCAGGACTCGCGCAGCTGCGCCATCACGCCGGCGGCCCGTATCAACCACGACCGCCCGTAGTAGGCGACGAAGTCGATGAAGAACTCCTCAAGCTGGAACTGTCCGAGACCAAGACGCTGATCACCCACGCCCGCACCGATGCGGCACGGTTCCTCGGCTACGAGATCACGATCGGGCACGACAATCGGAAGCTCACCGCTTTGGGATGCAGAGGC
>Ga0335081_10003591_pt1 | contig 24401 bp, 19 predicted proteins | sample Lox_Sample_35_FD_206713 | JGI IMG/M metagenome (GOLD analysis project Ga0335081, IMG submission 206713) | Soil microbial communities from Loxahatchee National Wildlife Refuge, Florida, United States - Lox_Sample_3.5 | ecosystem: Environmental > Terrestrial > Soil > Wetlands | place: USA...
CTCAGCGCGTCGGACCGGCGATACCAGGACTTCGAGGCGGCCTTCGAACGCGACCTCATGCACCAGGGCCGCGACGAAAACCGCAGCCTGCAGGACACCCTGAGCCGTGCCTGGCGAGCGCTGGCCGCGCTGCAGCGCCGCGAGCTGACGATGCTGCCCGCCGCGGCGCTGGATGCCTACTACCCGGGCACCGCCGACACCACGGCCGATAGGCCCGCGGCCACGGCCCGGGGGACTGGGCCGGACGGGACCCCGGCGCCATGAGCTCGCGACGGCTCGCCGTGCCGCCGGGCCGCGCCGGCCGACTCTGGCTGCAAAGGCGCCTGGCGGTTGCCCGGCGCGGCGCCGACCTGCTCGACCGCAAGCTCCAGGTCCTCCGGCGCGAACTCGACCAGCGGCGCGGCTGGGAGGCCAGCGCTGCCGCGGAGTGGCAGCGCCGCCAGGCCGATGCCGACAGCTGGCTGCTTCGGGCGGCGCTGCTCGGCGGCGAACGGGCGGTCAGGCTGGCCGCCGCCGACACGTTCGCCGAGGTGACGATCTCCTATGCCGCCACCATGGGGGTGCGATACCCGGCCGACGCGGCCTGTACCACCCCGCTGCCCGCCGGCGCGGACGGCCCGGCCCTCACCGCCGCGCGTGAGGCCCATCGCGCCGCGCTTGCCGCGGCCGTCCGGCATGCCGCGGCGGCCGAGGCGCTCCGGGTTCTCGAGGCCGAGACGCTCGCCACCAGGTACCGGCTCCGAGCGATCAGGGACCGCTGGATACCCCGTCTCGAGCAGGCGCTCGGAGAAGTGACGTTCGCAATTGAGGAGCTGGAGCGGGCCGACGCGGCGCGGCTCCGCCTGGCGGCAACATCCGGCACGTCAGCTCGTACCGTCACGTGACCAATCAGTGACCGCCATAATCCGGGCCACTGGGACCACAGCGCCTCCCGGCGCCAACAGTCAGAGCGGCACGAGTCCGTGCAGCGGAAAGACCGCGTTGCGGGTGGCCATGATCGCCTGGTCGACCGCATCGCCGGGATCGTAGCCGGACTCGAACGGCTTGAATACCACGGATGCCTCCTCGGTCATGTTCCCGGGTGCGGTCAGGCCGGTTCGCCGCCCGACAAACTCCCGCCACCTGGTCGGGGTCGGCGCCGCCGGGTCGATCGGCTGGCCCGCAGCCTCGGCGACCAGGTGCGTCCAAGTCCGTGGCACCACATGCACCAGGTCGTATCCTCCGCCGCCGGTCAGCAGCCAGCGCCCGCCGGCCTGGTCGTGGGCCAGCGCGTGGATCGCGGCGTGGGCGGCGCGCTGCCCGTCGATGCTCAGTTCCAGGCGGGCCAGCGGATCCAGCCGGTGCGTGTCGGCCCCGTGCTGGCTGACCAGGATCTGCGGCCGGAACTGCCGCAGCAGGGGCGGCACGATCGCGTGGAACGCGCGCAGCCAGCGGGCATCCTTGATCCCCGCGGGCAGCGCGACATTGACCGCGGAGCCCTCCGCGCCGGGGCCGCCGGTCTCGGCGGGCAGGCCGGTGAACGGGAACATGTCCGCCGGGTGCTGGTGCATGCTGATGGTCAGCACCCGCGGGTCGGCCCAGAAGGCGGCCTGCACCCCGTCGCCGTGGTGCGCGTCGATGTCCACGTAGGCAATCCGCTCGGCGCCGTGGCCCAGCAGCCAGGCGATCGCGACCGCGACGTCGTTGTAGACGCCGAACCCGCTGGCACGGGCGGCCATCGCGTGATGCATGCCGCCCGCGATGCTGGCCCCGTGCCGGGCCTGGCCCAACCAGACGGCCCTGGCCGCGGCCAGGGTCGCCCCGGTCACCAGCGCCGAGGCCTCATGCATACCGGGGAAGACAGGGTTGTCCTCGGTGCCCAGCCCGATCATCCTTGCGACGCGCAGCTGCTTCTCCTCCAGGCCGCCACCCCAGGCGTCGGAATGCCGAGCCCAGCGGCTGACCGCCTGCACGGTCGCGATGTACCAGGCGTCATGGACCATCTCCAGGTCTGCATCGCTGGCCGGGACCGGAGCGGCCACGGTCACGCCGGGCCGGGTCCACAACCCGAACTCGTGCGCAAGCCGCATCGTCAGCTCCACCCGCACCGGTGCCAGCGGATGGCCAGGCCCGAAGTGATAGTCAGTCAGCCGTTCGTCCCAGGCCACATGCAAGGTACAGGACATCTGCCACCAGACTTTCCGATACCGCGGGTGCGGTGCCGGACGGACCAGATGACGGTCTGCCGTCTGTACTTGCTGACATCCGCACAGACGGCGGGCCCGTCTCCGCTTGCCGCGGATCTCGATTGCGCGGAGCACGGACCTGGTCCGCTATTGCGCGTCGGCCCAGGACCCTCCGCTCATGTCAGTCCACGCCGCCGAGACAGCAAGGGCCATGGACCAACGTCCCCGCGTATAGGACCTTCGGGTGGTGGCGCGGCCCGGGGTGCCCGCCACTTCGGGATCAGCGCTTGCGGTCGGCCAGGTAATCGGGGCCAAAGCCCCGAAACAGCCCGATCGCGGCCAGGATCGCCAGCACGACTCCAGGCCGCACCTAACGGCAGCAGCCGAGTTCGAACGCCTCAAGGGATCCGGGTCAGCCCGGCCTGGTCGATCTGACCAGCATGATCATGCTCGTCTGCGGCCGGTGACATGTTTCTCACCTAATTGATGAATCATCAACTGATTCTCAATTGGAGAGATCGGCGGGCATGATAATGACCGCCAGAGCTCACCGCCTGCCCCGATGGGCACAATCCCGCCGTGTTCATCGCCTGGATCGAGGAGAACATCAGTCCCAGGCCGCAGCAGCGATACCCTGGCGGGTGCCTTGTCTACACGCCCGGCCGGGTAGACAACGAAAGAATTAATTTCCGGGTTGTGTTTCCGCAGGTCAGAGAACTCGATCTGAGCGGCGCCAGAGGATCTGGACACCCCTCGGCCTTGTCTTCTGCCGTTCCGTGCGTAGTCTAAGAGACTTCTCGGCGCAATGGAGCCCGGGAAGACCGGAATGGCGCCCGCCGGAGATACCAGTGGATGTAGCCAGTCTGCTGCAACTCACCGGCACATCTCGTTGTACTCGCTCTGTGATGGGATACGGAGGTGGCTGTGGGTGCTGTGGTATTCAATCCGGATCGGGCAATTCACAGTTCCGGTCGCCGGACGGGCCTGGTGCTCGGGGCGGGCGGCGTGCTCGGCGCGGCCTGGATGACCGGCGCGCTGGCCTGCCTGCAGGACCGGCTGCCATGCGCAGTCGGCGATGTTGACATCATCGTCGGGACGAGCGCGGGCAGCGTGCTGGCCGCTGCCCTGCGCTGCCACACTCCCTTCGACGAGATGATCGCCTGGCAGCGCGAACAGGCCACCGGGATCCTGAGCGAGTCCGTCGCGCTCGCCGAGCGGGACGGTCCGCTGCCACCGCTGCCGCGCTGGCGCTTCGGCTCGATACGATTGGCGCTCGCGACCCTGCTCACGCCGCACCGGGTACCTCCGTGGGTAGGCGCGAAAGCTTGGCTGCCGCCCGGCCGGGGACAGCACGCCGCGCTGGGGTCACTGGTCAGCGCGCTGCATCTGCGCCATCATCAGCGGGCCTCCCGCGGCGGGCCGTCGCCTCACTGGGTCGGCGGCCGGACCTGGGTCGCTGCCGTGGACTACGACAAAGGGCAACGGGTGCTGTTCGGGCGGGAAGGCGCCCCGCATGCATCGTTGCCCGAGGCCGTGATCGCCTCCTGCTCCATTCCGGGCTGGTACGAGCCGGCGATCATTGGCGGCCGCCGCTATATCGACGGAGGAGTGCGGTCTGCGACTTCGCTCGATGTCCTCCGCGGCACGGACGTGCGGGACGTCTACGTGCTCGCGCCGGGGGCTAGCACCGAGCCCGATCATCCGCTCCTACCGTACCTGTGGTGGGAGCGCCGACGACGGCAGATGATCACTTATGCCCTGCTCCGGCAGGCGCAAGCGTTGCGCGCGCAGGGAAAGCGCGTTACCGTGCTGACGCCGGGCCCGAGGGATCTGGCCGCGATGGGGATCAACCTCATGGATCGCCGGCGCAGGGAGGCCGTACTGGAACTGTCTCTGCGTACCTCGGCCGATGCGCTCCGCAAGAGCCAGACCAGGTAAGTCCGGAAGAGGGTCAATGGACTGGGGTCGCCGGCGGCACGCGACTGGCCCGGCATGAGGACGAACGCCGAATAGACCACGATCACGACCAGGAGCGCGAGCAGATAAGCCGCCCGGGTCCTGATCACCACGCTGAGCTGCAGATCCCGCACGCGCAGCGAGAAGGCGACGAAAAACAGCCCCGTCAGCGTGGCCGCGACGGTGCCGGTCAGCGTGAAGAACGTGCTCCACGAGGCCGGGTTGTACGCCGGGGCAAGGGCCACGGTCGCCAAGGTCATCCGATACCCCCTGTGATACAGCAGCCGCAGCACGCCCTTGATCTGCGAGGCGTCGATGGCGATCGCCGCCTCGCCGCGGTCCATACCGAGCAGCTTCTCCGCGATCAGGCCCCGAAGAAGTGGCCGATCAAGATCAGCTGGGCCGACAGGCCATCGATAATCTTCGCATGATGGTCGGTGACGTCGTCGATTCTCTTGCTGGCGACGCTGTCCGGGTTGGCGCGGATGGCCTCAGTATTTCCCGGAACAAGGCCTCGGCGTGACAGGCAGCCCGGCGGTGTCCGGGGTCGTCCAGGCGTGTTCGGGCAGTGTGCGGGTATACCCCTCGGTCATGGAAGTCCTGGCTGCCGTCATCGTCGTGGCCACGCTCGCAGCCATGGCCTCCGGGAAGGTGCCCGCGGTCCTGGCGCTTGCCACCGGCCTGGCCGCCGGGGGGATCCTCAAGCTCGCGCCCGTGCCCGCCCTGTTCGCGGGGCTGAGTAACGGGGGTGTGATCACGGTCGCGGGCATGCTGGTGATCGCCAAGGGCGTGGTCAAGACCGGCGTCATCGCCCGGGCGACCTGGCGGTTGCTGGCAACGGTGATGACGGCTGCGCAGGCGCTGCGCCGGCTCATCGTCCCGGTCGGTGTCGCGTCGGCGCTGATGAACACGACGCCGCTGGTCGCCATGCTCATCCCGGCCGCACGCCAGCTGCAGCAGACCAGGGACGTCCCGGCGAGGGAGGTGCTGCTGCCGGTCGCTCATGCGACCACGCTGGCCGGATCCGTCACGCTCATCGGCACCAGCTCGAACCTGCTGATCGCGGGAATCGCCTCCGATGACGGCGTTCACGTGAGCATGCTCTCCTTCGCCCCCGTGGCGTTGCCGGTGTGCCTGGTCGGCTGGGTCCTGCTGCTCCTGGCTGCCCCGCGCCTGCTGCGGGGGGAGACGGACGAGGAACCGCGTCTGCAGCCCTGGCGAATGGAGGTCCCGATCGCGCCGGGGGCGATCGCCATCGGGCAGCGGGCGACGGACATCGGCATCGAGCGCACCCAGGAGTACGTGCTCCAGGTGATCATGCGGCACGGCGAGCAGGTGCCCGCCGCGGAGGCCTTCGAGGCGGGCGACCGGTTGGTGTTCGCGGCGACCGAGGTCGGCGTCAGATCTCTGTGGGAGAGCCCGCGTTTCGGCCTCTCCCCGCAACGCCTGTACATGGTCTCGGTCGGTCCTGGCGAGCACGGCACCCTGTCCGAACTCGAGGACGACGACGTCCGCGTCATCGCCGCGGAGACGGCCAAGCCGCTCGGCGACACCACCGCCGTCCCCGGGGCCACGGTCTTCGTGACCTGCTCGAGCACAGAGAAGCTGGCCCGCCACGAGGCCTTCACCCTGTGGGCCCAGGCCGCCGGTCGCGCACCTCAACCCGGCAAGACCTGGGCGGCGCTGGGCATCTTGACGGCGGTTGTCGTCGCGGCGTCGTTCGGCCTGGCACCGGTCGAGCTGATCGCCTTCGCCGGCGCCGTGCTCATGGTGCTGACTCGGGTGCTCACCCCACGGGCGGCCGTGCGGGCCCTGGACTGGAACGTGCTGTTCATCCTGGCCGGATCCGTGGGGCTCGGCGCGATCGTCGTCGAGAGCGGGTTGGCTGGCGTCCTGGCCCGGTCGATCGAGGAGGTCTCCGCGGGGAGCACGGCCATCGTCGTCGTGGCGTTCGCTGTGACGACGACGGTCATGACGAACCTGATCACGAACGCGGCGGCCGCCTCGATCCTCACCCCCGTCGCACTCGGAATCGCCACCAAGCTGGGGCTCAATCCGGTGACGCTGCTCGCGCTCGTCGCCACGTGCATCTCGTTCACCTTCATCAACCCGTTCAGTCACCAGAGCAACATCATGGTGATGGGGCCCGGCGCCTATAGCACTCGAACGTTCGCGAAGTTCGGCGCCCCCCTTGTCGTCGTGTCGTTGGCGACGGTGAGCGTGGTCACGTGGGCGTTGCTCAGCAGCGGTTAGGTGGGGCGCCCCTCGTGCTCCGCTGAGCCACCGCTGCTCCCCGGTGCGCCGGGACATCGCGGCGCGAGTCGGAGGGCTCATCTGGGCCGCTGACCAGCCTGATCAGGCTGCCACTGACACGCCGAATGAGACTGGCGAATGAGGCTAAGTAGCCGCCAGCGGGCGGATGGCAGGATGAGGCTGAACATTTACGCGTGATGGCCGTTTCATCGCCATCATCGCTTCGACGCCGAGACCATGCTGCAGGGCACCGCCGCGGCGTGGCGCCGGTGGATGACGCAGTTCAGCTACGAGGGTCTCCAGGAACCTCTGGTCCGGCGGGCGGCGATCACCCTGAAGCTGTGCGACCACTGGGTCAACGGCTCGCTGGTCGCCGCGCCGACGTCATCGCTTCCCGCGCCGGTCGGCGGGGTGCGGAACTGGGATTACCGCTATACCTGGATCCGCGACGCGGCCTTCACCGTGTTCGCCCTGCGCCGCATCGGCTTCGGCAACGAGGCCGACGCATTCCTGGGCTGGGTGCTGGACGCCTTCGAGCAGAGCAGGCAGCCGCGGATCATGTACGACCTCGACGGCAGCCCGGTGCCCGATTGGGGTAGACGTGTCAGAACCCGGACGCGACCTGCTGCGCGGTGCCGGGCTGGCCGCGCTGATCGGCGGCTGCGGCCTGGGCCTGTACATCCTGGCCTTCAAAGCCGGGCCACGTGTCGTGGCTACCGTGACAGGGCCTGGAGGATGGCCAGATTACCCGTGGTAATGCCGTCGACTCCCAGCCGCACCAGCTGGTTGAAGCGCTCGCTGTCGTTGACCGTCCACGCCAGGATCACCAGCCTATGCGCGTGCACCCAGGTGACCAGGTTCGCATCCACCAAGCCCTGGAAGACCGATACACCGCCGATGGCCCTCTGCAGCGCTGAGTCCGACTTCAGCTGGTGAACAGCATCGGGCCCGGCCACGCTGAACAGCATGGTGACCTCGGGCAGCCGCCTGTGCAGGTAGAGCAGTGTGCTCGAGTCGCGGCTGGAGATCATCACCCGCCGGGACCCGGCGCGCGGCGCCAGGAAGGCAACCAGGTCATCCAGGAACCCGCGATCCGTCTGCATCAGGTCCAGCTTGATGATCCCGGCGGCCTCCGCGCCGTCCCAGGCTTGTACCAGCGTCGGCCCTCGGAACACCTGCCGGGCCAGCCAGCCCCACCAGTGGTCGCGACCTGCGACGAGCTGGCCACGTGCGGAGATCACGTCGATCTCCATGACGTCGGCTCCGTAGTGCAGCGCCGTGGACAGCGTTCCCAGGTTGTTGCCCGCATTGTGCGCGACCCCGAGAACCCGCGGGTAGTCCCGGGCAAGTGCGGGCTCCAGCTGGACCTTGTCATAGAACTGGGCCGGCGGCGCTGAGCCGGTGTAGCGCTGCACGTACGGCCAGGCCACGATGGCCGCGGCCACCAGCGCAATCACCAGCCCCCCGGCGATTGCCCATCGGAGACGAGCCCTTCGCACATTCCCGACCCTAAACCGGCGCAGCAGGGCCGTCATCAACCCGTCGGGGTGACGCTACCCAGCCGCCAGCACCGGGGACCGGACGCGCGGACTGAGACCTCAAGGGTAGAAATGCTCATCTCAGGCGGACAGCATCGTGGTCTTCGACCTCTGTCGGCCCGGCGTCCACGGACGTCTCGAGCGACACGTAGTGCGGATGCCGGGCCAGGCGCTTCCGCCGGGCGTCCTGGGCGATGAGGCCGCCCACCTCGCCGAGCAACGCTCGCCGGTCGCATCCGCCACGCGCCAGCAAGCGGGCTGTCGCGGCCAGTATCCGCGGAGGCGTCAGCACCTTCGAGGGGGTAGAACGGTGGTTGAACAGGTCTGTGAACGAGTCTCCCTTGCCCCGCTCGTACAGGCGCTGGGCGATCTCCGGCAGTACCGCAGGCGCCAGGCCCGCCTTGCCGAGGTCGGTGGCGAGCCAGTAGTGCTCGCCGGCGTCCTCGTCGCGCCAGCGCGCCCAGCGAGCGAGCGCCTCGTCCAGCGCGGACGGCGACCTGCTGATGGTGCCGAGGATCGCCTGCGCCAGGGACTCGACCTGCCGGAACGCGTCTTGGATGCCCTGGCCTGGAGCGGGGTCCTTGAAATGGCCGGCGTCGCCGGCCAGTACCCACCCTGGCCCCGTCGCCTCGCGGAAGAACCCCTCCCAGCGGAGCATCCCGAAGAGCTTGCCGACCCGCCGTGCGCCTGATAGTGCCTGGGCCGCCGGGTCGCAGCGGCGGACGTACTCCAGGTAGCTTTCCTCGAAGCTCTGCCGGAACCGCGGCAGTTCGCTGAGCTCGGGTATCGCAATCACCTGGTACAGCCCGCTGTCCGTCGGTATCGCGACCACGAAGTTGCCCGACCAGCGATGGAAGATCACGGTCGGCTCAGCCCCCGGATCCGCGTCCTCAAAGAACGACCAGTAGAAGAACCGCTCGTTCGGAGTCAGGTTGTACTTGCGCGATCCCGCCAGCCTCGCCACGGTCGAGTTGCGGCCGTCGGCGCCCACCACGAGCTTGGCCTTCAGCGCTTGCTCTGACCCGTTGCGGGTGACGCTCACGCCCGTCACCCGGCCGCGGTCCCTGACCAGCGCGGTCACCTTCGCGCCCATCCAGACCTCGGCTCCTGCCTCGGCGGCCGCCTTCACCAGGATGGGGTCCAGCAGCAGCCGGCGTATCGACATCGCCCCTCCGACATCTCCAGGCTGCTGCGGTGTCGGCACTCGCGCCCGGAACGCTTCCTGCCGGACGTCGATGTGGTTTACGATCGGCGCCCCTGTGGCCCGCAAGGCGCTCAGCACGCCGAGCCGGTTGAGAAAGGCGAGCGCCGCCGACTCGAAGACGTGCGTCGACAACGTGTCGCGCGGGAACGTCGCCTGCTCCACCAGCGCAACCGATAGCCCCGCGCGGGCCAGTAGCGTCGCAAGCGGCGAGCCGGCACACCGTCCGCCCACCACGACGACGTCAAATTCCGTGTCCATTGCCCCTCCGATCTGTTCACCCCGCTGCGGGGGTGATGTTCTGGTTGAGGTGGAAGAGGTTGGCCGGGTCGTAGTGCCGCTTGATCTGTGCCAGCCGGCCGTACCCGGCGCCGTAGTTGTCACGCACGTGCGGCTGGTCATCCTCCGATGCGAAGTTGACGTACCCGCCTGGATCTGAGTGCGGTGCCAGCGCGGCGTAGTAGTCGCGCACCCACTGGATATTGGCCGTGTTGTCCGCTGGGTCGGGCCACATGCCGGCGATGACACAGGCGTACGTTGCGTCGCGGTGGCCGAACGCCGTGGCGTCGGCCGCGACGTCATGGCAGGCTCCGTTGATCGGGTAAATGTCCACGGCGGAGCTGAGCGTCGGCACGCCTGGCCCGTGCTCGAGGTGGGCGGCGATCGCCTCGTCGGTGAGGTCCTTGACGAACACCGCCTTCCAGTAGTGCTGCAGCCCGCGCGGGACCATGTCGTCGAACATGGCGTTGACCGCCGGGTAGGGCATCGGCCCGATGAGCTCGGCTACCGGCTGCGCGGCATCGCGGAAGCCCTGGAGCACCTGAGCGCCCTCGTCGTGGTCGCCGGTCCAGCAGGAAATCATGGTGAGGAACGGCTGACCCACCCGGTTCTCGGGGACGACGGGCAGCGGCGGCGCCAGGTGCCAGGAGGGGAACCCGCCGTACTCGCGGGGGGCGTCGGCGATGAAGCCGCGGAAGTACCGCAGGACGTCGGCGGCGTCTTCGCATTCGAAGGCCATGAACCCGGCCAAGATCTCGCCCACGGGGTGGAGGCGGAACTCGAGCTCGGTGACCACGCCGAAGTTCCCCCCTCCGCCGCGCAGCGCCCAGAACAGGTCCGGGTGCTCGGTCCCGCTGGCGGTCGTGATGCTGCCGTCGGCCAGGACGACCTCGGCAGACAGCAAGTTGTCGCAGGACAGCCCGTGCGCCCGCGCCAGATACCCGATCCCGCCGCCCAGGGTGAGGCCGGCGACGCCGGTGGTCGAGACGATGCCGCCCGTGGTCGCCAGCCCGTGGGCGGCCGTGGCGTCGTTCACCATGGCCCAGGTGGCCCCGCCCCCGGCGCGCGCCGTCCGCCGCTCGGGATCGACCAGCACCTGGTTCATCGCCGACAGGTCGGCCACGATGGCGCCGTCGCCGGTGCCGAACCCGGGGACGCTGTGCCCTCCGCCCCTGACGGCAAGGTCACGGCCGCTGTCCCGGGCGTGGTCCACCACCGCCCGGACATCGCGCGTGTCCGCGCAGCGGACGATGACCGCCGGATGCCTGTCGATCATGAAGTTGTAGACCCGCCTGGCATCCTCATAGCCGGGGTCGCCGGGAGTGACCACCTGACCGGTGATGTGGTCGGGCAGCGAAGTCATCGAGGTCATGTGTCCTCCGCGTGAGGGCCAGGGCTGGCAGCGGGCTGCCGCCTGCCGGGATACAGCTGACCTTAGGAGCCGCTGCCCGGCCGGTCATGACCAGACCTGGTACTGGTTCTCGAAGGGCGGCTAGCCAATTCTGGCTATCGACGGTGCCGACTACCGGCGTTAACGTGGGCAAATGGGGGTCTGGGACGCTCCGCCGCTGCCGGCCCGTGCCGCCGGGAAGGCAAAGCCGGTCTTCGTCGGCCGTGCCGCGGAGACGGCAGCGGCCGAGCAGGGCTGGGCGGCCGCCGTCCGGTCCGGCGCGCGTGAGCTGATCTTCATCGGCGGCGAGCCGGGGGCGGGTAAATCCCGGCTGGTCGAGGAGATCGCCACGGCCCTGCACCGCCGGGGAGCGGCGGTGCTGATCGGTACCTGCTCCCCGGAGTCCGGCCGCCCCTACGAGCCCTTCGCGGAGTGCCTGGAGCAGTTGCTCGGCGGGACCGCGGAGGGCGTCCTGGCCGGGTACCTGGGCGGCTCGGCGGGCGAGCTGCTGCGGCTGACGCCGCTGGTGCTGCGGCACCGCCCGGATCTGCAGTCTCCGCCGGGCGACGACAGTGACTACCGCCGGGAGCTCTTCGACGCGGTCACCGACCTGCTGCGGTCCGTCGGCCAGGTCCGCCCGGTGGTGTGCGTCCTGGAGGACCTGCACTGGGCCGGCACGCCGACCCTGCAGCTGCTCAGCCACGTGACGCAGCATTCCGCGCGGTCCCGGCTGCTGCTGCTCTGCACGCACCGCACGACGGCTCCCGACCGCTCCGACGAGCTGACCTATGCGATCGCCGACCTGTACCGGCTCGATGGCGTCCGCCGCATCGACCTGCCCGGGCTCAGCGCCGATGAAGTCACCCAGTACCTGGTGGCCGAGGGCGGTCTGCCGGTGCGCCGGGCGCGCGAGTACGCCACCGTGCTGCGTGATCAGACCGGCGGCAATCCCTTCTTCCTGCGGGAGATGTGGCGCGACATCGTCGCCCGCGGCGCGGCGGCCCCGGCCCGTTCCTCAGTCACGCCTGCTCCGGCCTCGATCCGCGACACGCTGCAGCGACGCTTGTCGCGCCTGGCGCTGCGCGAACGCGAAGTCCTCGAGACAGCGGCGGTGCTTGGCGACGGCGGAGCGGTGCGGATCCTGGTCGCCGCGTGCGGTGGCGATCCCGGCGAGGCGCTGTCGGCGCTCGACACCGCCGCGCGGTTCGGGCTGGTGGACGCGGAGGAGCTGACCAGGGGACGCGTGGCCTTCCCGCATACGCTCACCCGGCAGGCGGTCCTTGATCTGGTCAGCCCCTCGCGGCGGGCGCTGCTGCACGCGCGGGCCGGCGACGTGCTCCAGTCATCCGGGGTCGGCTCTGCCCAGGTGGTGCGCCAGCTTGCCTATCACTTCGCCCAGGCCAGCGCCCTGGGCTATGGCGGCAAGGCTGCGGAGTATCTCGCGCTGTCGGCCCGCGAGGCGGAGCGGAGCCTGGCTTTCGAGGACGCGGCGGCATGGTACGCGCAGGCCGCCGAGCTGCTGGACGGCCCGGAGTCCGAGCGCGAGGAACTGCGCTTCGCGGCGGCCCGCAGCTACATCCGCGCGGGCGACTTCGCCGGAGCGCGGGGCCTGTACCTGCGGCTCGGCGACTCTCGCGACCCGGGCGTGCGACTGCGCGCCGCCGTCGGGTACGAGGACGCGATATGGCGCGCCGGGCTGCCGGGCGCCGAGGCCTGCGCACTGCTCAGCCGCGCGCTCGATGACGTGCCCGCCGACCCGGACGACCCCGGGTATGTGAGGGCCCAGGCGAGCCTGGGACGGGCGATGGCCTTCACCGGCGACGGCCGGGCCAGTCCTGTCGGGGAGCAGGCCCTGGAGCTCGCGCGCCGGCTGGGGGACAAACGGCTCCTCACCCACGCCCTGCTGGCCATGTTGTGGCAGCCCGTCGCGCCCGGCACCACCGATCGCCAGCTCGCCCTGGCCGCGGAACTCGCTCCCCTTGCCCGGGAAAGCGAGGAGTGGGAAGCGCTCGGAATAGCGGCCATTAACCGCGCGGCGATCGCCGGCTACGTGCTCGCAGACCCGGGCGCCTGGTCCGATGCGGTCGCCGATCTGGACCGGGCGGTCCGCGGGAGCGGGCAGCCTCTCATGGCGTGCCTACGCGGATGCAGCGACTACGCGCGCGCGTTCCTGCGCGGCGACTGGGCCGCAGCGGAGCGGATCGCCGAGGATCTGCTGGAGATCGGCCGGTCCTTCGGGCCCGACGTCAACGAGGGACCCTACGGCCTGCAGATTTACATGGTCCGCCGGGAGACCGGTGCGCTGGAGGCGGTCCGGCCCCTCCTTGACGTGGTGCGGCAGGCGCAAGACACGTGGGAGCCAGGCCTGCTCGCGCTCTACACCGAGCTCGGGCTCACTGCGCAGGCCCAGAACCTGCTGCGCCGCCTGCTGGAGAGCTCGGACTTTTCGCAGGCTCGGCAGCCCTGGTGGGGACAGTGGATCGCCGTCCTCGTCTTCCTCGTCGAGGCGGCGGTCGCGCTGCGCGATGCCGACGCCGCACGACGGCTGCGGCCCCTGCTGGCCCCGTTCACCGGCAGGCAGCTTGTCGCCGGTTCGTTCGTCGCGCTCTTCGGCCCCGCCGACGCCTACCTCGCCTTGCTGGACTCAGTGCTCGGCGACGACGAGTCAGCCGAACGGCTGTTCAAGCATGCGCTTGACCAGAACCGAGCGCTGGGATCGGTGGTTCACCGGGCCGCGATCCTGGCCGCGTGGGCCGGCCACCTGCGCTCCCGCGGGGACCTGTCGCGGCGATACGAGCAAATGCGGGACGAGGCCCGCCGGCTGGCCGCCAGCACCGGGCAGGTCAGGCTGCTGCGCACGCTGGACACCCCGACGGCGGACGCCGCTGGCCTGACACCGCGGGAGATCGACGTCTTGCGCCTGATCTCACGAGGCCGCAGCAACCGCGACATCGCCGCCGAGCTGAGGATCACCGAGAACACGGCCGCCAACCACGTGCGCAGCATCCTGATCAAGACCGGGGCGGCGAACCGCACGCAGGTCGCGATGATGGCGGTGTCACGACGCTGGGTAGACGAGCACGAACCCCCGTGAGCTCGCACCGGCAGGCCGGTCACCCGACCGGCAACCCCGCAAACGACCCGTCCGGAAACACGCGACCGGCCAGTTCGATGACGGCGTCGGCGGGCAGGCCCGCCCTGGAGGCCGCCCGGCGGATCGCGTCGGCCTCCGGCGCCTCGTACAGGCAGTACGTCTTGCGCTTATCAGCGGACAGGAAGGAGTAGAGCCAGCGCACGCCCTCCTCCTCGTTGATCCGGTTGATCCGGTCGTTGACCTCGGCCGATGCCTCGAGGTCCTCGGCGAAGCGGCGTTCGATCAGAAAGACCGGCACAGCCACCACCCCCTCATCGACGCCTCTCTACCGTACACCGCCCATCCCAGCGCAAGCGGCATCACTCTGGTGACAGGTGGTGTCTTCGTGGTCTTGGCGCACCGCCAGCGCGCAACCCGTAGTCAGTAGTGACAAGTGTCACTGGCCGCTCGGTAACTTGCGCGAGGAACTCTGCTCGGTCAACGCGGAAGCTAGCCTTCCGCGGCTTTCCAGCGAGGCTGGGACGTTGGCCCGGGATGCACAGGCCGGAGGGCCCTGGCCCCGCGCTGCGCCAGGCGGCGTGATGAGCAGTAGATGAACATGAGGCTCGTATCCGCGCGTGGCACAGATGGCTGGTCAATCTGCCGAGAGCCTGAAGACTGCGGCATGGCGGCTCTTTGCACCCGGGTCCGTCGGCGAGTCAACCGCGCCGTGCCGCGAAGTGGACGGAGACAATAATGGAACTGGCTGAGCCGAGGGTGTTCATCGAGAACCGGACTTTTGACGAGATAGCCCAGGGCGAGACCGCTGCGCTAACCCGCACCCTCAGCCGTGAGGACATCGAGCTGTTCGCGGTGATGTCGGGTGACGTGAACCCCGCGCACTTGGATGAGGAGTATGCGCACAGCGACATGTTCCATCAGATCATCGCGCACGGCATGTGGGGCGCGTCGCTGATCTCCGCGCTGCTGGGCACCAAGCTGCCCGGCCCCGGCGCCATCTACCTCGAGCAGACACTGCGCTTCCGCCGCCCGGTGATGATCGGGGACACGATCACGGTTTCGGTCACCGCCGTGGAGAAGGATTCCGAGCGCAAGCGGATCACGCTTGACTGCCGCTGTGTCAACCAGCGCGGCGAGGCGGTCATCGACGGTATCGCCAAGGTGATAGCCCCGGCCGAGAAGGTTCGCCGCCCAAGGGTGACGCTGCCGACGGTTCGCCTGTACGAGCACGACGTGTTGTTCCGCGAACTGGTCGACAAGGCCCAGGCGCTTGGGCCGATCCGCGTAGCCGTGGTTCACCCGGTCGACCGCGACAGCATCCTCGTGGCCGTCCAGGCCGCCCAGGCCGGGCTCATCATCCCCGTACTAGTGGGCCCGGAGGACCGCATCCGGTCAGCCGCCGCAGCGAACAACCTTGACATCGCGGGCCTGCAGCTGATCGCCACCGAGCACAGCCACGGGGCCGCCAGTGCCGCGATGGCCCTGGCCCGCAGCGGCCAGGTGGACGCGGTGCTCAAGGGCGGCCTGCCTACCGACGAGCTCATGCAGCCCGCAATCGCACACGGTACGGGGCTGGCCACCGACCGCCGGATGAGCCATGTCTTCGTCATGGAAGTGCCGGGCTACCCCCGGCTGCTGTTCATCACCGATGCGGCACTCAATGCCGAACCGGACCTCGCGACCAAGCGCGACATCGTCCAGAACGCCATCGACCTCGCCCGCGCGGTCGGCGTGCAGACCCCGAAGGTGGCGATCTTGTCGGCGGTCGAGACGGTCAACCCCGGGCTCCGCTCCTCTCTGGACGCGGCGGCGCTGGCCAAGATGGCAGAACGGGGCCAGATCATCGGTGGCATCGTCGACGGGCCGCTCGCGTTCGATGACGCGGTCTCGCCCGCTGCCGCGCGCGTGAACGGCATTGCCGTCTCACCCGTGGCCGGGCAGGCGGACATCCTCGTCGTTCCTGGCCTGGAAAGCGGGAACATGCTCGCCAAGCAGCTTGACTCCTTCAGTGAGTCGCAGGCCGCCGGGATCGTGCTCGGAGGCCGCACGCCCATCCTCCTCACCAGCCGATCCGTGTTGGCCGAACACATGGCCGGCTGCGCGGTCGCCGTGCTCATGCTGCGCGCGCCCAGGCCAGGCAAGCCAGCGCAGCACCGGAATCCCGCAGACCGCGGGCCCCGTCGGCCGGAGCCACCTTGGATCGCTGACCCTGCACCTCACGATCACCAGCCGCGTGGAAACCAGCTCAGACCTTCTCCAGGTAAAGACCGGTAGCCCGCATCGACCGGAGCGCCGCCCGCATCGGGTGCCCAGCCCTGCCGCTGCCACAAGCTGCGGATCAGCCAGAAGCGGGAAGGAATGGTACATGTCAGTTATCGCCCTACGGCCGGTCGAGGATTCTGATTTCGACGCGCTGTTCGACCAGATGCGCGACCCCGAGGCAATGTGGATGGCCGCCTTCAGCACCGAGCACCCAGACGACAACGCCGCCTTCCATACTCACATGACCAAGCAGAGAACCTCGTCCGACATCACCTTGCGGGCAGTCACGTGCAACGGCCAGCTCGTGGGCAGCATCGCCAGTTTCGTCTTCCAGGGCCAGACCGAGATCACCTACTGGATCGACCGAGCAGCCTGGGGACGTGGTATCGCCAGCCGTGCCGTGGCGATGTTTCTCGACCTGGTCCCCACCCGGCCGCTGCACGCCTACGTGGCCAGCGACAACATCGGCTCACTGCGGGTCCTCCAGAAGGCGGGCTTCAAGATCATCGGAACCAGAACCTCCTTCGCGCACGTGCGGAACAGCCAAATCGAGGAAACCATCCTCCGTAAGGACCTGGACTAGCGCCCTGATAAGAGTTCTGGCCCTGCCAGGCAACCTCTCAGCGCGGGACCCCGGGCCGCTTACCGCCCGCTGAACACCGGCGGCCGCTTCTCCGCGAACGCGCGCTGGCCCTCCTGGTAGTCCTCGGATCGGAAGCAGGCCTCGATCATCGCCTCAACCCGGGCGAGGTCATGCGACTGCGGCGGCCTGGCCGCTTCGCGGATCGCGGCCTTGGCTGCCGCGACGGTCAGCGGGGCGTTGGCGGCGATGCCGGCCGCGAGGCTCATAACCTCCTCGCGCAGGTCATCGGGATCCACGACGCGGTTGACGAGCCCCATCTGCAATGCCTCTGCCGCGGGGAAACGCCGCGCGGAAAACAAGATCTCCGCCGCCCGGGCCGGGGTGACCAGGCTCAGCAGGGTGGTCACGCCGCTGAACCCGTAGCCGAGCCCGAGCCGCGCCGCCGGAATGCCGAACTGGCTGTCGTCGGCGGCTATGCGGATGTCCGCCTGCAGCGCGGTCAGCAGGCCGCCGCCCATGCAGAACCCGCGGATCATGGCGATGACCGGCTTGCCGACGCTCGCCCACGCCGCGGTCAGCGCGGCCTGACCGCGGTCATACTCCGCCCTGGCCGCTGGCGTGGTGCGCAGTGCGGCGAACTCGGAGATGTCGGCGCCTGAGGCGAACGCCTTGTCCCCGGCACCGGTGACCACGAGCACGCGGACGTCCGGGTCGGCATCCAGCGCCGCAAGCACGCCCGGCAGTGCCTCGCGGATCTCGCGCGACAGCGCGTTCCGCTTCCGCGGGTTGTTGATCGTCACCAGGGCGATCTTGTCGGACACCTCAGCAAGCAGCTTGTCGGTGCCGGTCACACGCCGTGCGGGCGAAGTCGATGACGTCATGCAGGATCCTCTCCGGTCGCCGGTGCTTCGTGCTGTGCCCGAGCTCAGATCATCCCGTCGGCGCGGAGCCGGGCGATCTCCGCGGGCGTGTAGCCAAGCTCGCCGAGCACATCGCTGGTGTGGTCGCCCAGGTCGGGACTTGGCGCCCGGACGGTTGGCGGCGTATCGGTCATCCGGACGGCGTTGCGGACGATGTCCAGCCGGCCCAGTGCCGGATGCTCCACCGGCTCCGTCATGGCCAGGTGACGCACTTGCGGATCGGCGAATACCTCGTCCATCTTGTAGACCGGTCCGCATGGCACCCCGGCCTGGTTGAATGCCTCGACCCACGTGGCAGTGGGCCGGGTCGCCAGCCGCCCGGAAAGCAGCGCGTTGAGTTCGGCGCGGTTCTGCGATCGTTTGGCCGCTGAGTCGAACCGCGGGTCGGCGGGGAGCCACGGCAAGCCGGCGACCTCGCACAGGCTCCGCAGCAATCGCCCGTCAGCGCCGCCGATGTTGACGTAGCCGTCCGCGGTGGGAAAGCACCCCATCGGCACGCTCACCGGGTGGTGATTCCCGGCCGGTGCTGGCACGTCCTGGCCGATCGTCCAGCGCGCTGCCTGAAAATCCATCATCGCGATCATAGATTCCAGCAGCGAGGTCTGTACCCACCTTCCGCTCCCGGTCCGCTCCCGGTCATGCAGCGCGACCAGCACGCCGATCGAGAGGTACAGGCCGGCGGACAGGTCAGACACGGGGATCCCGGCCCGGGTCGGCTCGCTGCCCGGCAGCCCGGTCACGCTCATGAGACCGCCCATCCCCTGAGCGACCTGATCCAAGCCGCCCCTGCTCGCGTACGGGCCGTCCTGGCCGAAGCCGGAGATCGAGCCGTAGACCAAGCGCGGGTTCCGTGCGTGCACGGTTTCGAAGTCGAAGCCCAGCCGGTACTTGACCGGCGGGCGCATGTTCTCGATCAGTACGTCGCTGACGTCGACTAGGCGCATCAGGACCTCGTGCGCCGCCGGGGCCTTGAGGTTCAGCGCGAGCGACCGCTTGTTGCGGTGCAGATGCTGGAAGTCGGCGCTATGACGGCTGCCTCCGGTCAAGCCCGACGCGGCCGGGTCCGCGGGCCACTCGACGCGGACGACGTCGGCGCCCCAGTCCGCGAGCTGCCGGACGCAGGTCGGGCCGGCCCTCGCGACCGTCAGATCAATGACGCGGATGTCGTCCAGCGGAAGCTTCGCGGTCATGTCGTATCCAGCCTACGCTCACCGGCCGTGCTCGCCCTGGCCGTTGCACCGGCTCGCTGCACCGGCTCGCTGCACCCTCCAGAGAGAATCTGATCTACATGCATTTGCACACTTATCTAACTGAGTTAGCGTTAGCGGCAGAGCCCAGCAGGCACCACCGAACCCGCCTATCCCCAGCACCGGTACCAACAGGGAGCGTCTCGTGAACAAGCCGACCTCGATCCCCGGGCAATTCGACGCGGTGGTGGTGGGCGCCGGTTTCTCCGGCCTGTACATGCTCTACCGGCTACGCCAGCTCGGGCTGTCGGTGAAGGGCTTCGACTCGGCGGGCGACGTCGGCGGGACGTGGTACTGGAACCGCTATCCCGGGGCTCGCTGTGACATCGCCACCCCCGACTACACCTACAGCTTCGATCCGGAGCTGGAGAAGGAGTGGACGTGGTCGGAGAAGTACGCCACCCAGCCGGAGATCCTGGATTACCTCCGGTTCGTGGCCGACCGCTACGGGCTGCGTCCTGACATCGAGTTCTCCACTACCGTCACCTCCGCCCGCTGGGACGAGCAGGAGAAACGGTGGACGATCACGACCGGCCGCGGGGAGGAGATCCGGTGCCGGTACTACATCATGGCCACCGGTTGCCTTTCCATGCCGAAGTCACCCGACATCGAAGGCGTCGGCCGTTTCGGCGGCCAGGTCTACTTCACCAGCCGCTGGCCTCACGAGGGCGTCGACTTCACGGGCCAGCGGGTCGCGGTCATCGGCACCGGCTCGTCGGGCATCCAGGTCATCCCGCTCATCGCCCGCCAGGCCAGCCAGCTCACGGTCTTCCAGCGCACCCCCAACTTCTCTATCCCGGCACACAACGGCCCCGCCCCGGCCGACCGGCTGAAGCAGCTAGACGAGGACCGCGACGGGTACCGGCATGCCGCCCGGTGGTCACGGATAGGGGTTCCCAACGAGCCGACCGACGTTCTCGGCGTCACCGCCAGCGAGGCGGTCCGGCGGGAGCGCTTCGAGGCGGCCTGGCGGCAGGGCGAGCTGGTCGGCATCGTCAGCGTCTTTGCTGACCAGCTCCTTAACCCGGCTTCCAACGACATCGTGGCCGAGATGATCCGCGAGAAGGTCCGCTCGATCGTGAAGGATTCCGAGACCGCCGAGGCGCTCTGCCCGAAGGACCACTATTTCGGGACGAAGCGGCCGTGCCTCGATACCGGCTACTTCGATACCTACAACCTGCCGCACGTCCGGCTCGTCGACCTGCGTAAGCAGCCGATCGTCAGCATCACCGAGGACGGCATCGAGACGGCGGAGGAGTCGTTCGGCTTCGACGCCATCGTGTACGCCACCGGCTTTGACGCCATGACCGGCGCCCTGGCGGCTGCGGACGTCACGGGCCGGGACGGCCTGTCCCTCAAGGAGAAGTGGGCGGCCGGGCCGTCGACGTACCTGGGGCTCATGACCGCCGGGTTCCCGAACTTCTTCATGCTCACCGGGCCCGGCAGCCCTTCCGTCCTGTCGAACATGGCCGTATCGATCGAGCAGCACGTCGACTGGGTGGCCGGGTGCCTCGAGGACATGCGCGAAGCAGGCCTCGACACGATCGAGCCAACCGAACTGGCCGAATCCGGCTGGAATCAGCACGTCCAGGACTGCGGCGCCATCACCTTGATGCCCACTGCCAACTCCTGGTACATGGGTGCCAACGTCCCCGGCAAGCCGCGCGTGTTCCTGCCCTATATCGGCGGGGTGGACGCGTACCGGCAGGCGTGTGACGACGTGGTCGAGCAGGGCTACCTCGGGTTCAGGATGACCGGCCCGGGCGGGGCCCGGTGCCGGGACGGGGTAATCCGCCGCATGCAACCGGATGTCGCCATGGTCCTGGACTTGATAGCCACGCTGGGCCTGCCGCCCATGGAGACTCTGTCGGCCGACGACGCGCGGGCCCTGCTGGCGGCCACCGCCGCCAACCGCCCGCCAGGTCCCGAGGTGGACCAGGTCACCGACGGAGTGATCCCCGGTCCGGCCGGGGACCTGCCGTACCGGCTGTACCGCCCGGCGGGGCCATCCGAGGGCCCGCGCCCCCTGGTGGTGTACTTCCACGGCGGCGGCTGGGTGCTCGGCAACCTGGATTCGGACGACCCGCTCTGCCGGGACCTGTGCGAGCGCTCGGGTGCGGTGATCGTGTCGGTGAATTACCGCCACGCCCCCGAGGATCGCTTCCCCGCCGCCGCGCTGGACGCCTTCGCGGCCGTGCAGTGGGCGGACGCCAATGCCATCGAACTCGGCGGCATCCCCGGTCAGCTCGCCGTCGCCGGCTGGAGCGCGGGGGCCAACGTCGCCGCCGTCGCGTGCCAGCTGGCCCGCGACGCCGGAGGCCCGCACATCTCAGGGCAGCTGCTGATATGCCCGGTCGTGGACTCGGACCTGGCCCGGCCGTCCTACCAGGAAAACGGCGACGGATACATCCTCACCACGGCGCTGATGAAGTGGTTCTGGGATCACTATGCCGATGCAGCCGACCGCGGCGACCCCCGCGCCGCCCCGCTGCGCGGCGATCTGCAAGGCCTGCCCCCAGCCTGCATCGTCGCCGCGGACTTCGACCCGCTGCGCGACGAGGGCGTTGGCTACGCGCGCGCCCTGGAGGCCGCCGGGGCACCGGTCCGCCTGGCCCGGGCCCGCGGGCACACCCACACGTCGGTGACCATGGTTGACGTGGTCATCTCCGGGGCGCCAGTACGCGCCGAGATCGGGGAGGCGCTGAGGAATTTCTTCCTCCCGCCGAACCGCCCGTGACGTGGTGACCTTGTCAGCGGACTTCTCCGCCACGCCTGGCCGCCAGCAGGCGGCGGAGATCCAGCGGCTATGTGACGCCATGGAGGCAGCCGACCAGGCTGGCCGTTACCCTCAGCTGACCGTGGAGCGGCCCTGGTCGGTCCACAATCCGGTGCTGGAGGGTGAATTCGCTTCACCTCGAGCCATCCGCTGGTACCTGGAGCGAGAACTGAGCCGGCTGGCGGCACGCGGCGCCCGGATCTCGGTCTGCCCGGGGCGAGAGGCGCTGGATCTGCGTGATCCAAGCGTGACCATGGTGAACATTGGAGTCGGGCCGTCCAACGCCAAGACGATCACCGATCACCTCGCTGTGCTGCGGCCGGACCTGGTGCTGATGATCGGGCACTGTGCTGGCCTGCGCAACCATCAGGAAACCGGGGACTTGGTGCTGGCGACCGCCTACGTGCGCGGTGACCATGTCCTTGACGACATGCTGCCGCTGAGCGTTCCGGTCGTATCGAACCACACGCTGAACACGCTGCTGCTCGGCGAGCTGACCGCCCGGCGCCTGCGCAGCCGGATGGGAATCGTCTACCCGGATGGCCTGCCCGCGGCCGACCTCCGCTCCGCCGACGAGCCGCTGCTCGGCACCACCGATCCCGAGCCGGCTCCGGCGCCGGCCGCGGAAGGCTGGTCAGGCTGACGCCTCGGGCTGGCCGAACCCTACCTGGATGGTGCGCTCATCGGTGCCGCGGATGACGGTCAGCTCGATGGTGCCGACGGCCACCCGGAGCGCGGCGGCCAGGTCCTCTGCCGAGCGGACCGGCTGGCCCGCGGCCGCCACGATCAGGTCACCGCGAGCGAGCTCGGCCCGGGCGGCCGGGCTGTCCTCGGCGACGTCGCGGATGAGCAGGCCCTCGGCATCGGGCAGGCCGACGGCGCGCCGCATCCGCCTGGCTACGTGGCCGGGGGTGAGCGTGACGCCGAGCTGCGGGGGCCGGACCGATTCCCCGCGGGCCAGTGCGTCGACCCGGCCGCGCAGCGCCTCGTCCGCGGGTATGGCCAGGTAGAAGCCCTCACCGAGGCGGTTCGTGTTGATCCCGAGCAGCTGGCCCCCGGCATCGAGGACCGGACCACCGGAGGAGCCAGGCAGCAGCGGGGCGGTGTGCTCGAGACTGCCGGTGATGCGCGAGCCGCGCGGGCCGCGGAAGCTCCGGTCGATGCCCGAGACGGTCCCGAACGTCACCCGCAGCCCGCGCCCGCCCGGGTTGGCCAGGGCGAACACGGGCATCCCGATGGCGGGTGCCGCGGTGGCCCACGGCAGCGCGGCGGCCTGGCCGGTATCGGCCTCGACGACGGCGAGGTCGCCGTCGAAGTCGTGCCCGGCCACGTTCCCCTCGGTCGTGCGTCCGTCGGCCAAGGTGACCGTCACCTGGCTGCCGCGTATGTTGTGCGCGTTGGTCAGTACCCGTCCCTCGCCGAGCACGACGCCGGAGCCGACGCCCCACCGCTGCCCGATGCCCGCCACCGAGGGGCCGGCGTTCTCCGCCAGCCGCGCGATGCTTGCCTGGATCTCGTCGAAGATGGTCATCTTCGTACATCCCTTCCAGTTAGTAGTAACTTGCAAGTTACTACTAACTAGATGAATGTCAATGCGGCCGACTAGGATCGTCTTATGGCCCAGAGCGAAATCGCCGCCTCCCCGCTGGCCGAGGCGCTGGCTAGGGTAGGCGACCGGTGGACTCTGCTGGTGGTGGAAGCGCTGCTCAGCGGGCCGTGCCGGTTCAACGACCTGCTCAGCCAGCTCCCCGGTATCGCGGCGAACATCCTGTCCGACCGGCTCAAGCGGCTGGAACGGGAAGGCCTGCTCGTGGCCCGCCCGTACTCCGAACGGCCGCCCCGCGCCGCCTACCATCTGACGGCCGAAGGCAGGGAACTGGCCGGGGCGCTCCGGCTGCTGGCCTACTGGGGGTCCGGGCACGCCGACCCGGCCCAAGCGCCCCGGCACCCCGCGTGCGGCACCCCGATCGAGGCCCGCTGGTACTGCCCGACCTGCGATCGTCTCGTCGACCACGAGCCAGATCAAGCCGAGGTCCATTTCGTCTAGCCCGGCGGGCGGGCGAAACGGACACCGTCTCACTCGCCGGGGCGGCGAACGGAGGCGCACGTGACCGAGAGGACCGCAGCCGCGCGGACCGCCGTGGTGGCCGTGCTGCTCGCGGTCGCGGTGACCGGACTGCGGGCCCAGGGCGCTTTCTCACATCGGGGCAGTTCCGTGCTGGCCCATGCCGGCGGCCGGGTCATCTCCACTGCCTTCGGGGTGGCCGAAGGAGCCGGCGTGGTCGCGCGCTGGCTTTGCTGGCCGCGCCGGCGGTCATCCTGCTGGCCGGCCGGCATCGCGGGACCAGCGCGACGTCGCTCAGGCCATCCCTTCCGCTGGCGCCGGATACGCCGCCGCCGGCCCGGCCGGGCTTGTCGATGCGGCGACGGTGGCCGCGGCCGGCGTCCTGGTGGTAGCGCGTGCCACCTGGCCGGGGCAGGGACCCAGGCACGTTCGGACCCCGAGACGGCGGGACCGGGTGCGGGCGCCAGCGGTCAGCGCGGCGGAGTTCCCGGCCTACCGGAAGATCACCGCCGAGCTGTCCTGGACGCTGACGGGTGGCCGATCCCGCGGTACCGCTGGGCACCGATGGGCCCGGCCTGGACCTGGCCGCGCTGGACCGCATCGTCAGCAGGCTGGAGAAGGACAGATGACCGAGGTGCTGCCGGCGACGGTCGCCGAAACGGTGCGGCTGGG